>Ga0074199_1001013_pt1 | contig 30265 bp, 20 predicted proteins | sample EPASupsiteSAE347_FD_64528 | JGI IMG/M metagenome (GOLD analysis project Ga0074199, IMG submission 64528) | Bioremediated contaminated groundwater from EPA Superfund site, New Mexico - Sample SAE3-47 | ecosystem: Environmental > Aquatic > Deep subsurface > Groundwater > Contaminated ... | reverse complement strand
CAAGGGCCCCTTAAAAAAAGGGGGGACAGAGAAGAAAAAGACAAAAAAGCAAGGAGGTTGACAGCCATGAAGCTATAGCTTAACTTTGCTCAAAAGCTGTCCAACTAATGGGGGGAACCCCAAACCGCATGATCGTATCTCGATGAATGCCGGTTATGCGTTCCACGGATCGGATGGACGCGCCTTCTGCCAATGCCGCGATAGCCGCCACCTGTTTTTCTTTTTTAAGTATATATGCCATTTTTAAACCCTCCTTTTCCTTTCTGGTAATAAATGTAATACAATAATAAAACGATGTCAATAAAAATAATAAACTATTTTTGTATTGCAATAATTAGCTTTTGTGCAACAGTATGGCATGAATCAGAAGTCCAAGCGTTCAAGTGGGAGGCCGGTATTACCCTTGGGAATACGGCGCGAAACTACGATACAGATCCGCGTGTCAATACAAGAACGCAAGGCGATGGAAGCCAAAGCAGAAAGGGACGGCAAAAGGGTGTCCGACTGGGCGCGAAGTTTTTTATTGACACGTATTCAATAGTGTGGCATATTGTAATACAGAAATGAAGTATGGAGCCGACGGGAATTGCACCCGCATTCCGTGCTTGTAGAGGGCAGGCGGTTACTATTGACCTTACAGCCCCATCTTCATCTACGTTGGCCTGCCGGGGCGTTTAGTTCAAACTTTACGGGTAAGACTAAACGCCCCGGTCTCTTTTATTCATCGCGCAACACGTATTAGACCATTTCATACGAAGCGCTCACAAACTTTACAACATTCATTTTTCACCTCCGCTTCCCAATGTTTCTGGTTGTTCACCAAAATCAGGTGGCGGCTCTTTGGTCTCTAATTCAATCAATCCAAATGTTCCGGGTTCTGGCCTTGTAAATATCTCATTACGTCTTGTATACGCACTTAAAGAGCCGGCGATTGCGTTCCTGCTCTCTTTTTCTTTTCCAATCCCTTTCAATATGTCTTCAATATAAAGAGGTTTCCCGGCCTTCAATAAAAACAACCTAACCTTTTCCATTTCGCTTCCTTTCCGTAGCGAACGACAGGCTGACAGCTGTGAATCTTTGTCTTTTGGTAATAATTTAAGGGTGTCTTGCAATGCTTGGATATATGCCATTGCCTCTCTGACATTGTTTTCTAACCCTCTTATTTCTTCTTGTTTCTTCTCTATTCGCTTCAATATTTCGTCGCGAGTGTTCATGGGTTCTCCTTTCAATTGTTGAAATGTACAACAAAACAATAAAGGTGTCAAGGAAAAAATAAAAGAAAATACGTTGACTTTATTGCCGGTATATGCTTTATTACTGGCGTTCTATAACAATAACAAAAGGAGCATAAATGCAACAATCTCCAGTAATTTCTCCATTTGATGCCAAAATGAAGGTCGCCAGCAGTGGTCTTCAGTATTGGATGGCTCGTGATTTGTATCCATTTTTGGGATACTTAACATGGGAGCCCTTTCCGGGGGTTATTGAAAAAGCAAGAAAGGCATGTGAAGGTGCCGGACAAGATTCAATCCATCATTTTCGTCAGACGACGAAGATGATGGAAATCGGGAAGGGAGGAAGGAGAACAGTGAAAGACTGGTTCCTTACCAGATATGCCTGCTATTTAGTGGCTATGAATAGCGAGTCATCCAAGAAAGAGGTTGGTTTGGCTCAAGCATATTTTGCCATTCAAACACGTCGCCAAGAAGTGTCTGACAGTTTATTGCTGACGGCAAAGGAAAGCCGGTTAAAACTCAGGGATCGCGTAAAAATTGCTAATAAAGATTTAGCTTCGACGGCTAAGGTGGCTGGCGTGCAAAACTATGCGCTATTTCATCATGCTGGACATATTGGATTCTATGGAATGAAATTAGATGATGTTAAGGCGCAGAAAGGAATTTCTCGCGATGATAAATTGCTTGATTGTATTGGAAGCCTTGAATTATCGGCGCATGAATTCAAATCTCATCTTACACATGAATCTATCAAAAACAAGAACATCAAAGGACAATTTGCTTTAGAAGGCGAACATAAACGAATGTCAAAAGTTGTTCGGGATACTGTTCATAAAGAAACCGGAAAATATCCTGAAGAATTGCCCGCTGAACCGTCACTTAAAAAATTAAAGTCCATTCATAGAAAAGCTCTCCCGCCTGTTTTCCCCACCACCGACACAACCGTTGATTCAAATTAGGACACCGCCGACCTTCCGAATCGCCCGAATTCTATATTGACCCAGACGGTCAAAGATGAGATACTACACAGAAATAAAAACTGGCTGTTGCCGGATATTTCGCGGGCAATCACAGACCATGAAATATCCGAATTAAGCTTCACAAACAAACCGTTTCAGATATACTGTTTTTTACAGGCGAAACATAACTTTTCAATAAAGAATGGGACATTGCATGAAAATCCGAATTGCCTGTTTTTGGACATTGGGCTTGGCGTTGGCCATAAGCCTGTTGGCGGGATCGCCGGCGCAGGGAGCTTATGTAAACATTGAATCCGGACAATGGTATTCACACTCCGTGAATACTAATACGGGGCAGGGTTACGTTTTTTATGCCGAAGCTAACGACAAAGTCATAGTCAACGTCATTAACGAAAGCATCGACCTTACTTCCTTTGTTCCTGACGGTAACGTCGAAAACGCTGCCGGCACACCCCTGTTTACGTGGACCAATACCCTTGGCGGCGTTTCCACCTCCCTGACCATCGGCGCCACCGGCTGGTTTGACATAAACATTTTAAATCCTCATCTTACTAATGCTCCCCATACGTTCAGCGTATCCATCATGCGAATGCCCCATACGCATGCACCATTTTCTTATAATGATCTGGACGTTGGCCCCATTCGTAGCGGTGAATATCGCGAAGGCACGATCGGAGACGGCACTACAGGGCGGGCCGATCTCGATGCCGCCACCTTCGCGGTGTCAAACCGGTGCACGGTTCAAATGCGTATTGGACAGGAAACCCTGACCATGGCGCCAAATCTCTTTCTATATGACCCATCCGGCCAGCCTGTAACCAACGATTTCCCGCCCGAATATCGGGGTGAAATTATAGCAACGCTTTCACAAACCGGAATATATATGGCCGTTGCTGACGATTATTTGAACACGGTCGGACGCTATGCTATTTCCCAGGTCACAATAGGAGCACCCTTGGTTGGCAACGATCTTGATGTTGGCACCATTCTGAAGGGAGAGACAAAACAAGGCAAGATCAATGTCCCCGGCGATCTCGATGCCGCCACGTTTACAGGCTCCACAGGGGATGTAGTTAACATCACCATGAGCGAGTTGGATGGGGTCGATTACGAGTTAAATCCCGTCATCGAATTATACGCCCCCAACGGCACACGGCTGGCCAGGGATGAAGATATATTCGAGGAATCCGCCGTTATTACGAATTTGCTCATGACCAACGGCCTGTTTACGATCATCTGCAAAGATGCCGAAGACCGTTATAACGTCAACTACAGTTTAGTATTGCTGTCAACGAACATCTATCCCACCCCTCCGGCGCCGCTGCCAATTCCTACCGGTGTCACGGCATCGGACGGCACCTATTTGGATAAAGTGACCGTATCCTGGGATCCACTCGCCGGAATAACGAATTACAGTCTCTGGCGACGCCATTTATCCGGCAACAATTATGTCGATGTGCAGCTGTGCTTAACCAATGTCACGTCCATCGAAGACAGCGATGTTCAAACCAACGTCGCTTATTATTACCGCGTGAAGGCCGAGTCCAACGGAATGTATGGCGCCTTCAGCAGCGAGGATTCCGGATTTTGCCAGCAAATGGTCTCCGGCCAGGCTATTGAATCCGGCCAGTATTACTCGGAAGGCTATAATATTCTTTCAACGAACTATCCCTCGGCAAGAAGTAAAAATTACACCTTTTTTGCAATACAGGGCGAAACTATTATCGTCCGGCTGGGCAATACTGCCGACAGTTATCCCGATTTTGCGATGTATAACCCAAACAGTACTCCGGCCAATTTTACCCAGTATGCCGCCCATGAATACCACTTGGCCATCACCAATTATGGCTGGCATTGGTTTGCATGCTCGCTCCCGTCCGGTTACACCAGCATGACGTTCAACGTTTCAATGCTCCGGACACCCAACATTCCGCTCTCTTACTCCGACTTGGATGTCGGCACCCTGCCGATGGGCCAGCCAAAATTAGGCATAATCAATGTCAGCTCCGACCTGGACGCCGGTTTTTTCACGGTCACGAATCCCTGCGCCATTCAGATTCGCATGGGCCAAAAAGACGTGCGTCTGGTGCCCAACATCATTCTCTATAGCCCCGCCGGCACGGAAATTACCAGCGATTATCCGCCGGAATACCGCGCGGAAATTTCCGCCACGCTCACCAACTTGGGCGTCTATACCATCGTCTGCGCCGATAAATTCAACGGCATGGGATCTTATGCCTTGACCATGGTAGAGATGCCCGGCACGCTGGAGGGTACCGATACCGATATCGGCCCGATTGTCAGCGGAGAAACCAAGTACGGCACCATCAGCGAACCCGGCGACATGGATACCGCCACGTTTAATGCCATGACCGGGGACGTTATTAATGTCGCCATGAGCGATGTGGATATCGAGCTTAATCCCGTCATGGATTTTTACGATCCCGCCGGCAACCGCATTCGACACGCCACTGACCCCTATGAACGTTCTGCAACGATCACCAATCTGACCCTGACCAATAGCGGCGTCTACACTCTGGTCCTTAAAGACGCCCAAGACCGTTATGGCGTCAGCTATTCGGTCACCATGGAATTCCAGCCGGGCAGTCCATCCCTGCTGTTAAACAAGCCCCTGCCGCCTTCCAACCTGACCGCCAGCGACGGCATCTATGCCGACAACATCCTGGTATCCTGGACGGCAAGCATCTCCACAAACGTCACCGGGTATGATATCTGGCGCAGCGGGGACGCTTTAACATTCACGCAGATAACCACCAACCGGCCATCCACGACCTATCAGGATTACAACGTCCAGACCAATACCCTCTATTACTACAAGGTTGCGGCGCGCAATAGTTACGTTATCAGCGACTTCAGCGCTACCAATAGCGGCCACTGCGGCACCCTCCTTCCCACGCCGGGAATGACGCTCACGGCCAGCGACGGCACTTATTCGAATTATATCCTGGTCAGTTGGAGCGCGAGCGGTTCGACCAACATAACCGGGTATGATGTCTGGCGTAAAAATTGGACGAATGACTACGTCCAGATCTCGTCCAACTGGTTTTCCCAGGCCTTCCAGGACTATGACGCCATACCCAATTTGATTTATACCTATCGCGTCAATGCCCGTAATAGTTTCGGCGTCAGCGCTTTCAGCCCGGAAGACACCGGCTACTGCGGCACAACCAATGTCCTGGGCACCCGGCGCGCATTGCTGGTGGGCATTGACCATTATTCCTACGGTCCCGGCGACTTAAACGCGTGCACAAACGACGCCAACGGGATGCGGGATACGATGCTCCTGGCGGACCCCTCCAACCGCTGGCAAGCCGCAAATCTTACAACACTGACGGACGCGCTGGCCACCAAAGAAGCAATCCGCTCCAATCTTTTTGCCATGGCCACAGCCAGCGGCGCCGGGGACCTGGCCCTTTATTTCCAATCCAGCCATGGCGGCCAATCGGCCGGCTCCAATCCATCCAACACCTATATCTGCACCTATAACGCCAATTATACCGACGCCGAACTGGGCACGGACCTGGCCTTGTTCCGGCCGGAGACCACGGTGATTATTATTTTGGATACCTGCTACTCCGGCGGCATGTACAAGCTGGATGGCTCCCCCGAGACCGAATGGCTCTTCGTGGAACGGGTTATGGCGCATTACCAGCAAGCCAAGGCACAGCAATATAAGAGCATGGGCTTGGCCGCACCCAAGGACCTGGGGGCAAACATTGCCTTCATGACCGCCTGCGATTACAACGAATTCAGTTGGGAAAGCGATTATTACGGTTTATATACCGGCTATTTGATTTTGGGCTGTTCCCTGGCCCTGACGGATACGAATCAGGACAAGCAATATTATTTCCTGGAGCTCCATAACTACGCCGCGCAAAAAGCGGTCTTGACGCAGCCTACCCAGCACGCGCAGACTTATAATTCCACCTTGCTCGGCGCCACGATTGCACGGGCCCTGCCCGTGAATCCCACGCCAATCCACTTCGTCAATAACGATTTCGACGGGGATAGCGCCTCGGATTTTGCCGCGTTCAATCCGAGCACCGGCCTATGGCGCATCGCCTCGCTCAAGCGTTGGATTGCGCTGGCCTACGACAATTTCATCTGGGGCGGCCCGGGCTTCAAGGCGCTTGACGGCGATTACGATGGCGATCGCGCCTCCGACCTGGCCGTGTATAATACAACCTCCGGCGAATGGCGCATCGCTTCGCTCAAGCAGGCCATCGTACTCCTGCCCTCGGCCTACTTCGGCGGCGCCGGTCAAACCCCGGTCTGCGGCGACTATAACGGGGACCAGATTTCGGACGCCGCACTTTATGAACAGCCGGATGGTTATTGGTACATTCTCACCACCACGGGTGTTCAGCTCGTCTGGGGCGACAGCTATACCGGCGCCGGGTTCATCCCCATTTCCGGCGACTATGACGGGGACCAGATCAACGACCTGGCTATGTACCATGTCAAATCGGGCTACTGGTATATCAAGTCGCTGGTCAACGGTACCCTTACCTGGGGAACATTGTGGGGGGATGCGAGCATGACCCCGGTTTCGGGCGATTATGATGGCGACGGCTACTCCGATCTGGCTGTATATCAGTCCACCACCGGTAAATGGTATATCTACTCCCTGCGACTCGGGACAACGATTGCCAGCGGCGCGCAACTGGGCGGCCCCGGCTATACCCCCGTGGCAGGCGATTATGATGGCGACGGCTATTTCGATCTGGTTGTATATCAGCCCGCCACCGGTTATTGGTTCTTTAGTAATGTGAGCGGCACTCAAAGTTTTTCGCTGGAGTACCCCATCGGCGGCCCGGGCTATATCCCCGTCCTGCCAACGTGGCAGTAAAGAAATTCAGTGATTTAGCGATTCAGCGAGTTAGCGATTTATGAGATAATCTTCATGCTCCATTTCTTAAACCACTCAATCGCTGAATCGCTAAATCTCTCAATTTCTTACAGTCACCCAACCGCTGAATCGCTCAATCACTCGATTTCTTACGTCGTTCTTGCCGCCGTCCAGGGCATCACCGAATTTCTGCCGATCAGCAGTTCCGGGCATTTGGTGCTCGTGCGCAAATTGTTCGGCTGGTCCGACGACGGCGGGCTGGTTTTCGATACGGTCCTGCATGCCGGCAGTCTGGCCGCCATTCTGCTTTATTTCTGGCGTACGTGGCGCGATATTGCTGCCGGGTATTTCCGTTTTAACAGTCCGGAACATTCCGCCGATCGCCGGTTACCCTGGCTGTTGGTCGCGGCCACCTTGCCGGTCGTACTGGCCGCCCCCCTGCTTAAACCGTTTCTGGAAAGCGAAGAAATGGTACGCAACAGTGTCGCCGTGGGCCTGAGCATGGCCGCCACGGCTTTGTTATTCCAGCTCTGCGATTTGCGGTTTCGTCCTTCCGGTAAACCGGTTGGATTGCGCGATGCCCTGGTTATCGGGCTCATGCAAATCGTGGCCCTCCTGCCCGGGGCATCGCGCTCCGGATGGACGACCGCCGGCGGCATCCTGACGGGCCAATCGCGCGAAACAGCGGTCCGTTTTGCCTTCCTCATGGCCGTTCCCGCCATTGCGGGGGCCATCCTGTTCCAGGGTCGTGACATTCTGCAGATGGGCCAGACCCAGGTTGAGCCGCTTCAGATGCTGGTTGCGTTCGCCGTCAGCTTTCTGGTCAGCTTGCTCGCCATTCATTTCTGCCTCGTTTATTTCCGCCGGCATTCGTTGCGCGGGTTCAGTATTTACATGGCCATCGTCGGCCTGCTGGCAATCGTGCTGTAGTCCGGCGGAAGTAATGGCGCCATGTTTCATGTAGCCGCGGGCATGAGCCCGTGGTCTCAGACAGAATCCACGCCCTCACGGGCGCGGCTACCAGAATTTAAACTCGTATCCATGAATGTCGAAACGGAGCCTTCATCGCCGATTAAGTCTTTACCAAGTCTCCGCATTATTCCGGCCGACTGGACCGCTCCTTTGGATTTGACGGCGGCCTTTGGCCGGGCGCCGCATCGGCTGGAAGTGGACCTGGGGTGCGGCAAAGGGCGGTTTTTGCTGGCCCGCGCGGCCGCGCATCCGGAAACTTCGTTTTTAGGGTTGGACCGTCAAACGCGGCGGCTGGCCAAAGTGGAACGCAAAGTACAACGCGCGCAATTGACCAATATCCGCCTGCTCTATGCCGAGGCCGCCTACGCCGTCACGCACCTGCTGCTGCCCGGCACGGTTACCGCCTATTACATTTTTTTTCCCGACCCCTGGCCAAAACGCCGGCATCATCGGCGTCGGTTGTTCGACGCCGCCTTCCTGGATGCGCTCGACGCAACCTTGATGCCCGGCGGTTGCATTCATCTTGCCACCGACCACCTGGATTATTTTGACAGCATCCGGCGCCTGCTGGCCGGGGATGCGCGGTTCGTGGAAAGGGAACCGTTTATCACGTCCGATGCAGAACGCACGGATTTCGAATTGATTTTCCTCCAGCAGAACAAGCCCATCGGCCGCTGTTCGTTCGCAAAAAAATGAGCTTTTGCCGCCCTGTTTTCCGCCTTTTTCTCTTCTATTTTTTCTTCAATTTTCAGTTGCTTTTCCCGGGGCATATTCATATAATGCATAACTTATATGCGAAGGGAAAAAATAGCCATGCCCCGATCGAAAAAGACGCCCGACACCCAGCACCAGGACAAACCCGTTTCTTCGTCTCATCATGTTGCCAATGAAGATGTTAAGGCGGAAGTATCCGCCCCGGAAAAACACCCCGACAAGGGGCCGGCGGCCACACCCTCCCAGCCGATGACCACCCCAAGCGCGGCGCCTGACAACACCACGAACGAAACCCAAGTTGCGGAGGATAAATCCGCGGTACCCGTAGCTTCCGACGTGGAAAAGGCCACCGCTTCCAAAAAGTACGATGCCACCACGATTACCGTGCTGGAAGGCATGGATGCCGTCCGGCTGCGGCCGGCCATGTATATCGGCGACACCTCCGTCCGCGGGTTGCATCACTGCGTCTTCGAGGTGGTGGACAACAGCGTGGACGAAGCCCTGGCGGGGTTTTGCACCGCCATCCAGGTCGTGTTGAATGCGGATGGCTCCCTCACGGTCAACGACAACGGCCGCGGTATTCCCGTGGACATGCACGCCACGGAACACAAGCCCGCCCTGGAAGTGGTCATGACAACCCTGCACGCGGGCGGCAAGTTTGACCATCGGAGCTACAAAGTATCCGGCGGCCTGCACGGCGTCGGCGTTTCCTGCGTCAACGCGCTCAGCGAATGGCTGGAAGTGGAAGTGCGGCGCGAAGGCATTGTCTATCGCCAAAGCTATGAAAAAGGGGTCACGGCCTCCCCCTTGGAAAAGATCGGCAAAACCAAGGGGACGGGCACCAAGGTCACATTTTTCCCGGACGGCACGATTTTTTCCACCTCCAAGTTCGAGTGGGACATTCTGGCCACCCGCCTGCGCGAGCTGGCCTTCCTGAACAAGGGCGTGGAAATCCGGCTGACGCAGGAAGATCCGGCCCGCGACGAAATGTTCTGCTTCAAGGGCGGGATCGTGGAATTTGTCCAGCATCTGAACCGCAACAAGAACCTGATCCACCCGAAGGTTATTTATTTTTCCAAGGAACGGGACGGCCTGTTTGTGGAAATCGCCCTGCAATACACCGAAGCCTACACCGAGAATATCTGCACCTACGTCAACAACATCAATACCATCGAGGGCGGCACGCACCTGAGCGGGTTCCGCTCGGCGCTCACCCGTACGATCAACACCTACGCCAAAACCAACAAGCTGATCAAGGACGACAGCGAGACCATGAGCGGCGACGATGTCCGCGAGGGGCTGACCGCCGTCATCAGCGTGAAAATTCCCAATCCCCAGTTCGAGGGTCAGACCAAAACCAAGCTGGGCAACAGCGAAGCCCAGGGGATTGTCGAGTCCATTGTGAACGACGAGCTCGGATCGTTTTTCGAGGAAAATCCGCCCGTGGCCCGCCGCGTCGTGGAAAAAGGCCTGTTGGCCTCCCGCGCGCGCATTGCCGCCCGCAAGGCGCGGGATCTGACCCGCCGCAAGGGCGCGTTGGATAGCGCCTCGCTTCCCGGCAAGCTGGCCGACTGTTCCGAGCGCGACCCGGCCCTGTGCGAACTGTACCTGGTCGAGGGTGACAGCGCCGGCGGCTCGGCCAAGCAGGGCCGTAACCGCGAATTCCAGGCCATTCTGCCCCTGCGCGGCAAGGTGCTCAACGTGGAGAAGGCGCGTCTTGACAAGATACTGAACAACAACGAAATTCGCACCATGATTACGGCCATCGGCGCGGGGATCGGCACGGATGAATTCGACGTCGCCAAGACCCGCTACCACAAAATCATTATCATGACCGATGCCGATGTGGATGGCGCCCATATCCGCACCTTGCTCCTGACGTTCTTCTATCGGCAGATGCCGCAGTTGTTCGATCAGGGGTACATATACTTGGCTCAGCCGCCGCTCTATAAAATCACCTGGAAGAAGCGCGAGGAATACATCGATACCGATGCCCAATTGACCCGCCGATTGCTCGAGTTGGGTTCCGAGGACATGACCCTGGCCGTGGTCCGGACCAAGAAAACGTATGCCGGCAAAGATTTGCTGGCCGTGCTGGAAGTTTTGGCCGAGCTGGAACAACTGGCCCAGAATTTGGAGCGCAAAGGCATTAACTTCGAGGAATTTCTACAGCGGCGGCATCCCAAGACCGGCGCCTTCCCGAAATACCGCGTGTCCGTCACCAACGGCAACGGCGGGTCCACCCGCGATGGCGGGGCCACCCATTATGCCTATACCGATGACGAACTGGCCAAGCTCCGCGAATCCCTGGAAAAGAACGTCGGGCACCAGTTGGAAATCTTTACCGAATACGAACCTAATGGCGCCGAACCCTCCGGCATCCGCTGGCTGGAAATTCATTCCGGACCGCAGCTTGTCCGGCTGGTGGATAGCTTGGAGAAGAAGGGGTTCGCCATGAGCCAGGGCGAGAAAGCCGAAACCGAAGAGGCCTCCGCCCCGTACCGGCTGATCGGCGAGGACCAAGCCGGCATTCCGGTTCAATCCCTGCGTCAATTGCTCGATACGGTGCGTACGGAAGGCCGCAAGGGCATCAGCAACATTCAACGCTATAAAGGGCTGGGCGAAATGAACCCCACCCAGCTCTATGAAACCACCATGAATCCCGAACGGCGCAAGCTCCTCAAAGTCGTGCTGGAGGACGCCGTGGAGGCCGACCGCATTTTCACCCTGCTGATGGGCGATGAAGTGGAGCCCCGCCGGGAATTCATTCAGGAAAACGCCTTGAACGTCCGCAATCTGGACATCTAACTGAATTGCGGATTTCGGATTTGTGATTTCTGATTGAAATCCGCAATCAAAAAATAGTTAAATCCACAATCAAAAATCCGAAATCAGAAATATCTTATCATGTACACCCGTAACGAGATCATCCAGAACATAGACATCGAAGACGAAATGCAGCGCTCGTACATCGACTACTCGATGAGCGTAATCATCGGGCGAGCCTTGCCGGACGTGCGCGACGGTATGAAACCCGGCGCCCGCCGGATTCTTTTCGCCATGCGCCAGTTGGCGTTGTTCCACAACCGCCCCTATAAAAAATCGGCGTATGTGGTCGGCGAAGTCCTTGGTAAATACCATCCCCACGGCGACACCGCGGTTTACGACACCCTCGTGCGCATGGCCCAGCCATTCTCCCTGCGCTACCTGCTCGTGGATGGCCAGGGTAACTTCGGCAGCATTGACGGCGATAACGCCGCGGCTTATCGCTACACCGAGGCGCGGCTTCAGCAGCTTGCCGAGGAAATGCTCGCCGATATCGACAAGCGCACGGTTAAGATGGTCAAAAATTATAATGGCGAGCTCGACGAACCCTCGGTCCTGCCCGCGCGCCTGCCGAATCTCCTGCTGAACGGCAGCACCGGCATCGCCGTCGGCATGGCCACCAACATCCCGCCCCACAACCTGAATGAAGTGGTGGATGCCCTGGTGGCGTTGGTGGACCAGCCGGAAACAACCGTGGACGAACTGATGAAACACGTCAAGGGCCCCGATTTTCCGACCGGCGGCATCATCTGCGGACTGAAGCCCATCGAGGAAATGTATCGCACCGGCCGGGGCCAGATTCGCGTGCGCGGGCGCGCCGGCATCGAGGAAGGCAAGCAGGGCAAGGAATGCATCATTGTCACCGAAATCCCGTACGTGGTCAACAAGGCCACCTTGATCGAGAACATGGCCCATCTGGTCCAGGAGAAAACGCTGGACGGCATCGGCGATATCCGCGACGAATCCGACCGCAACGGCATCCGGATCGTAATCGAATTGAAGCGCGGCGTCGTGCCCAAGGTGATTCTGAGCAACCTCTTCAAACACACCCAGCTTCAGACAACCTTCGGCGCCATCATGCTGGCCATTCACCATGGCCGTCCAAAAGTCATGAACCTGAAGGAGATCCTCCAGGCCTTCATTGAACATCGCTTCGAAGTGCTGACACGGCGCATCCAATTCGACATGGAAAAGGCCGAGGCCCGCGCCCACATCCTCGAAGGCCTGAAGATCGCGCTCGACCATCTCGATGCGGTGGTCAAGATCATTCGCGGGGCCAAGAACCGGGATGAGGCCAGGGCGGAACTCATGAAGCGCTTCGGCCTGTCCGAAATCCAGGCCAACGCCATCCTGGATATGCGCCTGTACCAGTTGACCGGGCTGGAACGCGACAAGCTGGAAACGGAATACCTGGCCCTGATCAAGCAAATTTCCTATCTCAAAGACCTGCTGGCCAACAAAAACAAAATCTACGGCCTCCTGAAGGAGGACCTGCTGGAGGTCAAGAAGCTCTATGGCGATCCCCGGCGCAGCGATATTGTGCCTGACGAAGGCGAGGTGGCCATGGAAGACCTGATTGCCGACCAGGGGTGCATTATCACGATCAGCCACGGCGGCTACATCAAGCGGGTGCCGGTCAACACGTACAAGGCCCAGCGCCGCGGCGGCAAAGGCGTGGCCGGCATGGAAACCAAGGAGGAGGATTACGTTCAGCACCTATTTGTGGCTAACACCCATGATTATATCCTGTTCTTCACCTCCGGCGGCCGGATTTACTGGGAAAAGGTGTATGAAATTCCGGAGGCCGGCCGCACGGCGCGCGGCAAGGCCATTGTCAATTTGCTGCAGCTCAAGAGCGACGAACAAATTGCCGCCATGGTGCGCGTACGCGATTTTCCCAAAACCGAATTCCTGGTCATGGCCACGGAAAAGGGCGTCGTCAAGAAAACCAACCTGAGCGAATTCAGCAACCCGCGGCGGGACGGCATCATCGCCATCAATATTGACGAGGGCGACCGGCTGATCGCCGTCAAGCTGACCCATGGCCAAAACGACGTGATGCTGGCCACCCGCAACGGCATGAGCCTGCACTTTAGCGAATCGGAACTGCGCGACCAGGGCCGGGCCACGCGGGGCGTCCGAGGCATCCGTCTGGAAGAAACCGACAAACTGGAGAGCCTTGAAATCGTGGACCCCAAGGCCACGTTCTTTGTCTGCACGGAAAACGGCTATGGCAAGCGAACGAGCTTCGAAGAATATCGCGACCAGCACCGCGGCGGCAAGGGTATCTACTCGATGCGCGCTTCGGAACGCAACGGCCTGGTGGTCGGCGCGCATGCGGTCATGGAGAACGACGCCCTCATGCTGATCACGGCCAAGGGCAAAATGATCCGCATGAAAGTCAGCGATATCCGCGTCATTAGCCGCGTCACGCAAGGCGTCCGGTTGATTGCCCTGGACGAGGGCGACACGCTGGTCTCGGCAACGACGGTGGAACCGGATGATGAGGAACCTGCCGACCTGGTGGAACCGGAAAAATCCAGTGATCAGTCATCAGTGATCAGTGATCAGCTTGCCACACCGAAGCATTCTGGCGAAGGCGGGTCAAATGCCGACAGTAAAAAAAATGGCAAATCGAAAAACCCGCCAAAGAACTGATGGCAGTTGCCGGGAGCACGCACTGATTACTGATAACTAATCACTGATCACTGGTTCCCTTCTCGTCCCGGATGATTTCTTGCAGAATCGTGTGGTAGCCTTTGCCCTTGGCCATCTCGTCTTTAAGCTCACGCAGGACCATTACCGTGCCCTTGCGCGGGGACACTTCCACCGTAAGGGCCGTGTCGCCCACCCGGATGCGGTCGCCGGGATTGATCCGGCAGACTTCAATTGCGCGATTGTTGACAAAGGTGCCGTTACGCGAGTCAAAATCACGGAGAAAATAATTGCCATCCTTGTAGGAAATCCCGCAGTGAATGCGGGAGGCCAGCTTGTCGGCGATCAACAGGTCGGTTTCCGTCCCGCGGCCGATGGTAATGGCCTTCCGGCCCAGCTCAAACACCTTTTGCTCGCCATTCGGCAGAACGTATCGCAAAATCATGGTTGCCCTCTTGCATTAGGCGGCTAATACCGCAACTGCTTCATAGGTAGGGCGGTTTCGCCGAAACCGCCGTTCTGGATCCAGCACGGCGCGCTCGGCGAGCGCGCCCTACCCAAGATTGAAATTCCTTACCATTAAATTATGCCTTCGATTTCATCAACATCTTAAAATATGCAACGGTTTTCTGCAAGCCTTCTTCCAGGGGCACCTCCGGCTCCCAGCGCAACAGGGAACGCGCCTGACGAATGTCCGGCTGGCGGGTCTTGGGATCATCCACCGGCAGGGGATGAAACTCCAGCGGCGAGGCGCTGCCGGTGATCTCCAGGATTTTACGGGCGAATTCCATGACCGTCATCTCACGGGGATTGCCGATATTGACCGGCTCGTGCGCCGGGCACAGCGCCAAGGCATATATGCCGCGGATCAGGTCGGACACATAGCAAAAACTGCGGGTCTGGCGTCCGTCGCCAAACAGGGTAAGCGGCTCGCCCAAAAGCGCCTGCTTGATGAAGGCCGGCACCACGCGTCCATCGTTGGGCCGCATGCGCGGTCCGTAAGTGTTGAATATGCGCACGATCTTGGTGTTGACCCCATGCGTGCGATGATAAGCCATGGTGATGGCCTCGCCGAAGCGCTTGGCTTCGTCATATACACCCCGCGGCCCGATGGGATTGACGTTGCCCCAGTACGATTCCGGCTGGGGGTGCACAAGCGGGTCGCCATAGACCTCCGAGGTGGAAGCCAGCAGGAATACGGCCTGCTTGGCCTTCGCCAGTCCGAGCGCATTGTGCGTGCCTAGGGCGCCTACTTTCAGTGTTTGGATCGGCAGTTTCAAATAATCCACCGGGCTGGCCGGCGAGGCGAAATGAAAGACGAAATGCACGGCGCCTTCGATAGCGATATGCTTGGTCACATCCTGCTGGCTAAACACAAAGGCGCTCTGCTGCCGAAGGTGGCTGATATTATCCGGATTGCCGGTAATGAGATTGTCCAGGCAAATGACGCGGTGTCCCTGGCCGATGAGATAATCGCAGAGATGCGATCCCAAGAATCCGGCGCCACCGGTGACTACGGCAACTTTCTGGTTGCGTGACGATGTCATAAGATGTCTTTCCTGTGTCCCAGCCGGTTTAATCAGGCGACTACGCCGTAACTGATTCATACGCCCGGCGAGGGCACCGGGCCTACAGCATTTTTTGTAGGCCGGGTCCCCTGACCCGGCGGGATTGAAATCCATGCATTAAAAGAACTTGCATGAACCAACGCGGCCAGTATATTAAATTCGCAGTAAAGGTAAATGCTTTTCCTATAAGCCGTCATCAGGAGACTGAGCCATGAAGTTTAGATATAAATTGGGTTGGTTGCCGGATGTGCCGGATAAGCGCGATATTCCGTTTGCGGCGGTCTTTCGCGTGCCCCGCAAATTGCCGGTGCGCGCGGACTTGCGCGCCGGCTGTTCGCCCGTGGAGGACCAGGAAAACCTGGGCAGTTGCACGGCCCAGGCCCTGGTAGGCGCCTTGGAGTTCCTCGAACTGCGCGACTTGCCATTTCCATCTGACAAATCAAAAATCGCAAATCCAAAATCCAAAATTTCGCGGTTTCGCGATCTCAGCCGGCTGTTTGTCTATTACAACGAACGCGCCGCCATCGGCACGGTGCAGGAAGACTCGGGGGCCATGCTGCGCACCGGGATTAAAACGCTGAAAGCCCAGGGCGTTTGCCGCGAATCCCTCTGGCCGTATGCAATCCGTCGCTTCACGGCCAGGCCGTCGGAGGCCTGCTATGCCGAAGCCACCGACCATCAGGTGACCGCCTATCAGCGCCTGAACGCGCTGAACGAAATGAAAGCCTGCCTGGCCATGGGCCTGCCGTTTGTGTTCGGCTTCGCCGTCTACGAGCATGTCATGTCCGCGGCCGTCGCGCGCACGGGCCGAATTCGTCTGCCCGGGAAAAGCGAGCGGATGCTGGGCGGCCATGCGGTCATGGCCGTGGGCTACCATGACCGCGCACGGATGATTCTGTTCCGCAACTCCTGGGGTGCCGCGTGGGGCCAGGCCGGTTACGGCCAAATGCCCTACGCTTACCTGGAAAGCCGGGAACTTTCCGACGATTTCTGGTGTATTCAGGGCACGGAAAGTAATCGCTACGCCACGTGGCGGCATGTGGAGCGTGAAGCGTAGAGCGTAGAAGAGGCGAGCTTGATGACGGACGCTAACACACCGGATGTGATCGTTCGGCCTTATGAACCCCGGGATCGAGACGCCGTGCGGCGAATCGCGTGCGATACCGCCAATGCCGGGAAGCCGATAGAAACCTTCTTCAACGATCGGGAGCTGGCTGCCGATCTATTGACGACATATTATACCGATTTTGAGCCGGAAGCGGCGTGGGTGGCCGATCAAAATGGCCGGGTGGCTGGATATCTGACCGGGTGCCGTGACACCGGCCGTTTTATGCGGTGCATGGCGTGGCGCGTGGCGCCGCGGGCTTTAAATCGGGCAATTGCCCGCGGGACAATGGGAGACCCGGCTTTTTGGCGCTTGGTTCGCCGTAACATGGGAATCTGGCTACGGGGCTTGTTCCAGCGACGCGTGCCCCTGAAGGCATACCCCGGACACTTGCACTTGAACCTGGACCCGGCTTTTCGCGGGCAACAAATTGGCCGGCGCCTGGCGGAGCGGTGCCTGAAACAGTTTGTTGCGTGGCATGTGCGGGGCATTCATGCAAATGTCCGGGAGAATAACGCGCGCGCCCTCCGGTTTTTCGAGCGGCTGGGCTTTATCCGGATTGACCGGCATCCATTCCTCCGGACAGAGGATTCCCTGCTGTATTCCATCGTGCTGGGGAAAAAGCTGACGCCCGATGTTCGCGCAAAATTAACGGCATCATAACCAGTCATGAGTAACAAATCCCATAGCTTGTTTATTCGCAATGGCCAGGTCCTGATGAGCGATGGATCGTTGCGCACGGAATCGGTGCTTATCCGTGACGGACGAGTTACCGCCATTGGCGCCAGGCAATCCGCCGATACCATTCTGGATGCCGCCGGCAATTATGTTCTGCCGGGCTTGATTGATATTCATACCCATGGGATCGGGGAGGATTCGGCCATCGGTTCGTTGCCGCATTATGCCGAACGCGAAGCCGTCGCCGGCGCTACCACGTTTTTTCCCACGTTGTTCGGGCCACCCGATGAAACCTGCGCCCACCTCCAACGCCATTTGCGCGAAACCGATAACCTGCGGCGGGTGCCTCAGGTGGGAGGTTTCAGACTGGAGTCGCCGTATCTGGCCGATGCCAGCGCCGGTTTGCCGCGCGATTGTGCGCCGATTACGCCTCAATTAACGGAGCGCCTTTGGCAGGCGGGTGCGGGGCATATCCGAATCTGGGATCTTTCGCCGGAACTGCCCGGCGCCGCTGAGACCATTAAACGGTTAAGTCGGCTGGGTGTTGTCTGCAGTCTGGCGCATACCACGGCCTCGATCGAGCAAGCGCGCGTGGCCGTTGAGGCCGGCGCACGGTTGGTAACCCATCTTTTCGATGTCTTCCCGATGCCGCCCGTGACGGAACTGGGCGTCTATCCGGCCGGGTTGACCGATTACCTGTTGATGGAAGACCGGGTGGTATGCGAAATCATCCCCGACGGCACGCACGTGCCCCCCCTGCTGGTGGAAAAAACTTTCCGATGTAAACCGCCGGGCGGCTTGGTCTTTATAACCGACAGCAACTACGGGTCCGGTCTGCCGCCCGGCGAATACGATCTTCCGCAGGCCTGGGGCCGCGTTAAAATCACAAGCCCCTATGACGGCATTCGACTCATGGACAGGGATATGGAACTGGCTTCGAGCGCCTTGACCCCGGTGGATGCCTTCCGCAGTGCGGTCCAGCGCTTCGGCAAGGATCTGGCCACGGCCAGCCGCGTGTGTTCGCGCAATCCGGCCCGGCTGTTGGGTTTGAATAAAGGCGAGATCGCCGTCGGACGGGATGGGGATCTCGTTATTCTGGATTCAGCGCTTCGCGTGCGGACGACCATCGCTGGCGGGGTTGTCATCTACCAAGCGGGCCAGGATGCGGCGATCTGACCTCTGTCTTCAGATCAGTTCCGCATCTGCACGGCGCCAAAGCCCTTTTCGATCCGGCCGATCAGGCGCGGTGCGGCACCCGCCGCTTTCAAAACGGCCAAAGCTTTGGCCTGGTCGGCAGAACGCACGATAATCACCATGCCGATGCCCATATTAAAGACGCGGTACATTTCATCGCGCGCCACGCGCCCGCGTTCCTGAAGAAATTTAAAAAGCGGCGGCACCGTCCAAGCGGAACGGTCAAATACGGCGTCCACTGTCTTCGGTAAAATCCGCGGCACATTGTCATAAAACCCGCCGCCGGTGATATGGGCCATGCCGCGGATGGTCACCCGCTTCATCAACCGTTGCACGGGGCGCAGATAACTGGTGTGCACCGCCAGCAGGGCATCGCCCACGCGGCAAACGGTGCCGACGATTCGGCCGGTGCCCGGCAGGATGTCCCTGATCTTCAACTTCTCCTGCTCGAAAATTATTTTGCGAGCCAGCGAAAACCCGTTGGTGTGCAGGCCGGCGGATTTAAGACCGATCAGAACATCCCCGGGCCGAATGGTTTTACCGGTGATGATCGCCTTTCGGGACACTACTCCGACAATCGTGCCAACCAGATCATACTCGCCCGGCGGATAGAGTCCCGGCATTTCGGCGGTCTCCCCGCCGATAAGCGCGCACCCGTTGGCGCGGCAGGCTTTGCACAAGCCCTTCACCACGGCCTGAAAGATGGACCCTTTAAACCGGGCCGTGCCAAAATAGTCCAGGAAAAACAGCGGCCGGGCGCCATGCACCAGGATGTCGTTGACACAATGGTTGACAATATCCTGCCCCACCGTGTCGTGCCGGCCGGCCATCCCAGCCACCTTGAGTTTGGTGCCGACACCGTCCGTGCTGGCCACCAGCACTTGATCCTTGCCCGGCGCAGCAAAGAACCCGCCGAAGGAGCCGATTTCGCCGAGTAACCCGGGCGCCTTGGTCGAGCGCACCAATTTTTTTACGGCGCGGAGCGCCGCCATCTTATTGTCAATATCCACGCCCGAGGCCGCATAAGCCGATTTTGCTTTTGCCATGATAAACTCTTTTCTGTTCAAAACTGTCAAAAAACCAAAGTAACCGCAAAAAAATTCCAAATTCCAAGCTCCAAATTCCAAATAAATGAAACCAAATAAGGCAAAATAGTTCAGTCAAAGGCCAAAAAAAACAGGAAGAAAACTTGGATTTATTGTCTTTGTTGGAATTTCATTATTCCCTGGAATTTGGATTTTGGAACTTGGAATTTTGGCGATTTATGCCATCTTCAGCGCCTGGTCAAAATCGGCCTGGATATCCTTGATATTTTCCAAGCCCACGGCCACCCGGATGAATTCGGGTGTCACACCCGCGGCGCGCTGGGCTTCCGCGCTGAGCTGTTGGTGCGTCGTCGAGGCCGGATGGAGCACCAAGGTCTTGGCGTCGCCGATGTTGGCCAGATGGCTGGCCAGCTTGACCGCATTGATAAACCGCTCGCCGGCCTTGCGGCCGCCCCGGATGCCGAAGCCTAACACGGCGCCGAATCCACCCTTCAGATAGCCCCGGGCTGTCCGATGCCAGGGATGATCCGGCAATCCGGTGTAATTGACCCACGCCACCTGGCGATGCTTTTTCAGCCAGCGCGCCAGTTCCAGCGTGTTGCGGCATTGCTGATGAATTCTCAGCGGCAATGTCTCCAGGCCTTGCAGGAACAGGAACGCGTTGAAGGGACTGGGGCACATCCCGATATTGCGCATACCCTGCACGCGCGCCTTGAGAATATAGGCCACATTGCCCAGGCCGGGCAGGTTGCGAAACGCATCCCAGTAAACGATCCCGTGATAGCTTTCGTCCGGCTCGGTAAATTCCGGGAACCGACCGCGGGACCAATCGAACCGACCGCCATCCACAATGACGCCGCCGATGGAGGTGCCGTGCCCGCCGATCCATTTGGTGCAGGAATGCACGACAATGTCCACGCCGTGTTCGATCGGACGACACAACACCGGCGCGCACGTGTTGTCAATAATGAACGGCACACCCGCCCGGTGGGCAACGGATGCAATGCCTTTAAGGTCCGGAACGTCGCCCTTGGGATTGCCGATGGTTTCCCCGTACACCGCCTTCGTATTCGGACGGATGGCCGCGCGCACGGTCCGGGGCGAAAATTCATCCAGGAACGTGACTTCCAGCCCCAAGCGGGGCAACGTGAACCGGAAGAGGGTATCGGTCCCGCCATAGAGCGAGGCGGAGCTGACAATATGGTCGCCCGCGCGGGCAATGTTCAGAATGGCCAGAAAGATGGCGGCCATGCCGCTCGAGGTGGCCAGCGCCCCCGTGCCGCCTTCCAGGGCCGCCAACCGCTTCTCCAGCACGTCCGTGGTCGGATTCATCATGCGGGAATAAATATTGCCGAAGGCCTTCAGCGCAAACAGGTCGGCCGCCTGCTTGGTGTTTTTAAACACATAACTCGTGGTCTGATAGATCGGCACCGCCCGGGCGCCGGTAACCTGGTCCGGTTGCTGGCCCGCGTGCAGGGCCAGGGTTTCCACATGGGGCGGAGCCAAATTCACCGTTCGCTTTTTTTTCATGAAATGGATCCTTGTGTAAAAATATCTGTCAGGGGCGGATGATATCTTAGGACCAAGATGATGTAAAGAACGCGAATTAGGCTCGACAGCAGGGCAACTTTGCCGTTCTATCTGCCCAGGCGAGAGCGGGACGACTTATTCTGTAGTCGGGGTCGCTGACCCCGGATGTTCGTAATCCGCTTTTCACCGATCGCGGCTACAAATAAGATTGTCCGCCGGATGCGGATTCTGCCTATGGCGAAAATTTCCTATGCATTAAATTACAGTAGACATTTTATGAACTCAACCTATAATAACGATTTACTTAATTAAGCATAAATGGCCTTGTATCCGACAGCGCCTTATTCTACAAAATGCTTATGAATTCCACATCCATTCTGCATGTCCGCAACCCTTTGCCGGCATTGCGGCGCATCTTCCGCCAAGGGTTATTATTATCGGCTCTCGGTGCGTTCCTGTTGATCGGCGCCGCCGCCTCGGCCGCTCAGCAAAATGCCAATATGTTGGCCGTTCAGTCGCCGGCGTCTCCCCAGCCCCTTCGCATTGCGACGTCTACCCAGCAGAAGTTGGCCGATATCGCCACCGCCGAGGGCGTGCAGATCGAATGGAATGCCGGCTTGGGAACCCCCTCATCACTGCGGGGCGAAAACCTGGGCGAGCGCCGCAAGTTCTTGGCTGGTCAAGGACTTCAACTCGTCGGCCAACCTGATCAGGATGCCCTGGCTGTTCTGGATAACTTATCGGGCATTATGGGCATCCGCACGGCGGCACAGGAGTTCACCGCCATGGCGCCGGAGGCCGATGCGTTGGGCTATCAGCATGTGCGTGCCACTCAAATGTTCCAGGGTCTTAAAGTTTTTGGCGGCCAATTGCTCGTGCATTTCAACCGCGACGGGAAAGCTTACCAGGTCAACGGCCGCTACGTCCCGGACATTAACGTGGACGTGATCCCGCAGATCACGCCGGACGATGCAATGCACCTGGCTGCGGAAGACCTGGCCGCCCTGGGCAAAGGCAGTGTCACGATCAAGGCGCCACCGGAACTGGTCGTATTCGCCTGGAACACGGCACCCCGCCTGGCTTATGCGCTCACGTTGACCTGCGACCCTGCTGTCGAGAACATCTGGCGCTTTTGGATTGATGCGCAGGACGGCACGGTACTGATGCGTTATAATGACGTTAAGCTGGCAACGATCACCGGCAACATCTTGAGCGGCGAAGGCGGCGGAACCACGAACGTGAACGACTGCTATACTGCGGGCGGCACAAATTATCTCTGGGGCACAAATCTTATGTGGCAGATTTATAATGCCTCCACAAACACGATTTATGTGGACCACGCCAGTTTAACTGCAACGAACATTGCCTGGCGTACAAACAATCCGTGGACCCCGGCAGATTCCAACGAAATATCGGCAGCGGTCAATTTCGATCATATCCAGCAATACTATTCGAACGTGCATTATCGCAGCAGTTATGACAATAACGGGTCAAATGCTTTAGCCTATGTGCATTATGGCAACAATTTAGTGAACGCCTTCTGGAGCCCAGCTGTGCAGGCATTTCTCTTTGGCGACGGCGACGGTACTTCTGTAAACCCGCTGACCGTGCTGGATGTTGCCGGCCATGAGTTCACGCATGCCGTGACCGAATACAGCGCCAACCTGATTTACGCCTATGAGCCCGGCGCGCTCAACGAATCGTTCTCCGACATCTTTGGCGCCTGCGTGGAGTTCTACAGCCAGCCGGATGGCCGCGCAAATTACCCCAGCCGCGTGGCCGGCACAGCGGATTGGCTGATGGGCGAAGACTGCTGGCTCTCATCCACCGCCCTGCGCGACTTGCGTAATCCCGCCAATGCGGCAACCGTCGGTGCTGGTAGTGAACAGCCCACCCACTACAAGGGCACCTACTGGTATACCGGTACCCTTGACAACGGCGGCGTGCATCAAAACAGCGGCGTGCAGAACTATTTCTTTTATCTCCTCAGCGAAGGCGGGAGCGTCACCAATAACGGTGTCGTTTATAATGTGACCGGCATTGGCGTGACGAACGCCGCCCAGATCGCCTATCGGGCGCTGACGGTCTATTGTTATGTTTTCACCGATTACGCGGAGATCCGCACTGCCTGGCTGTCGGCCGCACAGGACCTGAATCCGGCTTGGGCCACTTCGGTTATCCAGGCCTGGGATGCCGTCGGATTCAGCGCTGACACAACATCCGCAAATTTCGGAATCGCGCTCAATTCGACCTATCTTACATGGTACACGGGCAGCAATTACCCGTGGTTCGTCGAGACGACTTATACCCATGACGGTGCCCACGCCGTTCAAAGCGGACCTCTGTCGGACGAACAGCAATCCCGGATCTACACCACCGCAGCCGGTGGTCCCGGCACACTGACTTTCTGGTGGCGTGTTTCCTCGGAAACTAATTTTGATTTTCTATCCTTCTATATAGACAATCAACTTCAGGAACGCATCAGCGGCACAAACAGCCCCTGGATAAATTGCACTTATTCAATCACAAACGGTTCGCACGAAATAAAATGGGTTTATTCCAAAGATGAATCCGTCAGTGTCGGCGTAGACGCCGGGTGGTTGGATGAGGTGACCTGGATGCCGGATTGGCACCCACCTGCTCCGGTTGTTATCGTCAGCGCCGGCAATTACATCGACCGCATTGCGATCAACTGGTCCGCGTTGAGCGGGACCACCCTTTACCGGCTCTATCGCAACACGGTCAATGATTTTGCCGGCGCCTCATTAATCTTTGAAACTACCGGCACGGGCTATAATGACACCGGTGTCGGACCGGTGACAATATATTATTATTGGGTGATAGGCATAAATGCCGCCGCATCCAGTCCCCTAAGCAGCGTACAATCAGGCTATCGCAACCTGGCAGTGCCCAGCGGGCTAACTGCCAGCGCGGGGGACTGGTCCGGCTATGTTCGCCTTGCTTGGAACGCTTCGCCGTGTGCCACGGCTTACCGCATCTTGCGTAATACTGTCGCCGATTTCAATTCGGCCGCTATTCTCACCGAGACCGGCGGCACGACCCTGAACGATACATCGGCCTTGCCCGGCGTCACCTATTATTATTGGATTATTGCCCGGAAATGGGATCCGACCATCAACTTTGCCAGCGCACTCTCCGACGGCGTTTCCGGCTGGCGGCGCAGTATGGCGGCCACGGACAACGCGTTCTGCGATTTCGATGGCGACGGCAAGGCCGATCCGGCGGTCTATCAGCAGACAACCGGCCTTTGGAAGATCATGATGTCAGCCAACCGGTATCGCATAACGTCATTCACATTGGGCGGCGCCGGTTATCTGCCGGTCCCGCAGGACTTCGACGGTGACGGCAAAACCGATATCGCGGTTTATTCGCAGACCACCGGAAAATGGATGGCCCTGCTTTCGGCCTATGGATATGGCGCCGGCACACTTTACCTGGGCGGAACAGGTTACATCCCGCGTGCACGCGATTACGATGGCGACGGCAAAGCGGACCCAACCGTGTTTCAGCAGTCTTCCGGGTTGTGGAAAGCAATGCTTTCCAGCCAGGGTTATGCCTTGGCCGTGTTTTCATACGGCGATTCCGGCTACAGCATCTGCCCGGCCGATTATGATGGCGACGGCAAGACGGATCCGGCTATGTTTCAAGTCCGTCAAGTGGTCATGGGCAAGATGGGGTACTGGTTCGCAGCCGAGTCCGCCAATGGCTATGCCACCACCGGGTGGACGATTAGCACATCCGGCCAGGCTGTGCCACAGGATTACGATGGCGACCGCCTGGCTGATATGGCCTTGTATGACTCCGCCGCCAGCCTCTGGAGTTATTGGCCCTCCTCCATTATCTCGCCCATGCCTTTTTCACTCACCATCGGCGGGGCCGGATTTGTATCGGTCGCCGGCGATTACGATGGCGACAAGGAAGCCGATTTCGGCGTGTATCAGGAATCCACGGGAAACTGGGTTGTGCGACTGTCCGGCAGCAGTTTTGCACCGAGCACGTTTGCGCATGGCGGCAACGGTTATCAAGCGGCGGCGGCCTTGCCATAGGGATTTAATTTAGGCCCCGAAGTCCCCTGGAACGGCCCCAACTTAAGCGGGGCGGCTACATTCCGGATGGTTCCTACAAATTAACACAGGAGATGTGTCATGACAAAGCGATCGGATGTGTATAAGTGCGAAATCTGCGGCAACATCGTGGAAGTCGTGCATGCCGGTGTTGGCGAACTCGTTTGCTGTAACAAACCGATGAAGCTTCTCCAGGAAAACACGGTGGACGCGTCGCGGGAAAAGCACGTGCCGGTGATCGAGCGCACTGCCGGCGGCATCAAGGTCTCGATCGGCAGCATCCCCCACCCCATGGAAGAGAAACATTATATCGAGTGGATTGAATTGAGCTTTAACGGCCGGATCCTGCGCCAGTTTCTTAAACCCGGCGATGCGCCCAGCGCCTTGTTCGAGGGTATTACGGCCATCCCGACTCTCCGAGAGGCCGGGATGATCGCCCGCGAATACTGCAACCTGCATGGACTCTGGAAAGCGTAAAACACGCCCCCGGTGGCCGCACAAGGTGAGGAGGACGGCATGCCGGTCTCCCCGTTCGGAACACGGTCGTATCTGATTGAACTGCTGACGCCCCGACAGGATGCGCCGGATTTTGAGGCGGACTTGGTGGTGTTCCGCGAACGGCTGGCCAAGATCCGGGCGTACGACGGCATTGTTTCCATCCCGGACAACCCGTTGGGCAATTTACATTTTACGGCCATGGAGGTGCTGACGTTCCTGGAGCTGGATCTCCAACCGGAATCGTTGCTGATCCACCTCAATACGTTTCATCGGAAAGCCGACCTTGATACGTTTTTGAATGAGGCCCTCGCACAGGGCATCCGGAACCTCTTGTGCGTCAGCGGCGACGGCGGACCGCGCCTGCCCAAACTGGAGCCGGAGGATCTGGGTAGGCCGGGGACAACCGTCACCTCGGTCGAATTGCTCGATTACATTCGCACAAAATATTCCGGCCGGTTTATATGCGGTGTAGCTTTCAACCAGTACGAACCTTCTGACCATGAGAAGGCCAAGTTGGCGCGTAAGCTGGCGGCCGGCGCCCGGTTTATTATAACCCAGCCGTCATTGGAACCGGACGCCCGCGTCAGGGATTTGGAGCGTTTCGATGTCCCGGTGTTTGTCGGAGCCTGGTTCTCCAAACGTCTGGATCTGCTGTACCGATGCCTGGGCGTGGACATGAAAACAACGCCCGCCGATTACGATCCGGTCCGAAACTTTCAATGCCTGGCTGAATGGTATCCTAACTTTGGCCGGTACTGTTCCCAGCTCGGGTTTAAGCGGGATTGGTCGGAGATTTTTGGCCGGTAAAAACGATGACTGATGGAAAAGAAATGTATCTGGTTAGAATCCTGCAAAACAGCAGGAAAACCGGTCATAGACCGGTGCTACACATTCGAATATTATGCGCAAGTGTAATGTATTGAAATGCTTGCGATGTAGCACCGCTCTGTGAGCGGAGTTTTAAATGCCTATTTTGCGGAAGTCTAAATGGTTCATGCCTTTTCCAGCAGTTCGTCCGCAATAGCCGCGTCGGGCTCGTTACAAAGAAAATAAGTCGCCTCTCCGCCCGGATCGGCAAACTCGGTCAAAGTCACGTTCAGGTTGTTCGAACCCGGACTGGATGCCTCCAGATGGCAGACAAGCCCGTTGGGCCGTATCGCGTTGTCGGCGGCATGCGTCTTTATCGTTGCGGGATTGATGGTGATGGCGCCCAAGTCCTGGCGGACAAGCTCAGGATTGCGCGCAGGATTCAGGCAAAACAACATCGGGCCGTGCATCATGGCCACGCGCCCGGCTTGCTTGTGAAAACCGCGAATCGGCCGCCACGGCATCTCCAGGTTCAAAGCGATCGTGTCGTCCTTCCGCCACTCGCGCTCGATGCACAGGAAACCCCGTTGCGCGATAGGAGGAACCGAAGCGCCGTTTACGCTGGCCGTGAATTGCCGGCACCAACCGGGGATACGCAATTGAACGGTGAATTTGTGCGGCATGCTCGGCATCAAACGCACCATTACCCGGCCTGAATTCGGGTAGTCCGTTTCCTGGTGGACTTGCAGCGACAGGCCATTGGCCAGGGCTGCCGTCGCGTGCGAAGACGTGTACAGATTTACGAGCAGGCCATCGTGCCGTTTGTAATAAATCATCTCCGGCAGTTCCGCCATGATGCGGCGAAAATTGCCGGGACAGCAATACGTGTCCTTGTCCCAATAGACGCGCTTGCCCTCGAACGGCGCGTAGTAGCGCAGCTTCCGGCCGTCAGGGGACTGCGCGGCAAAAAGCGCGTTGTAGATCGCGCGCTCCATCCAGTCGCCGTACACGCTCGCGCCTTCCAGCCGCAGTAACCGATGCAGTAGCCGAATCAGGTAGGCCGTGGCGCACGTTTCCCCAAGTTCGCCCGTGCCCGACTGGTCGGAATGCCAGCACTCGCTCTGGCCGCATGAACCCGTGATCACCAGGCCGCCTTTGCGGCGCAGGTACTCCAGCGCGCGTCGCGTCTGCGCCAGCAAACGCGCGTCGCCGGTGAGTTCGTATAGATCCAGCTGTGCCAGGCATTTGGTTAAATAGACGTAGGCCTGGCCTTCGATTTTCCCGTGCCGTCCCTCGACAATCGGCAGATTCCACTCGGCCAATTTCAAAACGTTTTGACAGAATTCGAGGTAGCGCCCATCCTGCGTCGCGCAATACAGCGCTAACAATGCCCGGTCCAGCCCCAATGTGGCTAACTCAATACAGAGGTCGGGACCGATGGCCGTCAACGGCGCCGCGGCGATGGCGGCGACAAGATAATTACCGAGTTTGCGCGCGGCATTCAGCGACTGTTCGTCATGAAAGTATTGCCAATCCGAAATTAACGCATACAAGATGTAAGCTTGCTCGTGCACGTCCCAACAGAATGTGATCCGTTTCTGGGCTTGGTAGGTGCCCAGATATCCGTCGGTTCCCTGCGCTTCGTAGAGCGTTTTGAGAACATGTTTGCGCAGTTCCAACAGTTTTGGATTGAACGTGTGCGCCGCAAACCGCACAAGCCCGTCCAAGGTTTTGCCCAGCCCGACGTAAGCGCCGCTGCTGTTTTTCTTCTCGCGAAAGGGCGCAAGAAAATCATTTTCCCAGTCCAGCGCCAGCAGATTTTTCTGCCACGTCAATGTCAGGCGTTGGCCGATCAATCCATCCACCGACACTTGGCGAAGGTTGATGCAATCAAGCGATTTTGTATTTTTCATAATTAAGCCAGGCCGCGCAGATAAACCGCCTTTCGATCGAGGAAGAATTCCAGTCCTGTCCGGCTGTTCTCAGGCAGGCCGAATCCGGATTCCTTCCAGCCGCCGAACGGCAAGGACGGATCCTTAAAGCCCGTATGAATGTTAACATGCACCATGCCGGTGCGCACTTCCCGAATATAGCGCCGGGCCGCCGCCAGATCCTTGGTGAAAATACCCGACGAAAGTCCATACGGCGAGTCGTTGGCCAGACGCAAGGCTTCGTCAAGCGTATTGAACGGCGTCAGCGCCAGGACCGGGCCGAACACTTCCTCGCGGAACAGCGTCATGGCCGGCGTCACATCGAGAAAGATCGTGGGCCGGATGAAATAACCCTGGTCGCCCAGTGTGCCCGTCAGCCGCCCGCCCGTGGCCATCCGTGCGCCTTCCTGCCGGGCCAAGTCAATGGCCCGGCCGATGTTGGCATATTGGTCAGGCCCGGCCACCGGGCCCATGCCGGTTTTCTCATCCAGCGGATCGCCTAAAACCACCTGTTCGGCCTTGGCGGTCAATTGGTCCGCGAATGACCGGTAGATGGAACGTTGGATCAACACACGGCTGGTGGAAGTGCACCACTGGCCGGCACACCCGAAACCGGCCCGCATGATGGCGTCCAGCGCCAGGGGCTGATCGGCATCCGCCATGACGATCAACGCATTTTTTCCGCCGAGTTCCAATTGTGTGCGGGTCAGGTTTTGCACGGCGCGCGCCTGGATTTTTTTGCCGACCTCCGTCGAGCCGGTAAACGAGACGGCCCGGACGCGGGCGTCGTCAATCAGCGCATTACCCAGGGCCGATCCCGGGCCGGTCACGCAGTTAAATACTCCCGACGGAAAACCGGCGCGCTCGAACAGTCCGGCCATGAATACACCGGACCATGGTGTGAACGAGGCCGGTTTGAATACCACGGTATTGCCGGTCAACAGGGCCGGCAGGGTCTTGCGGCACATGACGTTGACGGGATAATTCCACGGACTGATGATGCCGATGACGCCAAGCGGTTCATACTGGACCCAGCCGGTGATATCGCCGTCGCCCAGCGGCAGCGTATGGCCCGTCAAGGCCGATACCTGATGCAGATGGTAGTTGCCCTCGACCAGCGCCGAATCCACCTCGCCGCGCGCCTCGCCGAGGGTTTTGCCGTTTTCCTCGGTCACGATCCTGGCCAGTTCTTCGCGCGCGGCGCCCAGCAGTTCCAGAAAACGCCGGACTTTTGCCTGCCGCTCTGCGAGGGGGACCTGCTTCCACGTTTGAAATCCCTGGGCCGCGCCATTGACCGCTGCCAGAATATCTTCGGCGCTGGACGCTTGAAACCGGGCAAGCATTGTTCCCTTGTGCGCCGGATTTTCATTGTCAAAAAGCTTGCCGCTTTGGCTGGCGATCCAGCGATTGCCGATAAAATTCAAATGGGTGTTCATGGTGTTTACCTGACTTAATGTATATGAATTTTCCGCCAGAGGCGGATCCGCCTACGGCGGACAATCCCGCCGGGTCCGGGGGCCCGGCCCGGAAAAAAAGCTGTAGGCCCCGGGCCCCCCCCGAGGCGGGGGAGA
>Ga0074199_1001012_pt1 | contig 30279 bp, 20 predicted proteins | sample EPASupsiteSAE347_FD_64528 | JGI IMG/M metagenome (GOLD analysis project Ga0074199, IMG submission 64528) | Bioremediated contaminated groundwater from EPA Superfund site, New Mexico - Sample SAE3-47 | ecosystem: Environmental > Aquatic > Deep subsurface > Groundwater > Contaminated ... | reverse complement strand
TTTAACGACATGCTCTTTATCCGACGCTCTGCGCACGGACCGCCACCGGTCTACCCTTCGTTCCTCGCCGTTTTGTTCTTGCCACTTCCAATAGTCAAATATGACCATGAATTGGAATCGCTGGTGAGAATGATATTTTCTTGCAATCGCCGACTAAAAACGGTATTTTCTCTAAAAAAGAGGCATATTCACTTGACTCAAGTTAGCCCAACCTATAGTGCGTCGGGAGCGCGGAAGACTATAGAAAAAATCATTACACCAGCACAGGATGTGTGGTGCTTGAGTCAAGTAAATATGCCACTTAAAAAATATGACTCCGGTCATCAGAATAATTTTTCCGGCGATATTGTCCGGCCTGCTGGCTCTTACTGATCTGTGGGCGGACGGTTACCAGATCTCCACAAATATCGGTCCATTTTCAGGCTGTAACACGATTACGGTCACCAACGGATTGCTGGGCGGCGGTTCTGACATTACCAACGTTGTGGTGGGCGGCACAGGCACCGCAAATATAATCGACCAGGGAACGAATTGGGTGCAATTTGTCATGCCCTCTCATGCGGCCGGAACTGTGGATATTGTCATCCAGTCCGCAAGCGTTGGAAATACTACGCTTTCCGGCGCCTACACCTACAATCCGCGGGGCAGGATTTTTCCCAACATACCGGTTGGTTGGAGTGAATTTGTCGGTCTTCCCAGAAGCATGAGTGGCAGCGTTGCCGGGGAATTGAACGGCGCGGCGCACATTGCGGGCGGCAACAACTATACCAATACCTTTCGCCTGGACGATAATGTCTGGACCCAGCTTTCCGGATTGCCGGAGGAACTCCATGCTGCAGCGGGAGCGGTCTGGAGCAATGAGCTTTACAGTATTGGCGGGTATGGCAACACTGTCCTCACAAATGTGTTCGTGTTCAACGGAACAACATGGCGGGAAGCGCCTGGAATTCCGGCGCAGCGCCAGTTGCCGGGCGCGGCTGTTTTGCACGGCTCGCTGTATGCCGTCGGCGGCCTGCCTGACACTCATTCCACCGGCCAGACCAATGTGTGGCGCTTTGACGTAACGAACTGGCATGAGGTAACTGGATTGCCTGCCGGGCGATGGAACTTGCAGTGCGCGACACTGAACGATCGTTTATATGCCATCGGCGGCCAGCATAATTATCAAGTCTGGACCAATGTTTTTGTTTTTGACGGCACAAACTGGACGGAAACGGCCGGCTTGCCCGCGCCGCTCTATTATTTTACCGCTGCCGCCATGGATGGTTATATCTATATGGCCGGTGGTTACACAGGTTCCTATGTGACCGTTTCCAACGCCTATCGTTTTGACGGCACTAATTGGACTGAAATCTCCGGTATTCCCCAAAAACGTGCGGCAGGGGACTGTGCCACGCTGGATGGAACATTTTACTATATGGGAGGTGGCGCTACCAACGTCTATACGTATCGTCCGGATACGCCTCTCACCGGCATTGCACCCGTCTCCGGTTCCGTTACAGGCGGATATCAGGTGGTGATTGCCGGAACGAACCTGTCGGATGGAGCCGATATCACGAACGTGACCTTGTGCGGCGTATCGGCGACAATCGTCGCTATTTACGGTTCGACTCAGATTGTGGTCACTGCCGGAGCCGGCGCCAGCGGACTGGGCGATGTGCGTGTTTATTCCGTCAGTTATGGAGAAACCTCCAGAAGCAACGGCTTTTCCTACAATGGACCGGGCATGCAGGCGTTAAGCTCCAACAACGCTGAAATCGCCAGCGGCGAAACCGCGTCATCGGCAAAAGGCACTGATTTCGGAATGCTGAAACTGGGACAGGCGCGCACGAATGTTTTTGCGATCACCAATTCCGGCAACATGGATTTGACAATCGGAGGATGGATCACCAACGGCGACGGGGCGGCGGTCTTTCAGGTGCTTGGAATGCCGTCCGTAGTGTCTGAAGGAACCTGCAGTAATTTCTATGTTGTATTCAATCCGTCGGAGATTGGTTCCCATACCTGCGTCGTGAGCGTGGCGAATGATTCGGCATCGAATCCATACCTTTTGAATTTCAAGGGGGCGTCCTTTCAGACCACCACGAACAACGGTCCGGCAGCAGGCGGTAATTATCTGACGATCACCAACGGCATGCTTGGCAGCGGTTCCGATATCACTAACGTGCTGGTGGATGGAGTCTCGGCAACGATTGTGGCACAGGGGGGCAACTGGGTGCGGATCATTCTGCCGGCGCATGCGGCCGGAACGGTGGACATCGTGATCCAGTCTGAAAGCATCGGCTCCATGACGTTGCCCGGCGCCTATACCTACAATCCGGCAGGACAAATCGGATGGTGGGAGCCGGGCATATGGGAGGAGGTGGCCGGATTGCCGTCTGCGCGCGGAACGCCGGCGGTAACTTACGGCAACGCGATCTATGCATTGAGCAGGTGCGATGCCTCGGTCGCCAGCAATGTATACCGCTTTGACGGCACGAACTGGATGGAGGAAGGCGGTTTGCCGGTGGCGTTACGTTTTAATTCCGCGGCAGTTCTTGACGGATCGCTTTATAGCGTGGGCGGTAACGCTTCATCGGGCGCCATTACCAATGTCTATAAGTTCACTCCCGGTTATTCGGTGTTCGGCGTCAGCCCTTCAAACGGAGCCTGCGCCGGCGGCTACGAGGTGACCATTGCCGGGCTTAATCTGGGAAATGGCGGCGATATCACCAACGTGACGCTCTGCGGAGCAAACGTTTCTTCGATCGTCAGGCAGTCCTCAACGCAGGTGGTAGTCGTGGCCGGGACTTCCGCCTTTGGTATTGGCGACGTGCGGGTTTATTCAATCAGTTATGGCGAAGCAGTCAAATCAAATGCCTTCGCATACATGGCTGATCAGACAATCACCTTCCCGGAAATTTCCGATCAAACCGTAACAAGCGTCTTGCATTTGTCGGCCACCGCTTCCTCCGGTCTGCCGGTCAGTTTCACGAATTTATCTGGGAACCCGGTGAACTGGCGGAATACTACCACGCTTACATTTAGTGCCATCGGTACGGTCAGTATCGTGGCATCTCAGGGCGGCAACACGAATTGGAACCCCGCACCCAATGTAACAAATACGTTTAATGTTCTGCCCGGTCCGATACCGTGGCGGGACGGCTGGCTGGCGATCGATGTAACGCCTGAGAACGGATCATGGGGGTTGTCCGCTCCGGCGGGATATTCCAATCAGATGTCCGGTACGGGTAGTCTGGCGGCGGTGAATGCGGTCACCGGCCTTTACTCTTTAACCTGGGGAAGTCTTTCCGGTTACGTGGCGCCGAGCAATCTGTCCGGATTTGTTACTGCGGGCAGCACGACTATATTCAGCGCAGTGTATCTGCAGATCTCCACCAACATTGGCACGCCTTCCGGCGTCAATGCCACTGAAGGAACATATACTGGGTGATGGCGAAAACTTCAACGCTGATCAGTCCCATGAGTTACGTGGGCATGGGCTATTCTTCCCTCACGTCTGATCAGAAGACGGGAACAGCGGACATAGGAGTGAGCGACTTTGTATTTCTGCCCGTGAATATTTTGCCACTGTCAAATCCCGGAACAATGTCCTGCTGGATACAAAATCACGGGCCGGACAATTTGGCGAATTCGGCGGTGCGGATGGATTTTTATATGACGAACGCTTCAGAGACGGTTTGGATCGGAAACGCGCAGACGAACCTTACCCTTAACACAGGGGAGGAAAAAGCGATAATCATTCCACGGTCCGATAAGCAAAACGTGTCAATCCGCGAAGACTTGTCCGGCATCCAAACCGCAAGAGTGACAGTGCGGCACTTGAGCGGGCTGTACGATCCAAACCCGGCGAACAACACTTGTCCGGCGGCCGGGAGAGTGCAGGTGAAAACGAACGGAGTAAATTCCCTTGGAAGATCGTTCAACGACTATGATGGAGACGGGAAGGCGGATGGGGCGCTTTGCTCCACCAATATGCTGGTTTGGGCGGTGATTTGTTCAAGCACGCGCTATCATGGCATTGTCGAGGTCGAGACCGGCGAAACCCAATGGGACGCCGTCCCCGGAGATTACGAGGGCTGCGGACAGACGGGAGTGGGCGTGTATGTTCCTTCCCTCGGATACTGGTATGTCTGGTTGCCTGCCGGCGGCGAGGGGCATTCGTTTCTGCTTGGCGGTCCGGAATATACGGCCGCGCCGTGCGATTTTGACGGAGACGGCAAGACCGATCCGGTGGTGTATCATCAGGACACCGGTATTTGGCAATTATTCCTGTCAACGCAAGGCTATCGGGAATTCAACGGCGGTTTCGGCGGACCGGAATATTTTCCGGTAAGGGAATAAATTCTGGAAGTCTGAAATATAGCGGGATGTCAGATCGGACGGAGCAACCTGTGAAAGGGGGAGATGGCTGCCGGACTAGGATTTGAACCTAGACAAGCAGATCCAGAGTCTGCTGTGCTACCATTACACCATCCGGCAAATGGAAATCTAATATATGCGCTCATCCGGTTCAGGTCAAGACTTGCCGTGCCTCAAAAAAAAAACAAAAAAAACAGGGTTTATCCCTTGACACCTTTTTTGAATTCTTGTATTTTAAAAGTATCTAATTGGGTTGGGTTTTGTTTTGTAATCAGTTAATAGAGAGGCGGTATTAAATGATAAAGAAACTTTTCGGACTTCCCCTGCTGGCATTTCTTGTTTGTGCTTCAACATCATATGCTGCCACAAATTCCTCTCTTTATACTGAAACATTTGAAGAATACCCGGTCGGTACTCCCCTTGTAGACAACGTTTCCAATCAGGAGTGGTATGCCTCCTCGACCGATGCTGTTGTCCAGGCAGATGTCGTGGCTCCCGGCAGCACTCAGGCCGCCATGGTTCCCATTGATGTGACCCTTTCGAATCGTTATGCCGCCCTCACCTCCACGAATGTCTGGTTGAGCATGCAGCCGCGGATAGTAAAATACGACCGTGACGCGTATCCGACTTATGACACGAACGCGACGGCAATGTTTTACGTTGACAGCAACGGCTATTTTGTCGTGCGTAACGGCTTGGTGGGATGGGTGACTTGCTCAAATGCCACGCCGATCTCGGAAACGAATTTTTATACCATTGATGTTTATCTCGATTATGCCGCCAAAACCTGGCGGCTGGTTCTTGACAGGACCACGCTTACCAACAATATCGGCTTCATCAACACCACTGTGACCAATTTTACCGGTTTTGACGTTTACAATGCCGGACTTTCCACCAGTTATCTGGACAATGTAAGAGTTTACGACCGCGATATGCTGCCGGCTATATCAGCCGACCCTGCCGGCTTGACCAATGAGGCCGTCTATGGAGCCGATGCATCCGATCAATCGTTTAATGTTGTTTCGCGCGGTGACGGAACCATTGATTACTATATTGTCACCAATTCTATCACCGCCGGCTGGTCCATGCGAATCACTAACGACGCGGCGGTGGGCACTCTTACCAATAACGCTACCAACACGGTTTGGGTTAAATACACCACGGCCAGCAAAGAGCCGGGCACTTACTCCAACTCATTCAATATCGTCTCGACCAACTATGAGGGACAGACCCAGCGGGTGGATGTCGTGATCAGGGTGCGTGGTATGACCGTCACGCCGACCAATTTCTCTAATTCCAAAATGATAGGTTATGCCGCTTCAACACAGTCCTTCGATATTTTCCAAACCGGCGACGGCTCGATCAGTTATACCATCACCACCAATCCGGCCGTTCCCTGGCTTAGCGTTTCCCCGGGCAGCGGTACGGTTACCACCAATGAAACCAATACGGTTTTGGTAAGTTACTACACAAACGGATTGTCGGTTGGAATAACCAACGCGGTTATAGACGTCACCGCCGACGATAACAGCGTAACCCAGCATATCGCTGTCTCAATGTCCGTATATTCGCGGCCGATTCCTACGCCAAGTTTCACAACCTACAGTCAGACCATACAGAAAGGCGCTTCGCCTGCCACGACAAATCTGGATATCAGCAACACGGCGGGCAATCCTGTAACGCGCATGTATTATACCGTTACCAGCGACGTCCCCTGGATGACTGTCAATACAAACGGCATGACCACAAGCAATGAAAGCAGCACCGTGTCGGTGACTTTCGGGGATATGAGCACCAACAGCGGTTCTTATACCGGACATCTTACCGTTAACGGAACCGATGCCGGAACCGGCTATACCCCGACAGGGCAGGTGACTGTTTCCACCCAAGTAACGGTCAATGTGCTGATAATAGCTCCGGGAAAACCGACCGGTTTGTCCGCGACAAAGGCCACTTATACCAACGGTGTTTATCTCGTATGGCATACCACAACCAATGCGGACCATTTCGAGCTGTGGCGCGGCACGAACAGTAACCCTACTAATTCCACGCGTTTTGTTTCGTCGGTTTCTTCCACTTCCTATGTTGATGCAACGGTATCCCCAGGTATCAGGACCTATTACTGGGCCAGGGCCGTCAATGCCTCCGGCGGCAGCGGCGATTACAGCGATTCCGACCAGGGCTGGATTTATCTTAACGCCCCTACCGACATAAGCGCCAGTGACGGCGACTATACCAATAAGGTGGCCGTCACCTGGACGGCGGCGAGAGGAGCTCTTACCTATCAGGTCTGGCGCAGCACCGTCAATCTGACCAATACCGCCGTTCTGCTCGGCACCGTCACAACTCCCACTACCAGTTATAACGACACTTCCGCGGCAGTCGAAACCGTCTATTATTACTGGGCAAGGTCTTGCACTCCTGACATGGGAACCTTCAGCGAATCGACCACCGGTTACCGTTCGGCCTTGTTGAAACCGGCTGGAGTGCTTGCCAGCGAAGGAGAATTCACCAACAAGGTGCGCGTCATCTGGCAGGCCGTTCAGAACGCTCAAACTTATGAAGTCTGGCGTTCTGCAAACACTAACCGCTCCAGTGCGGTACAGATAGGCTCTGCGACAGCCACGGGTTATGATGATGAAGCCGTGCCGCAGGGCGTCTATTACTACTATTGGATCAGGGCCGCAAATTATGAAGGTTACAGCCGTTTCAGCGATTCTGACAGAGGCTGGCGCCAGTTTGCTCCTCCCTCCGGAATTTCCGCCACGCGCGGATCATATCCATACCGCATCCGCGTGTCATGGAATGCCTCCGAAAATGCCACCGGTTATGAAGTCTGGCGCGGTCAGGGCACCGGAGAAGGCGCCAAGGGGGCGGTCGCCAAGGTGGATGAGACGCTCAATACATATTATGACGATCATTCCATTATCAATAAAACGGCCTATTATTACCGCGTCAAGGCCAAGGGCGCCTTGGGATCCAGCGATTATAGCACCGACAGCGATTTCGGCTGGCGCGAAATTGCCGCGGCAACCGTCACCTCCAGAACGGTTAAAAATGATTACGACGGTGACCGCTTGGCCGACCTGGCAATCTATAATTCCACCTCTGGAGTGTGGGAGATACTGTTGACCTCCATTGGTCAGTATAATTTGACCTATGGTTCCGCCAGCAGTCAGGGCGTTGCCGGAGATTATGATGGCGACAAGATCTCCGATCCCATGCTCTACTGGCCGAGTTCTGGAGACTGGCTTGTGATGCTGTCTTCCATCGGTTACTATCCGTTGATCGCCGGTCGCTTCGGCGGCGCCGGGGCCGACAGCGCTCCTGCTGATTATGACGGCGACGACATCACCGATCTGGTCGTCTATAATGAGTCATCAGGTCTGTTGTCCGTGTTGTTCTCGAACGGCGGAGCGTTTAACTCAAGCGTAAGCGTGTCGCTCGGCGGTTCCGGATGGGCAATCGCCTCGGCCGATTATGACGGCGACGGCAAGGCCGATCCTGCCGTGTATTCCGCCTCGGCAGGACAACTGGTGGCAAAATTGTCCGGCAGCGGTTATCCGACCGTTACCGTGCCTATCGGCGGCGCAGGCGTTACCATGCATCCTGCCGATTATGACGGCGATGCCATAGCCGACCTTGTCACCTACGAGGAAACAACCGGCAACTGGATTGCCAAGCTTTCAAGCGCCGGTTATGCGACTATTCCGTTCAGCATGGGCGGCGGGACGGGATATCTGCCGATCGTCAGCGACTACGATGGCGACAGTAAGACTGACCCGGCCCTCTATAATGAGTCCGCCGGCGCATGGCTGATCAAGTTCTCCGGCAGCGGTTATCCGACCATAGAGGATACCTATGGCGGCACAAATTGGGTGCCGGTCGGAAGGTAAATCTCGGCTTGATCGCCTGAACGACAGGAGCGCTTGGAAACAGGATTTGTTTCCGGCGCTCCTGTTCCATTTTCAGGCCTGATTAAAAGCATGGGAATTTCAAAGTTGTCCTGGAACCGTCGCCCGGAGATCGACGGCCACCCTCGAGGCTGTCCAGGTGGGCCGGGCGCTCCGCGCACGGCAGTTGTCCGTCAGCTGACGCCCCCCCCCCAATTTATTTCCCCCTTGATCTTGACTCGCGGCCATTCCTCTGCTAACGTTACCCCCGTTTTTGCCTTGAACCGAAAAACCAGAAAGGAAAATAATGAGCAATCAGAAAGTGTCCGGGGGAATCAAGCTTGTTTTGGCTGCAATTGCGATGGCGTCCTTGTGTTCGCTGGGTTATGCCGGCGAAGCGGATATCACGGTGCCTGATCTTTCCCAGGTGCGTTTTGAAGGCCTCGGGGGCGTGAGCGGTGCGGCCCTTATGTACCTGGGCATCGTCATTTGCGCCATAGGCGCGGTGTTCGGACTGGTTCAATATCTGCAAACCAAGGCTTTGCCGGTGCATGAATGCATGGCCAGGGTTTCAAACTCCATATGGGAAACCTGCAAAACCTATCTTTTTCAACAGGGTAAATTCCTGGCCATTTTGTGGACTCTGATAGCGGCCTGCATGGTTTATTACTTTATGGGATTGCAGCATGCCGGTTTTAACAAGGTGCTTATCATTCTTTTTTGTTCCATCCTTGGTATTCTTGGATCCTACGGCGTGGCCTGGTTCGGCATCCGCATCAACACCACGGCAAACTCTCGCACCGCTTTTTCAGCCTTGCGCGGCAATCCGTTCCTTACCCTGGGAATTCCGCTTCGTTCCGGAATGAGCGTCGGCTTGCTGCTGGTGGCCGTTGAGTTGTTCTTCATGATTTCCATTCTGATGTTTCTGCCGTCCGAACTGATCGGCCCCTGCTTCATCGGTTTTGCCATCGGCGAGTCCCTCGGCGCCTCGGCTCTGCGCATCTGCGGCGGAATTTTCACCAAGATAGCCGATATCGGTTCCGACCTCATGAAGATCGTTTTCAAGCTTCCCGAGGATGATCCCAAAAACCCCGGCGTTATCGCCGACTGCACCGGCGACAATGCCGGCGATTCGGTCGGACCCACGGCCGACGGCTTTGAAACCTATGGCGTGACCGGCGTGGCCTTGATCGCCTTTTTGGCCCTGGCTTTGGCCGCCAGTCCGGCCGTTTGCGCGACGCTGATCATCTGGATTTTCGCCATGCGGGCGCTGATGATTGTGACCTCCCTCGTTTCATATTTCGTCAATGAAGCGGTCAGTAAGGCCGTGTTCTGCGGCAAAAAGGATTTCAATTTCGAGGCGCCCCTGACGCATCTGGTCTGGATCACCTCGGCGGTTTCCATCGCCGTCACTTTCATCGCCAGTTATCTGCTGCTCGCAAAGCAGACCGGCTTTGACGCCAATCTATGGTGGGTGCTTTCCGTAATCATCAGTTGCGGCACGGTCGCCGGCGCCCTGATTCCGGAATTTACCAAGATATTCACCAGCACCTCTTCCCGGCATGTGCGCGAGGTGACCAATTGTTCCAAGCACGGCGGGGCTTCCCTCAACATTCTTTCCGGTTTCGTTGCCGGAAATTTTTCGGCTTTCTGGATGGGACTGGTCATCATGCTGCTGATGGCGGTCTCCTATTATTTCTCGCAGAACCCGGCGCTGCTTTCCATAATGCCTGAAAAATTCGTCTTTGCCGCGCCGATTTTCGCCTTCGGTCTCGTGGCTTTCGGCTTTCTGGGTATGGGGCCGGTGACCATAGCGGTGGACAGCTACGGCCCGGTAACGGACAACGCTCAATCCGTCTATGAACTGAGCCAGATAGAAGGCCGCCAGGGCATCTCCGAGGACATCGAGAAAAACTTCGGCTTCAAGCCTGATTTTGAAAACGCCAAATATCAGCTTGAAAAGGGAGACGGCGCGGGAAACACCTTCAAGGCCACCGCCAAGCCGGTCTTGATCGGAACTGCGGTAGTCGGCGCCACAACCATGGTGTTCGGCATAATAATCCTGCTGGAAAACCTTTTCGGCGGCGTTATTGCCAAGCTCAGCATAGTCCAGCCGCAGGTGATCCTCGGCCTTATCATGGGCGGCGCGGTGATTTATTGGTTTACCGGAGCTTCGGCCCAGGCGGTTGTTACCGGAGCTTATCGCGCGGTGGTGTACATCAAGGAGCACATGAAGCTGGATGCCTCTACCGCCTCGGAGCATGACAGCAAGGAGGTGGTGCGCATCTGCACCGTCTATGCCCAGAAGGGCATGTGGAACATTTTTGCCGTGGTGTTCTGTTTTGCGCTGGCGCTGCCATTCTTCAATCCGTATTTCTTCATCGGCTACCTGATCGCGATAGCCTTCTTCGGTCTCTTCCAGGCGATTTTCATGGCCAACGCCGGCGGCGCATGGGATAATGCCAAGAAAATCGTGGAAGTCGATCTGCGCCAGAAGGGCACCGACCTGCACGCCGCCACCGTGGTGGGCGACACCGTCGGAGACCCATTCAAGGACACCTCCTCGGTCGCCATGAATCCGGTGATCAAATTTACCACGCTCTTTGGTCTGTTGGCGGTAGAAATCGCCGTTACCATGCATTCGACGGCGTTGAAAACGGCCATCGGCGCATGCTTTTCCGCCGTTGCGCTGTTCTTTGTCTATCGTTCTTTCTACGGCATGCGCATTCCTGAAGAGTCCAAATCCTGAAACTTACCTTCCTTGGCACAGGCACTTCAATAGGCGTCCCCGCAATCGGCTGCGATTGCGGGGTATGCCTTTCCGCAGATCCCTTTAACAAGCGCCGTCGCGCCAGTCTTTATGTCGAGGCTGCAGGCAAAAACGTCATTGTTGACACATCTCCAGACTTTCGCGAACAGGTGCTTGCCTTCAAAGTAAAACGGCTGGATGCCATCGTTTACACCCATAGTCACGTTGACCACGTGGTCGGATTCGACGACGTGCGCCGTTTCAACCAGGTGCAAAAGGAGATAATACCCGTTTACGGTTCCAGGGAAACGCTGGCAGATATCTCCCGCATGTTCCCCTATATTCATCAGCCGGAAAAACCCGGACTTTCCTATCCGCGCGTTGAGCTGAATGCCGTATCCGGACGTTTCATGATCGGAGGACTCTGCGTTATTCCTGTCCCGGTGCAGCATGCCGGCATGCCGACTTATGGCTATCGTTTTGAGGCGGATGGCCGCGTGGCCGCATATGTTCCGGATTGCCAATTTATTGATGATGAGGGGCTTGCCTTGTTGTCCGGCCTGGACCTCATTGTCCTTGATACGCTCCGCCGCCGGCCGCATCCCACCCATTTCAATGTTGAACAGAGCACTGCGGTCCTGAAAAAAATAGGCGCCCGGCAGGCGTATTTGACGCATATCTGTCATGAACTGGATCATCGCCGGACAAACAGCGAACTTCCGGAAGGTATAAGCCTTGCCTATGATGGTCTGGTGGTGGATTTGTAGACTGTTTCTTTTGTTGACCTGTTCCACCGGTAAATATATCATGTTTTTCATGCGATTCCTTTTTTATATTTTTTCCGTTTTTGCCGCGGCGGTTCTGCTGTCAGGCAGCGTTTTCGCCGTGGATACTGATGGGGGCAATGCGGAGCGCGTCAAGCACGAAAAAAGCTGGTGGAAAAGCACCAAGCCGACCGGCCAGACGCCTGAAAAGCAGCTGGCTTATGCCGACAGCTTGAAAAATGCCGGCAAGGATGACGCGGCCTGTTCCGAATATTGCGCGCTTGTTTACACCTGGCCTGAATCACAGCAGGCTCCTGTGGCGCAGTTGAACTATGCCCAACTTCTGGAAAAGAGCGGAAAGCTTTCCAAGGCTTTTGACGAGTACCAGTTTTTGATCGAGACCTATCCCGGATTTTTCAATTATGATGAAGTCATGGAAAGGCAGTACAAAATTGCCGACAAGCTGGCAAACCGCAACAGGTATTTCCTGCTTTTCAGGTATAAGTCGCCTGAAGACGCAATTCCCCTCTACGAAAAAATGATTCAGAACGGACTGCAGTGGAAAAAGTCATCGGAATTGCAGTTCCGCATCGCCCGCATTTATGAAAAAACAGGCCAATATGATCTGGCCGTGGATGCTTATGCCCTTTATCATCAGCGTTATCCGATGGGGCCGCTGGCCGAGCAGGCTTCCTTCGGCCAGGCCAAATGTTGCTACCTTTACGCAAAACAGAATCGCAACGCCGGCGATTTGCGCGATAATGCGCTCGCGACCCTGCGCGGTTTTCTCGACTGGTATCCGCGCAGCGACATGGCCCCCCAGGCGCAGCGCTATTTGCAGGAGCTTGACATGGAGTCGGCTGCCCTGCTCTACGAGCAGGCCCGTATTTACCTGCAGGCCGTTTCGCTGGCTGACGATGACGCGGAAAGAAAGCGGTGCCTGACCGGAGCAAAGGTCAGTTTTCAGCGTCTTATTTACGAATTCCCTTACTCGCGCTGGGCCGACACGGCCAAGGCGCGTTTGCGGCAGATTGACGAACGCCTGGGAGAATTGCAATGAATTTTCAACAGCGAGAGTTCTTTAAGAATTTCAAAATTCATGTAGGGCCGCCGCTTGCGGCGTGCCGTCTTCTTCCGCGTGGCGGTCGGACGGCCTCTGGCAGGCAGAGGCCCTGCATCGGAAGCGGGCGGCCGTTGTCCCGTCGAATGGCAGGGCCTATGGCCTGTCTGCTTCTTTTTATAATTTTTTCCTTCGCCGGATGCGCGGGCTACCGTCTCGGCAGCACGCTGCCTCCGGATGTCAAGACGGTTTATGTGCCGTTGTTCGGAAACAAGGCCAGGGAGCCTTTGCTTGAAAACCAAGCCACGGCCGCAACGATCGCCGAGTTGCAGAAGGACGGTACCCTGAAGGTGGTCAATGCCGATCAGGCCGACGTGGTGTTGGAATGCGTTCTGACCGCGATTTCGCTCAATCCCCTGCGTTACGACAAGACCGATCCCACGAAACCGAACGAATATCGTTTGACGCTGAGCGTTTCCTATATTTTGCGGCGCACTCGCGACAGGGAGATATTGAGCGAAGGCACGGCGCTTGGGGAGGGGACGTTCCAGTTTGCCGGTAATCTTGCCAGCGCCAAGCAAACGGCTATGCCGGCCGCCACTCAGGATCTTGCCAAGCGCATAGTGGAAAAGGTCGTCGAGGCGTGGTAATGAAGAAGAGGCGTAAGTCCGAAGGGTAGATGGCAGAAATTTTGCATTCTACCTTCTGACTTGATTATGGTTAGCCGACCTTGGCAACGAGGGCCATGGCGCGGCGTTTGCGGCGCACGGCTTTCTGTTTCTTGATGACGCCTTTCTTCGCTGCCTTGTCGAGCACGGAAGAGTATTTACGAAGAGCGGCGTTCGACTTTTCTTTGTCCTTTTCCGCAACTGCTTCAAAAAGTTTTCTCCGCGTGGTAGTTATCGCGGAACGCACGGATTTGTTTTTTTCGTGCGCTTTCGCGGCGGTACGCATTCTTTTCCAGGCGCTTGGAAGATTGGGCATATTCTTTTCTCCTTCTTTTCAAGAAAAATAACGGCATAAAAAATGCTCGAAATTTGGCCGCAAGTCAAGCATTCTTTGTGATTCAACCATGAAATTTGTCAGGATATTGGCGGGCATCCTTCTGTTGCCGTGCTGCGTTGCGGTTTCACGCACGGTTTATCTGCTGTTTTTGGCGATAAATAACGACCATGGCTCGTCCATGTTTTGGCTGGCCACGGGCGCGGGACTGGGAGGGTGGTTGCTGGTATTCATGTTTTTGCCGGCCCCGATAAAGAGTTATATTCTGGCGCATGAGCTTACCCACGCCATCTGGGGGCATTTTATGGGGGCTTCGGTGCTGGGCATGCGTGTTTCAAAAAACGGCGGAAATGTAAGATTGACGGAAACGAACGTGTTTATCGCGCTGGCGCCGTATTTTTTTCCGCTTTATGCTTTCCTGGTCATGGCCGCCTATTTCCTGGCCTCTGTCTTCTGGGATTTGGAAAAATATTTCCCGGGCCTGCTTGCGGCCATGGGGTTCACCCTTGGGTTTCACATGTTTTTCACGATAATGGCGTTGCTGCGAAAACAGCCTGATGTTGAAGTGTACGGCAAATTCTTCTCGTTTACGCTCATTTATTTCATGAACGCCATTCTCATATGTCTTTTGCTGGTTATGGTTTCGCCGGTCACCCTGTTTCAGTTTTTCGAAAGGTTCGCGGCCGATTTTGCCTGGATATTCCGCCTCATCGCCAACCTGTTGATTTTCGGCTGTGAGTCATTGCTGGGGTCGTTTTTTTTTGGCAAAAATAATTAAAATTAAATCAAATTTAGAGTTTTGAAATTACCTCACTTTTATCCGAGTAATAACTCAATCCCCGGACATCAGCCACCGTGACCAGAAACAAATACAACGCCCACGCCGCCGTACTACACCCGAAAAGCCGATCTTCCCGAATCAGCCGCTGATCGACCCAACTGAACTGTGGCGGCACTCGCCGCTCTCCCTCCGGACATATCAGCCGTTTCCTGATACTCATAACTCTCCTCCTGTTGCCTTTCACAGCCCTATGCCGCGAATGGCTTGCCCGTCAGAGTGCAACTTTCTTATCGTCACCTCGATCTCATCATGTAACCACCGGATTTTATGACGCCATGAGCGCAAAAAACCTTTTCCTTCGTAACTACAGAAAATCAAGGACGTTATCTCAAAAATAAATCAGTTATAGATATCGGTAACATTTTTTAATTTAAATATTGACATTTTAGTAAAAAAATACTATTTATTTTGTCAAATAAAAGAAAGATATCGGTATTATTAGTATGACTACAATTTATGATATAGCGAGGGAAACGGGACTGTCGGCGATGACTGTTTCGCGGGTGTTGAACAATAAGTCCGCAAGCGCCAAAACCAGGGTTAAGGTTGAGCGGGCGGCGCGCAAATACGGGTATGTTTTGAATACGCGCGCCGCAAGTCTTAAAAGCAAAAAAACATGCGCCATAGGCGTGATTATTACCGATATAGCTAATCCCGTATCTCCGCCCGGTTTGCGCACAATGCATGATTTGCTGAAAGCGGCGGGCTATCACCTGATCTTGGGGATAACCTATGGCAAAGCCGAAGAGCAGATTGAAGTACTGCAGATGATGAGGCGCGAACGCGTGGCCGGTCTGTTGCTGGGCACATGCGAGGAAGAGGAGCACCCGGATTGCGATGAATTGATCGGTGAAATGATTCGATCCGGTGTTCCGGTGGTTCTGACCGGGCGGAACAGGGGCGGATTGAACGCTGATCAGGTAACGTTGGATAATGTTTCCGGCGCTTGGAAGGCAACGGATTATTTGCTCCGTACCGGCCGTAAGAGGGGCGCGTTTATAGCCGGACAAAAAAAAGTACTGGCGGCGCAACAGCGGCTTGAAGGATATAAAAAAGCGCTCATAGCGCACAAGCTGGAAATCGATGACAGGCTGATTTCATTCGGCGAATGGACGCGCGCCAGCGGCCGCGCGCAGATGGAGAAAATATTAAAGAGCGCTGTGCCATGCGATGCAATATTTGCCGGCAATGATTTGCTGGCATTGGGCGCCATGGAGGCGTTGACCGCGGCGGGCCTGGAGATTCCAAAAAACATGGCCGTGGCGGGATTTGACGATATCGAGCTTGCCAGCTTGGTAAGGCCGCGTTTGACGACCATTGCCTTACCGCAGGAGAAAGTCGCGTCTGCCGCCTGCGGATTATTACTGGATCGGATCAGCGGCAAGGAAAAAGGCGAGCCGAAGGAAATTCTGTTCGAGCCGGAACTGATCGTGCGGGAAACAGCATGAGAGAAAAATCAGAAAGAGCGGAATATTCACCACCCGCTTCGCTGGAGGCGCAGAGGACGCAGAGATAAGAAATGAAATTGGTTTTTAATGTTCAGAAAATAACGAATATAATTTTATCTTACCTCAGCGACCTCTGCGTCTCTGCGGTAAAAACAATCTTCAATGGTAAATACAAATACATATCGCGATAAAGTCTTGGCCTGTTGGATGGGCAAATGCCTGGGCGGGAATTTGGGCATGCCGTATGAAGGACGCGAGGGCCCTCTGGAACTCAAGCGGGATGATGTCCAGCGCATTTCCGTTCCGAACGACGATCTTGAACTGCAGATGCTCTGGTTATGGCTGATTGAAAAAGGTGGTGAAAAATTGCGTTCCGCCGACTTTGCCGAAGCCTGGGACAAGTGGTATCAGGCGGATTTTGACGAATACGGTGTGGCGCGCTGGAACATCCGGCGCGGCTTGAAGCCGCCTTTGACCGGACTGCACAACAATTGGTTCACGGATGGGATGGGGGCGGCAATCCGCTCGGAAATCTGGGCCTGCCTGTTTCCCGGGAAGCCAGATTTAGCGGCCGCTTTTGCGCGTGAGGACGCTTGTGTGGATCATGCCGGGGAAGGGATTTTTGCGGAAGTGTTCCTGGCGGCAGCGGAAAGTTTTGCGTTTGTTTCCGGAGATTTAGCCAAGTCAATTAATGCCGGTCTGGTACATATTCCCGATAACAGCCGGGTGGCGCAGGTGGTCCGATTTGTCGGGGAATTATGGCGGCAGAAAATTCCGGTTGATCGGGCCAGGGAAGAGATTTTAAAGAAATTTGGAAGTCATAATTTTACGGATGTGTGCATGAATCTGGGTTTTATCATGCTGGGTTTATGGTATGGGGAAGGAGAGTTTGAGAAGTCGGTATTGACGGCCGTGAATTGCGGGATGGACGCCGATTGCACAGCGGCCACGACCGCCGCCATGCTGGGTATTTTAAAAGGGAAGAGAGGCATACCGGAGGCGTGGTGTGACTCGGTGGATGATGACTTGGTGTACAGTCCGTTTTTAAAGGAATTGCCGTTGCCGCGAACCATTGAAGAGGCCGTTGAAAGGACGGTGGTTATGGCTGAACGGTTATCAGGTATGCCGTCTGATAAACCTTTGCCGAATGCAACGCTGAAATCGAGCGAAGACCGTATTAATGATGGTCATCAGTGGTTGGTGTTTCGTTCTCCATTGGACAGCGGTTTTCTTGCAGAACCTGAGTGTGTAAGACAAGCGCAGATTGATCCGTCACGTTTTCATAAGAACCTTGTTGAATTTTCCGGCATTCACATGGATTTGAGTTCCTATATTGAAAAACCGGGCGATACGCTTTATTTATTGACTTGGCTTTTACCGTGTATGGAGGGCGAACCTGCGGTGAGCCGGTTTTTTCAACTCATGGTCTGCGCCGACATGACCGGCATAACGGCCTGGCTCGACGGAGAGATGATAATCAACTATCACGGCAGACGGGAAATGGTACCCGCCTTTCACCGCGTGGAAGGCGGCGCTGTTGTGCCGGTGGATTTGCGAACTGATCGCAGACATCTCTTGAGAATCAGGCTGCTATTTTGCCGTAAACCGTTGAATCTGATGGTGGCCTTGGCCGACGAACATGGTCGGTATTTGGATGGAATTAAATTTTGTGTCAATTTACAGGGGAAAAAAGATGACGGACCTTGAAAGATTCATTGCCTGCATGGAGTACAAGCCGGCGGACCGCCGTCCAAATCATGAATTAGGCGCTTGGGGGCAGACTCGCGCCCGATGGGAGCATGAAAACCAAAACGCCGTAAAAGGATTCCAATGGAACTGGTTTGAGGGTGAGGCGCTCTTGGGGATGGATCATCGGGAATTCATCCCCGTCAATTATGATTTCATCCCGCCGTTTGAACGGAAAGTCATTGAGGAAACGGAAGAATACGTCGTTGCCAGAAACGAAAAGGGCATTGTGACCAAAGCGTTTAAAGAAGGAACGGTATATGGAACAAGCATAGCAATGGACCAGTACTTGGAGTTTCCGGTATCTGTCCCCGGCGATTTTACCGCGGTCAAAGCGCGGTTGAAGTCCGCTGTTGCGAAGCGTTATCCGGCTGATTTGGATACGCAAATTGCGCGATGGAAAACGAGGGATTATCCATTGATATTGGGGGAAAATTGCGCGGCCAACGGTTTTTATTGGCGCGCGCGCGAGTTTATGGGGACCGAAAATTTATCATATGCCTGGTATGATTATCCGGATTTGATGCATGAAATGATGGAATTCTTTGCGGATTTTATCATTGAGACGAGCCGTCCGGTTCTGGAGAAAATCCCGGTGGATTATTTTGTGTTGAACGAGGATATGTCCATGAAAAGCGGTCCGCTTTTGAGCCCGGAAACGTTCCGTATTTTTATTTATCCGCATCTGAGAAGACTGGTGGAATTTTTCAGGTCTTATGGAACAAAATATGTGGCCGTGGATTCGGACGGCGATCCGACGATTCTTATTCCGCTATTGCTTGACGCCGGGGTTGACACGATCTGGCCGATTGAAAGGGCATCCGGAGTCAGCCCCATGGAATGGCGTCGGAAATTCGGGAAAAGATTAAGAATGTGGGGCGGGGTGGATAAACGCGTGCTTGCAAAGGGCAAGGAAGCCATCCGCGCCCATTTGAAGGAATTTATCCCGCTGATCGAGGAGGGCGGCTTTATTCCGACGGTTGATCATACAGTTCCACCGGATATTTCATGGGAAAATTTCAGGTATTACGTGGACTGCAAATCGGCGTTATTGCGAGGATCATTTGGAGAAAATTGACTATCACGGTTGCCGCAAATTGATTCCCGCCTTCCATTGCGTGGAAGGCGGCGCAGTCGTGCCGGTAGATTTGATGGCTGACCATCAGCACCTTTTGCGTATTCGCCTGTTGTCCTGTTGCAAGCCGTTGATGCTGAGTGTTACCATGGCCGACGGACAGAACCGTTTTTTGGATGAGCTGCGGTTTCGGATCAAAGATCAGAGAGAGTTTTTCTTCAAAACTGTTCGAACCTAGGAGGCGGAAATATGATTAACGGCAAAACGGTAATGATGAACGTTGATTTTTATGACCAATGTCATTATGCCGACGTGCATAATCAGGGATTATATGACGAAAAACGCATTGATAATCTGGTCCGGCAATGCCGTGACCAGGACGTTGATATTCTTTTCTGGCGGCTTACGGTGGGCGGGACGGTCGCTTATCCCAGCAAGGTTGAAACCGTGTTTGGCGGCTGTTTTTACAAGTATTCCCGGGCGCTGGTCGCCGTCTTGAAGAAATTCGATCCTTTGGAGATCGGCTCGAAATATGCCCGTAAATATGGCCTTAAAATTTATCCGTGGATTGATTTGTACGACAAATTTTTTCTTTCCCTGGAAAGCCGTTTGGTGAAAGAGCATCCGGAATATCAATGGAAGGATCGTTCCGGCTCGTTTTATTTAAGGGGGGTGCCGTGTTATGCGTATCCTGAAGTGAGGCAGTGGGAGTTGAATCATATACGGGAAGTTCTCGGTTATGACATTGATGGTCTTTTGTTGACGATGGGGAGTCATTGCGATCAGAATTGTCCATACCGCGAAAAGGACATGTTCGGGTATAATGCTCCTATCGTCCAGGAATATCAAAGACGGCATGGCGTCGATATCCGGCATTTTGACGATGTCGTGTTTGAATACGATGAAAAACATTTTATTCAAAAAATTCGGTACTTAGGAGGAGATTTTGATCGTACTTTATGGCATCGTTTAAAGGGTGAATATTTTACGCTTTTTCTGGAGGAAGTGCGCCATGAAATTAAAAAAGGGAATAAAAAAGTGATCCTGGCGGTCAACAATCTGACCGAAGGGCCGCGACCCATGGCGCGCCATTATCTGGATTTGGAAAAGTGGTCTCGTGATGATTTGCTGGATGGTTTGATATTATGCGAGTATTGGAAGGAAGACGGTCGTTTTGACGCGGAATTGGTCAATAAAATAAAAAAGCGCATAGGAGACAAAAATCTTTATATTTGGCAATGGGTGTCGCCAAAGTCCCAAGGTTTTGAGACGGTGTCTAAATGTGTCCGGAATGCGGTTGACAATGAAGGCAAAAGGAATATTGACGGATTAGCCTTGCATGAGGCCGCGTCTTTTGAGTTTTAGAATAACTTGGCCGTCGCAAAAATCGGAGTGAAGCCGGTCGAAAATAGATTATCCGAACAAAAACAGTGTTGACGACAAAAGTCGTCATGGAAGAAAAGGAGGCAAGGAAGTATGGAAAGAAAAGGGAAATTATTTAGAGGACTTCTGTTTGGAGGGATTTTCTCGCTGACGTGCATAGTGAACGGGGAGACTGCGGTCGAGTCATTTTGGAATGAAAGTATCCCGGACGGGGATGTTTCATTAAATGGAGAGCCAATTTCAAAACTCTGAATTTCTGATGAATAATTTTTGGACAATTTGGTTGAAAAACGGATTGTTCCACGCTATAACGTGTTGTGAGGCAACAGTATGCACGTTATCAAGAAAGGATATTCTCATGCGTGAAACACTCCTGAAACTATTCAATACCATACAAGCCTCGCTTTTTCCAGAATTAGAATCGAGATTGCAAACCGAGCTTACCAGCAAAGAAAAAGAGTTTGTGGAAGTCTGTTGTCTGTGCCGACTCGACGAGCATGTGCCGGAACGGCATCAATGGACCGGCCGGCCTGCGCGGAGCCGATTGAATCTGTTCAAGGCATTTGTGGCAAAGGCGGTCTATAGAGGTAATTAGATATGTCTACGAAATCAGGAGCAGAGTGCCCCGCGGCTTGCCGCGGGGGTGAATGCCAACTGGATAAAAATGCCCTGCGGCTTGCCGCAGGGTTCTTTACTCGACAACCTTAATTTCATTCCGCCGTTTGGGCGGAGAGTTATTGAAAAAACGGAAGAATACGTCGTTGCCAGGAATGAAAAGGGAATCGTGACCAAAGCGTTTAAAGAAGGCACGGTGTATGGAACAAGCATCGCCATGGATCAGTATTTGGAGTTTCCGGTATCTGTCCCTGGCGATTTTGTTGCGGTCAAAGCGCGACTGCAGTCCACCGTTGCGGAGCGTTATCCGGCGGACTTGGATAAACAAATTGAGCGCTGGAAAACGAGGGATTATCCATTGATATTGGGAACGAATTGCGCGGCCAACGGTTTTTACTGGCGGGCGCACGAATTCATGGGGACCGAGAATTTATCCTATGCCTGGTACGATTATCCGGATTTGATGCACGAAATGATGGAATTTTTCGCGGATTTTATCATGGAAACCAGCCGCCCGGTCTTGGAAAAAATCCCGGTGGATTATTTCGTGTTGAACGAGGATATGTCCATGAAGAGCGGTCCTCTTTTGAGCCCGGAAACGTTCCGTAATTTTATTTATCCGCATCTGAAAAAACTGGTGGAGTTTTTCAGGAGTTATGGCACAAAATATATTGCCGTGGATTCGGACGGCGACCCGACCGTGCTGATTCCGCTGTTGCTTGACGCCGGGGTGGACACGATCTGGCCGATTGAAAGGGCGTCGGGAGTCAGTCCCATGGAATGGCGCCGGAAATTCGGGAAGGGATTAAGGATGTGGGGCGGGGTGGATAAACGCGTGCTTGCCAAGGGCAAGGAAGCTATCCGTGCCCATTTGAAGGAATTCATCCTGCTGATTGAAGAAGGAGGTTTTATTCCTACCGTTGATCATACGGTGCCGCCGGATATTTCCTGGGATAATTTCCGGTATTATATGGACTGCAAATCAGCGTTGTTGCGGGGATTATTTGGAAAATTATAGCTTCATTGATTTGCCAATGGAATTGTGAGGATAAAATATTGAGAACGTGGTGACAGGAAAATTCATCACGAATCAAGAAGAACTTTATGAAGCCCGAAGAAAAACAACACGCGAGTGGTTTCATCAGAACAATCAGCGGTGACATTAGTCTGCTTGATGTTGGTTACACACTGTGTCATGAACATGGTTTTCTGGCGTTGAACAAGGAGTCTTTGCCGGAGATTAACGGGTATATGGGAAAAATAGAAAAAAGAATGGCGCGTGATTTTAAAAATCTGGTTTCAAAAGGCGTAAATCTTTTTGTTGAGGCGACTCCGATTGGTTATTGCCGGCCTGTTGAAATGTGGCAGAGGATTGGAACGAAGACCGGCATGAATGTTGTCGCGTCAACGGGATGTTACGTGGGAAGCTATATAAAACCGGCAGAAAGGCGGAAAACCGTGGATGTCCTGGCGCGTTTCTTTGTTAATGAACTTACGCTTGGCATCGACGGAACCAAATGTCCTGCGGGCGTTATCAAGGTTGCAAGTGATGGATACGAACTTGAAAATTACGAAAAAAATGTTTTTTCGGCGGCGGCGCTGGTCCACCTTAAAACCGGAGCGCCGATCACCACTCATTCTCCCCTGGCGGCGCTGGCCCACCTTGACAAGCTTGCCGAATTGGGTATTCCTGCTGAAGTCGTGGCATTGGGCCATATTGAAGTTAATTCATGGGTTGATATCCTGAAGGTTGCCAAAAAAGGCGCCATGTTGCTCTTTACCAATTTTGGCGGCGAAAATATCATTCCGGAAGATATGATAATTGCGCAAATAAGGGACATGATACGTCGTGGTTACTTGAGTCAGGTATTGATTTCTGTTGATATGTATCTATATTTCAAAAGCGGCAGACTGCTTTATCGGAATCCAGGTGGATATGAGCAGCTTGTTACGAGAGTGTTGGAAAAAATGACCAAGATTGGAATCAAGCCGAAATGGATTGACAAAATCCTGCGCGAAAATCCACTAAAACATCTGCGCTGGAATCAAAATTGAGCAAAATATCGGAGGTTAAACTTGGCCATATAAGCACGCGCTGATGAAACTCAATAACAGAAAGGAAAAAAACGATGATGAGAAGAAAACGAGGCTGGTTTGCGGCGCTGACAACGGCGGTATTAATTAACATGATATTGGCTCCGGTTGGTTATTCGGAGAGTGAAGCACCCCGCGGCAAGCCGCGGGGCATCCTTGCGGAACCCTGCGAAGCCAAAGACGCCATCTTGCTGGCGAAGAAGGGTCAGCATAAATTACTGCTTCATTGGGATTTTGAGAATATTACCTCAAATATTGTCCGGGACGTCTCGGGTAATAATAACAACGGATTAATCAAAGGAACGATTGCGCGGGGCGATGGGCTGAACGGAAAATGCGCCGTACTCAATGGTAAAAAAGGATTCATTGAATGCATGGATAATGATCTTTTAAATCCGCCTTATATTACAATAGAGTTTTTATTGTGTCCGCTGGCGTGGGATGACGGCACTGCCAATGCTATCATTGATAAAGGATGGGCTGAAGGCTGGGGGATTGATCCACATTTTTATGGGCCAGAAATTCATTTCTGCGCCTACATCGGCGGCGCGCGATGTGATCTGGGAAAAAGAGGCGCCAACAGCGAGCCTGATATTAAACTAAACGAATGGTCCCATGTGGCGATAACCTACGACGGCACTAATATGTCAATATATAAGAACGGACATATATTAAAACAGACGAAAAAAGATACAGGGTCGCGTGGCGACGCAAAAGACGGTAAACCATTAAGCAGCGTGTTGGACAGTGCGTTCCGAAACTTGCAAGTTGGCGGCTTATCGGAAGCAGTAGTGAAGATTGATGAAATCAAAATACATGGCGGAGCGCTGACCTCAGTTGAAGTATTGAACGCGAGCTATGGCGAGAGCATGGCCGATATTAACAGCCAAAAACTGATCATAAACGGTTGTAAATATATAACCAACAGCATGCCGCTGTTTGAAATCCATACGGCAACTAATTCAACGGAAATAACGACTTATGCCGCGAACGAGTTAAAGGCCTATCTTGACAAAATATTCGGTTGTAAAATCAATGTTCGCGCGGTAAACGGGCCGGTGGATACGAACAAGCCGGGGGTGGTGATTATAAATTATGAAATGGCGAATCAATGGAATATCTCAACGGGACCGGCGTATCCGGACGGGTACGAAATCCAGCGGAAAGGCAATGTGATTTATATTATCGGCCATGATTCTCCTCTGACAAAAGATAATTATAATGGTAAGGATAACGGAACGGGACCGGCGGGGACGTTGTTTGGCGTCTATCGGCTTCTTGAGGAGCTTGGGGTTTATTGGTTTTTTCCGGGTGATGAATATGAGGTTTTACCGGCAGAAAATGCAATCAACGTAACAATTGATAAGATAGCGGATCATCCGTATTTTGTTGTTAGGGATGCCGATGCGCCGCCGCTTGTTGACCAGAAATGGATGCGGCAAATCGGGTTTGGCGGGGTTGTTTTTCCGGCTTATACGGAGCATTCGTTTGCGAAATGGCCGAAGCAGTACAGAAAAACCCATCCGGAATACCTGAATCTGCTTGAGAACAATCAAAGGGGAAATGATCTCTGTTACTTTAATCCGCAAGTTCAGGAGCAGATATTGAAAGACGCCAGAGAATTCTTTGACACCCATGATGCCGGGATTTATCCTGATTTTACCATATGTCGGAATGACGGGGATCAGCCTTCCTGTAGATGCAAACTATGTCAGAAACACGTTGTGTATGAACAGGGATTTTTCGGGCAAATGTCCGATTCATTATGTGAAACAGCCATTCAATTGGCCAAGGGGATAAAAGTATCCCACCCAAACCGGCGCGTGGTCATTATCGCATACAATAATTCACTATTACCGCCGGTAAGACTCAAGGAACAGTTTCCGGACAATCTATCGGTGCAGATTTGCAGGCAAAGTATGTTGCTTTGGGATGCGCAAGCCAGAAAACGTGTTTATGATGATATTTTCCGGGGTTGGATGAAGTTGAAGCCTGCGACGGTTTCATTTACGGATTATTATAATTTTGACTGTTGGGGCGGCGAGAAATGGCAAGGCGTGCCGGGGGTGTCATTCAAGCTTATCCGGGATGATATCAAAAAATTGCATGACATGGCGGAAGAGTCCAAAATACCTTTCCTGGGCGAAACGATACGGGTGAACGGACGAAGTCATGAATTTGCCAGGGAGCGGTTGTATTGGATGGCGCCGAACCTGTATGTCACGGCGAAAATGCTGTGGCATCCGGAAAGGGATTTGAATGAACTGCTAGACCGGTTTTATAGCGTCTATTTTGGGAAAGCCGGTCCGGCGATGAAGGAGTTTTACGGCACGCTGGAGGCCGTTTGGAGCAGCGGAAAATGGGGGAAATATTATCCTGCCGAACTCGGAATAACGTTGGACAAGAAGCCATATAGCCCCGTGCCCGGCGTAATGTTGAAACCGGCGTCGGAATTGCCGGACACTTGCTTTGGCAATTCGCCCTGGGACCGGCTTTTTACTCCCTCTGTTATTAAGAAGCTGATAAAGAACTTGTCTGACGCGAAAGGTTTGGCTAAAGTTCAACCCTATAAAAGAAGACTTGAATTGATAGAATACGGGTTTAAATATACAATTTACCAATATATGAAGTACGGAAGCGATTCGCCGGGCAAACTTAGCGGCGAAGCGCAGGCAGTTTGGTAATATGTCCGGAAATTTTATGGAAGGGAATGAGTACCTGAAAACTGAGGAACAGCGAAGGAAAACAAGAAAAGGCTTTTCCGCCCCGGCGGATCCGCCTCCGACGGAAAACGTGAAGGGAGCGAGTTTGTGGGGCAGGATCAGGCGGCGAGATTGACAAGCTGTTGAGTGGAAGCGGCAAGAATGGCATTTAGGGCGGTGGTCAGAGTCTGGCCTTGGACGGTGAGAAGATAGCGGCACTGGTTGGGCATTTTACGGATGAGGCCGTTATTGCCGCATAAGTTTTTTGCAGCCAGGCCGGCCATGTAGTGCCGGATAATCGTCTCGTCATACAATGAATTCAGCAAGCCTATGATGCCGAGAAAATCCGCAGTTTTTCCGAGAAATTGGGGCCTGTGCCGGTGATTGATCATAATCCGCCCGGCGGAATGAAATTGGAAATGGAGCCGGTCAAAGCATTGCGTTTGATAACGAGCGCAGTTCGATTGAACGGATATTTTCGCATCTGGAAAATCACGGCCTGCGGAACATCCGTGTCAAAGGCTGGGCCAAGGTTTTCGCGCACCTCATGTTCGGTGTGCTGGTTGTGGCCGCCAATCAACTGTTCCAGATGTTGCTGTAGGTATGAAAACATGGCTTTTGACAAATCAAAGGCTTCTGTCCAGGCCGGCCTCGGACCGGTCAATGGCGGGGGTCTGCTCAAAAAGGGGGTAAAAACATGGCTTTTTCATACCTGAATATTGCGCCGAAGGCGCAAAAAAAGACTTGAAAAACCATTTGGAACCTCTGATAGGATTGGGTTAAAGCAATAACAACCAACCCTATCAAGAGGTAACCCAAATGGTTAAAAGAAAAAGTAACGAAAACCGCGAGAGAAAACAAGGCCGAAAAGACGAAAACAAAGACAAAACGGCGCGGATTACGCATATCACGTCCGAGACAGGATATGCCGAATGCTCGGAACGCTTGACGGCGTTTGGCGGATTGCTGGCGCTGGTAAAATTTCTGGATTTGCTGGGATTTGAGGAGATGTTTGAAAAACACTACAAGGCGCCGAAACGGAAGACAGAACTGGGCAACTATCGAATGATGCTGGGGATACTCATGTTGTTGTTCATTGGATTTCAACGGCTGGGACAGTTCGTTTACATTCAAACGGATGCCATGATCTGTGGAATCATGAAGGCCGTTGCGCTGCCGGTGGTCAGCACATTCTGGAGATATCTGCGTTCGCTGACGATCATCCAGTCGGAATCGATTCTGCGGTTGAACGGAGCATTGCGCGAAAAAGCCTGGGAGAAATGCGGTTATCGTCCGCAACGGGTGACGGTGAATATTGACACAACGGTCAGCACGGTATACGGGGAGATTGAAGGGGCGCGCAAAGGGCATAACACGAAACATCGCGGCAAAAAGGGATTGCGTCCAGTCTTGTGCTTTCTGGCCGACACACGGGAATATCTGTGCGGTAAACAACGGCGCGGAGAAACGATGAGCAGTGAGGAAGTGGCGCAACAGATCAAAAAGTTTCGCGGGTTGTTGCCGGAATATGTCAAGCAAGTCAGGGTGCGTGGCGACGGGGAATTTATCGGCTGGGATAGCATAAAAGCCTGCTTGGACGAGGGTTTTACGTTCACCTTCGGAAACAAACGCTGTGATCCGTCCTTCTCGGAAAAGGGCTGGTATCGGCACGGGGAATATGAATACAACGAGTGCATTTATCAGCCCATGGGCTGGGAATTGCCGTGCCGGTTTGTGGCCATGCGGATTCGCCGAGATCAGTTGGGTGATCGGCAACTGCGGTTGGCGGAATCGGAAAATTATGTGTACCGGGTATTTGCCACGAATGACAATAGACGACCGCATGTGGTGATCGAGGATTACGATCAACGCGCTGACGTCGAAAATCTGATTGCCGAGGCTCAGCAGGAAGGCTTGCTGGCTATTCCTTCGAAGCGGTTTCAAAGCAATCATGCTTTTTTCCAAATCGTTATGCTGGCGTATAATCTGTGGCGCTGGATGAAAATGCTGGCCGGGTATTCCCAACAGCCGGCCGTGGACGGGGAAACGCCTCCGCCGCCGACCGCAGTGGTTCTGCCAAAACACACGCTGCAAGTGGCGCGATTGAAAATGCTTTTCGTAGCGGCAAAGATCAGATTTCACGGCAATCGGGATGAAGTGCGTTTTTCCATCCATGAGCAACGCGCGGCCGGACTTATGGATTTTCTCATCTATCTGGATCAAAGACGGCGGGAAGCCGCATGAATATTTGCTGAAATAAATCGTGCAAAATATTTTTTGCACGATAAGGAAAGGCAGGTGATAAGATGACATAGCAATAAGAAAAATTCAGAAATCAGTTCAGAAACAGTTAATTTCGTGCAAAATTAAGGTCATAACAACCAAACTTTTTTCGATTTGAACTTGGTTTTTGTTAAAAAAATGCTATAAATTTATGCGTTTATCCGTTAAATCAATTTTGGAGTTTTGAAATTGGCTCTTATTCAGAGGTGTCTGTGAAAATTACAGTTGGACGGCCCCATATCATTTTGTTTTTCCTGATTGCCACGGCGGTGCAGGCGACGAATCTCTATGTGTCGGCGCGGGGAGGCACCGGCATTCCGCCATACACAAACTGGGCCATGGCGCCTTCCAATATTCAGACCGTGGTCAACTGGGCCGCGGCTGATGATGCCGTTTGGATTTCCAACGGCGTTTACGTGCTGACTTCCTCGATCAGCATTACCAAGGGGATTGCGGTGATAGCAACGAACGGCGTAGTCGTCATTGACGGCAATTATTCAAATACCACAAACCGATGCGTCTATATGGACAGTGCCGCTGCTGTTATTGATGGATTGACGATTTCAAATGGATATAGCACGGACAAAGGGGGAGGAATCTACGTTGTCAATGGGGCAGCGCGGAACTGCATGATTCAAAACAATACGGCGTTGACCAACGGCGGCGGGGTGTATTTGGCAAATAATAGCCGGCTGGAAAACAGTATTGTGATGCAGAATACATCATTATCCAACGGGGCTGGAATATCCGCTGAACAGGGTGTTATAACCAACTGTCTGGTTGTGAGCAATAGAGCTTCAGGTCTTGGAGGCGGGGTTATTTTTAATTCAAGCGGGATTATGGTTTCAAGCACCGACAGTTATAATTCCGCATTAGAAGGGGGCGGGATATATTTTGCCAACGGATTGGCCAGCAATTGCTTGATTTATGGGAATACGGCCACGAATGGTGGCGGTGGATTCAAAATTTGGATCAACGGAAGCTTGGCTAATTGCATTATTGAAAACAATACCAGTTCACAGCATGGAGGCGGTGGTTATAGCATTGGAAATGGTTCGCCTATTGCGTATGTTCGGAATTGCATCATCCGAAATAATTCCGCCGTCCTTAACGGGGGCGGCATGGAGATGTCGGGCGCAATCCAGATGGATCATTGCATAATAGTGAGCAATTGGTGCAATAATTATGGGGGCGGTATAGCTTTTGATTTCGCTGGAACATATATCCGCAACAGTCTGGTTTACGGCAATAGCGCCCCTAGAGGGGGCGGAGTATACCTCAGGATGGCAGGTTCAATTCAGAACTGCACGATAGCAAGCAATACGGCCCTGACGGGAGTAGGCGGCGGGGTTTATTGCATAAGCGGCAGTCTCGGCGCCGGCACCGGCTCAGTGCAAAATACAATCATATATTTTAACACAGCGCCCGGGAATCCTGCTTCCAGTAATTATTACTCTGCTGCCAGTGGCGGCAACGCTTTTTTCACGAATTGCTGTATGGCGCCTGCAACGAATTCTGGAGTGTTGGGCGCAGCAAGATGTATTGAAGTAAATCCTAATTTTTCAGACAAGGATCAATGCGACTATCATCTTTCCGTTTCCTCGCCTTGTATCAATGCGGGCACAAATCAGGATTGGATGACGAATTCCGTTGATCTGGACGGGAGGATCCGCATCCGGTACGGGACGGTGGATATGGGTGCCTACGAATTGATTTATAACGGCACCATTTACACGATTCCATAATTTTTAAAATTGACCGGTTTTCCGGGATCGTGGACATGGGGGGGTAAAACGGTTGCCGGCAGGTTCACAGTTCAGGGTTGTGGAATAAAGCTTTTAACCCTGAACGGAGAACCCCCGGACCGGGGCAAGCGCGAATATCTTCCGCGGGGCATGATCATTTCCGTGCCGTAGTTTTTATGCCGTCAGGATGCTATTGAAGTGGATCAAAAATTGTTAACCCCGGCAGTTTTAAAAAATTCTTGTCATGTGTCCAAATAGTATGAGCTCCATTCTCCATTGCGATCAGGCCAATTTGAAGATCGAAAAATCTTGCGCCCATTACGTTGAGCGTCACAGCCATCTGTGTAACGTGCCAAGCAAAAGCGTGGTCACGGGGGATCTTCCGTGACACGCTTTGCCGTGCTGCATGAGCAGTGGGGCACGGTTGAATGTGGCAAGAATCTCCGGTTCTGAATTCTTCTCCCCCCCCCCCATATTTAAGGGCCATATTGGATCGTCCCGTCCGTCCGCGGACGGG
>Ga0074199_1001011_pt1 | contig 30319 bp, 27 predicted proteins | sample EPASupsiteSAE347_FD_64528 | JGI IMG/M metagenome (GOLD analysis project Ga0074199, IMG submission 64528) | Bioremediated contaminated groundwater from EPA Superfund site, New Mexico - Sample SAE3-47 | ecosystem: Environmental > Aquatic > Deep subsurface > Groundwater > Contaminated ... | reverse complement strand
CTTTTCTGCAATGTCTGAAAAAAGCTTCGGATCAATAATTCCCTTTGTTTTATCCTTATAAAAAGAAACTTTGTCCATACGATTCCTCCTTACCGTTGATTATAGATGACATCCCACAGAGCGATCCTGAGTCGCCCGCCATATTCATCGAGCCATCCGGCCGCCTTGCCGAACTGCTCCCTTGCCTCCTGCCTTCCCGCCTCGTCTTTAACCTGTCTGCCGATATTCCGTTCCGTGGTATACCGGAACAGTGCCCGCCATTTCAGACATTCCATATCGTCAAGCCGGACGCCGTTTTCTTTCAAGATCTCTTTTTCAAGACTTGCCATCCCGATAAAAGTGTTCAATCTGTAAATCATGGCATTGTTGATAAGACTATTCTCACGCCATTCCTCCAGAATCTCCCGAATCTCTCTTAATTTGGCATAATCATCCCATGTGGCCGTTTCACCGAAGATGGTGATTCTTTTTCTGCCGCCGTCTTTAGCTTTTTCCAGGGCGTCTTCGGCATCCGTCGCCAGTTTGCCGAGCGGCGTATTCGGTTTCTTGAGACTGATGCCCGCGGAGAAGTGGATGTGGTCATTGCGGCACGTGTAATCGGCAAATCGCCGGTGTAACACATGGGCGAGATCTATAATCCGGTTCCACGGACCAATGAGAAAGAGATCATCACCGCCCGCAAAGACCGTATAGACATCCATGAAACGAGGATCGGTCTTGAGCAGATGGGGCAGGTAAACGGCAAAGAAGAAATTCAACTGGCGGCTCAGAGTGGCAAGGCGCGAGAGGGTGAAATCCTTCTCCGTCAGGCCGCAGGACATAAGCATGCCAAGCTGATCCACGTCGGCCTTGAGGACGCCGAGTGCCTGGATGCCGCACCAACCGCCGCCTTCCTTCATGTTTTTCGCCTTGGCGGCGATGTGGGCAAATGTTTTTGGTCTCCCTTCCCTGATGTCATCAATTAGCTGTTCCTTTTTTTCGTCGCTTTTCCTCCCTTCCAGGTAACGTTCGTCATCAAGGTCCGCATCGCCATAGACCGGCACATAGCCGTTCAGAAATCTTGCGGTCACTTCTTTTGACAGTTTTCCCGATTCGCTGATAGCGATGTCCCAGTACTTCATGAGTGTCCCCGTACGGGCCAGATCGTTCAGCCCGCCGCCGATGAAGGCGATCTGGTATTCATCGAAAATCGGCTCCAGCAGTGTCTTTTCGGCCCCCTTGATATCGGCAACCTTCGTGGTAACGGCAATTCGCTCTTGCTTTACAAGGTTTTCACCGAGGAAGATATGGTCCCGACAGATTCGGCACATGGCTTTGTCATCCTGATTCTTTGACGCCGCCGTTTCCGAGGGGCGTTTCCCGCAGTAGGGGCACAGGGGCGGGTTTAGATCATTTCTGAAGCCATCCAAATATCCGGCGACCACGCCGCCATACTGATCCAGATCAAACTTTCGGCATTTCCGCGCCGCCATTTTTTCCGCCAGCCGATCCCACAGGTCGATGAATCTGCCTGATATAAAATCCGCCGGTGCGGCCTCTACGGTTGAAAACCCGATAGAGCTTTCACCATAGGCAATTTTCACCAGCCACCGGTTAACCCTATGTTCCACTGATTTAACTGCTTCCTGTGCGGTTCGGGTATGGGGGGCGATAATCGTGAATTTACCCGCGGCATTCAAAAGAACGGCTGTGGGTGGCAGGCCGATCGCCCGGCAGAGCATATCCGCTGCCAGTTCGGAATATAGGGAAACGGCAAAGGACCGCCCGCGCAGGATTTTGGCCCGGTGCTTGCCTGCTTCCCCGCTGTCGCTGAAGATGAAATCCTGAATGCCGTAGAAATCGCCGCCGATGAGGAGAAATTTCCTCGGCTCGTAATCCCGAACGGCGTCGGTGGTCATTGTATTCGTATCCCGGTGATAGAGATAGAGCGCCGAAGCCAGGGCGGAGACGGAGCGGCAGTGATCGTAAAGAGAGACATCGGGCAGAATCTTGCCTGCCCGCGCCGCCGGAATCATGGAAGTGTAAATCAAGAGAAGGCTGTCAAGATGTTCAAACCATAATTCAACGTTAACATCCTTATGAAAAAGGCGCTCCAGGGCAAAAACGAACTCATCGAAAAGGACCTTATATTCTCCGGCGGCGTCTTCGTCGCTGCCCGGTTCGGCGGCGTCACGCTTCAGTGGATAGATGTTTTGGGGTGTAATCTCCCTCAGAGGATAACGATATGTATAATCCTTGCGGTCCTTTTTATCATCGCGCAGCAGCCGTTCGAAGACGGGCAACAGCCGGGTCTTCCGGTAATCCTGCCAAGCGATGGCGTGATTATACTCCGTGTCGAAGTTGCTTCTGTCCCAACCGCTGCTGATCCGATCTGCGACGGCGATCATCCATTGCATAGACGTTTCCGGCTTGTGGTGTCCGGCGGCCAGATTGATGAACGGATCATCGAGACCCCATCCGCCCTTATTAAACTGCCGGGGAAGGAGCTTTTCGATGTGATCGATGAAGGCCGCCGTGTAGACGGCATGGCGATGGGTATGATGGCCTTCGAAAAAAGGCTGATAAAGTCCGGCATTTCCGTCAATAAATTCCGGGGTAACATACATGCCGTCTTCCGCGAACTTCCCGATATCGTGCAACAGCCCCGCCAGGGCCACTTTCAGGACGGTGTCGTCCATAGATCAATCCTCCTTTTGCTATTTCTGACCTTACATCCCACAGCTCCGCATCGCTTTCAACTCCGGCAACGTTGCCGTTCATTATCCAGAGGTAATTGCACCACTTTTGTCATGCCCAAATTTCCTTGTTGGGTATCCATAAAAATAAATCATTGGAATATGGATTCCCGCCCAAAAACATTGCGGGAATGACTGATTGGTGTTTTTATCGTCCCACCCGGTTCGTGGAGGTTGCGCTTCCGGCTTTCAGAATTCAGAACCAGTAGCTCTTTCCTACCAGCCCTTCGGCAACGCCTCCACGAGATTGAGAGAGACGCCAAGGGATGCAATAGCCCGGTGGGCCTTGACGTCAAAGGTCAGCCATTTTGTCTGCAATTCCTCCGCGAGGGCGGCATAACAGGCATCGTAGCCCGTCAATCCCTGCCGGACGAAAAAAGCAGCACGCGCCGCCAATGCGCCGGTCATGGGCTGCCGGTAAATGCCTCCTTCCAGAAGAGGCATGACGCCTTGATGGAAAGCATCCGCACCTTCGGGGTGCACCCGCTGCAGAACCGAGAAGACTTCAAAGGCGAAGAGTTCAGGAACGGCGAAGGCGGCAGGATTGTCCACCAGCTTTTCCAGGACCCGCCAGGCGCTGGGGTGCGATTCGGTTTTCAATAGCCATTTTACCGCGACCGACGCATCGATTACCCATATCATTTGTGATAGCCCCGCAATTCGCGGAGGATTTCCACGCTATCCTCCGCGCCGATACGGTCCGCCCTCAGTGCGGCAATGTCGGCCAGCATTTTCTTCTTTTTTTCTTCGGCCTGATAATCGAGAAACCGCCGCTTGTATTGATCCGGCGTAATCAGCACCGCCCTGATCTTTCTCGCTTTGCTGATCAACACCGGTTCCCCCGTATTGTTCAGTTCCTCGATGATTTCTCCCAGATGATTTCTCAACCGGAGGGCATTGACTTCTTTCATGACAAACCTCTCACCTTTTATTATTCCTGTCATCATAAGCCTTTACACTGTGCATGTCAAGTGTATACCATTGTGTTGAGTTTACACAATCACCCGGATCCTGTCCCGGTCTATCTTCAAGCCATAGCGGGTGTCCGGTTTGGTTCCAACGCCTTCGATAGCGATTTCCGGCAGGGCGTGGAGGCCGAAACCCTGTTGCAGAATCTCCCGAATCTTGGATTTGGTAGAGTTGAAGTTGGCCTTGGTCAGACCGAGAATGCCGGAGTCGCTCATGGCGGCGTGATCGCGGTTGAATGTTATCTTGCGGTACAGCTCGGCAATCTGCGCCTGGTGTGACAGGATCTCTTCCATTTCCAGATAGCAGTCCGTACAGCCCCGGCAGGCGGCCGAATCCTTCGCGCATTCCCGTTTCCGCATGGCAAAGAAGGCATACAGAGCGAGACGCGACGGCGACATATCCGTCTCACGTTTCTTGTATACGACCTTCCGCTGGGTCAGGTCGATCATTAGCAGGGGGCTCTCCTCCCGGATGAGGGAAAGAAGGAGGCCCGCCGGGTCTTTGGGTTCCTTGAGCATGGCATCGGCAAGCCGGTCGCGGATGGATACGAACGGCAGGGGCACGAGATTGATCTTTGCATATTTTGTTTCCTTGAAATAGGGCTGCCCTGCCTTGTCGCGGAGTTCGATGGTCGCGGAATCACGGGGAGGATAGAAGAAAACGCGGCTGCTCTCGAATTCCGGTGAAACGAGGACGTGAAAGACCCGGTCCTGGGGACGCCCGTAAAACTGGGCTGCGATCATGAGGCAGGCGCTCATGGTCTTGCGCCCGCCGGCAATGGAAAAGAAGACCGCCGTATCGGGCTCCTTTGTGAACCGGAAAGCCAACTCCAGGCATTTCTTCAGGAGCCATTCGTTTTCTTCTTCCCCGGCGATATCGTCCAGCTCGATGCCGTTATTATCCGTTATGGTGTGGACGTGCTCCGGTCCGAAGGCGATAGTGTCGGGATCGATACCGTATTCTTTGAGATAGCGATAATAATGGCCCTCTCCGGGCGCAATCAGGCGGGCGTTGATTCCTTCTTTGCCTTCCCGCGTAGTGATAACGTGGATGGCGTCCACGCGGCGGCCCTCTTGGTGGAGGGCGAACAGGGTCTCCGTGATGACTTGCGGAGTGAGGCCGGCAACGGCAAGGAGGATGTTTTTCATCGGCTGATGTCCATTAAAAAACCAACTTGGCAATCAAGGGTCGCCCCTATGTGGAAATCTTGATCTTGCCGAGGCCGAAGGCCGTCTGCTTTCCGAGATGGAGCGTCTCGCAGAGTTGCAGCAGGGGCATGAATTCCGTCAGCTCCCCGGCGTAAGTTATTGATCCCATCAACCCGCCCATAAGCATCTCCTGCTCCTGACGGTTCGACCACCGCCGCCAGTCAAGCCAGTGGAGATGCGATTCTGCGATGACTGATTCTTGCGCCCGCCGTACGAGTCCCCGATAGTCAAGGTTAGGCTCGCCGTTGCCGTAGGCGGCAAAAAGGGCTGATACCCGCCGCAAGGCCGCCCTGATGAGGACGTGAAAGGGGAGGGTGGATTCCAGTTCGTTCAGGTATTTGAGGCGCAAAGGTGTGAGGAGGTTCATTTCCAGCCGGTGAACCGGGGCGGAGGGCATGGCCGGAAGGACCATATTTTCCGGCGGACAATCACCCTGAATCTTCCTGGCCGCACCGGAATATACTTCCATCCCCTTTGACGTGACTTTTTCCAGGACAAACCGGGGGCGTTTGCCGTTAATCCTTTTCCCTGCGCCCATCTGTCCCATCCGTTCAAAGGCAAAGATGAAATACGGCAGCGACTCGTTAAAACGGCCAAAAAGCAAAAGAGTGAAATCGAAGTTATCTCCAATGGCGTAACGGGTTTTTTCGTCTGCCGGCGGTTCGATTAAATAAGGATGGGGCAGCGCCGCCATTCGCTGTTTGCCTTCGCCAGGACCTCCGACAGGGGTTTCAAAAACCTGGGCATAGAGACACTTCCCGTTCAGCATGCAGGCGGAGCAATCGCCCGTTTCCAGGACACAGACGATCTTTCTTAGGGCATGGCCGAAAAGACCGCGGAAGGTGGAACCCTTGTAAGGGGGCAGAATGGCGTCTTCTTCAAAGACGCTGTAGAAATGGTATTTACCGAAGTGCATCGTTCCCTCGATAGAAACATATTTAATGCGCGTTCAGTATGTCAGCTTCTAAAATAAGTACAAAATCTGCAATATTGCCAGTGTAAGGATTGGGTTTCAATCCCACTTATGGATTTGGCGATGAATAAAAGCGGCTTCTGCGTATCACATTATCTCTATAATAACAACTGTATTATATAAGTGGCAATCAGGACTACTGTTTTATTTCGAGCAGAGTATTGAATTGTTTTCCGGGCTGTGATTTAATGATTACATGCTTCGACAAGAAATGCACGAGCGATTGCGGACGGGAGAACCCGCTGCTATTCAATGGCGGCGGATGTTATCGGCGCTCATTGTCTTTCTTTTCCTCGCCTTGCCTTCCTGGGCTCAGGCGAAGACTTCCCTCCAGTTTCTCGGCGCCGCCCGGACAGTCGGCGGCAGCGCCTGTCTCCTGGAGACGGGAAAATCAAAGATCCTCATCGATTTCGGTTTATTTATGAACCATGAGGATCGCTTCCGTAACAATACTGTGCCCTTCGACCCGTCATCCATAGATTATGTGCTCCTGACCCATGCCCACAGCGATCATGGAGGTAGAATCCCCCTGTTGTATAAAAAGGGTTTTCGCGGCAAGGTAGTCGGGATTGGGGCCACAAAAACCCTCATCCGCAAGCTTCTGGGCGCCGGCCTCGATTATACGGACGGGGAAACGGTTGCCCTGTTCGGCTCTCAGGATATTGAGGCGATGATGAAGAACTTCCTGCCCCTCGCCTACGATCGCAAGATCGATCTATCGCCGGACATTGCCGTCCGCTTTCGCAATGCCGGCCATATCCTCGGTTCGGCCATGATCGAGATCTGGTGCCGGGATGGCGGAAAAGCCATAAAAATTGTGTTTACCGGCGATATGGGAAATGCGTCCATACCCCTGCTCAAGGCGCCTTTTGACATCCGGGAAGGAGATTATGTCATTGTTGAGGCGACTTATGGAGCTTCACAGCGGACCATGAACAAGACGGATCAATTCGGAACAGAGCTGCGCAAGACCCTGCAAGGCGGAGGAAGCGTGCTGATCCCGGCCTTTACCCTTGATCGTACCCAGAAAGTGCTTTTCATGTTGGGCAAATTGAAGCGGGAAGGAATTATTTCCGAACAGACGCCTGTTTACATCGACAGTGGCATGGCAAAGGGAATCACCCGAATTTATGGACGATACAGCGGACATTTTCAGCCTGAGGCGCGCAAGCTTATGGAAGGCGGTAAGGATCTATTCAACTTTCCCGGTCTCCGTGATGTTTCCGGGGCCGAGGCCATCCGGATGCACGACCTGGGAAGACCGGCGATTTATGTGACTTCAAGCGGAATGCTTGATCATGGCAACGCCCCGCTGCATCTTGAAAAGATGAGCGAGGACCCCAAAAATCTCCTCGCTGTTGTCGGCTGGCAGGCCCCGGGTTCTCTCGGTTCACGGCTCCTCGCCGGGGAGCGGCGGGTAAGGATTCCCGTCCCGAGAGAAGGAAAAGGAGGTGTAAACGCAGGCAACGTCGAAAAGGATGTAAAAATGAGAATAATCCAGTTCGATCTCTTCTCCAACCATGCCGACGCCTGCCGGATATTGAACTGGCTGGCCGGTTTCGAGAAGACAAAACAGATTTTTGTCGTTCATGGAGTAAAGGAAAATACGATTGACCTGGCGCGGATCATTGGCCGCAATCTCGGTTTCAAGGCCGTCGCGCCGGAATTGAATGACAGGATTATTCTTTCCGCCGCTGAGCGGGACCGGAACCTCAAAGCCGGGGCCATACCCTGTGCCGGTCTCGGCGGCGGTGATATGGGGAAAGGAACGATGGACTTTTAATCACGCTCCGAAAAAGGGACTTTTTTTGACAAAAGGAAGGCCGATGTGATAGCTACTATCTCCTTATACCGTCACAAAGGGGGGTGAAAATGATTTGTAAACCCATCCCCACCCTAACCCTCCCCTTGAAGGGGAGGGGAAAATATTGATGTAATGATTTCAATTAGTTGTTGAGGTATTTTTAGTTGAAAGGATACTTGGCAATTTTTATCATCTGCGCGTCCTTGATCATTTTTTTTGGCGAGGTGCCGGCAGCGGAACCCCTGATCAGGGAAGGGGAGGAACTTACCCTGGAGCGATGTCTGGAAATCGCCGTCAAGAATCAGCCGGTTATAATGCAGTACCTCTATACCACCCAGGTCAATGAGGCTCAACTGGGGCAGGCAAAATCGGGATATTATCCCAAATTGGATGCGAATTCATCTTTTACGAGTTACAACGCCGCCAAGCAGACGGGCGACCCCATTCCTCCCATCAATACCCTTTATGGATACAAGTACGGCGATAATACCCTGAACCTTACCCAGAAGATCTACGATTTCGGGAAACGGGAGGACAACGTCGATGTGGCGCGTCTCAACCTCGATTCCTCCCGGATGGATGTGGAAAATCAGATCACCGCGGTGGTCAGCAGTGTCAAGAACGCCTATTATCTCGTCCTCAAGTCTAAATATTCCCGGGATGTCTATGTTGATGTCCGGGATCAGTACCGCAAGCAACTGGATCAGGCCAGACTGTTCTTTGAAGCGGGAAAGAAGCCGAAATACGACGTGACCAACGCCGAGGTTTATCTCAGCAATGCCGATCTCAAGCTCATCGAGGCTGAAAACGAATTGAGCAAGGCCTTGGTTTCCCTGAACACGGCGATGGGATATCCCGGTCCCGCGTCTTACACCGTTAAAGAGATGAAGGTCCTGGAAAGTTATAAAATTACGGAGCAGGAGGCCGTAGAACGGGCGAATAAAAACCGTCAGGACCTGCAATCCCTTCTTGTCCAGAAGGCCGCGGCGGAGAAATCGGTAGACCTGGCAAAAAAAGACTATTTCCCTTCCTTTGACGCCAACGCCGGCTATGAATTCGCGGGCAGTCAAACACCCCTGGCCCAGGGGTGGACGGCCGGGGTGAGTCTGACATGGAATCTCTTCCAGGGGTTTTCAACCCAGCAGGCGGTTCAGAAAGCCCTGGCCAATATGAAGGTTACGGAAGCAAAAATCGCCAACATTAAACTCCAGATCCTCCAGGACGTGAAGACGTCCCTCCTCAATCTGAAGAAGGCGGAAGAATCCATCGCCAACGCCAAGGTGCAGGTCCGGCAGGCCACGGAGAATATGGAATTGGCAACCCTTCGTTACCAGATGGGCCTGGGCACTACCCTGGAGGTAACAATTGCCACCGTTAACTACAGTCAGGCGAAACAGACGCATATTACTTCTCTCTACGATTATGTTACGGCAAAGGCCAACCTCGAAAAAGCGATGGGGGGCAGATAATAGGAATGAAAACAGAAAAAGTGGGGATAACACCTTGAAACGTATAATCAATAAGCCAACCGCCGATCCCGGCTTGGCAAGAAACGCAAAAGCGACAGGCTCTTGGCGATTTTGCCGGCCTTTGCATCTACTCGTGCTCGCGGTTTTCATGATCGCCGTCGTCGGCTGCGGAAAAGAGGCGCCGCCGCCGGGATTTCCACCGGCAACCGTCCTTGCCGCCAAGACGGTGCAGAAAGATATGCCCCTGGCCATCGCCGCCATCGGCACCGTTGAGGCTCACAAGTCAATAAATATTTATTCCCGGATCAACGGACAGCTCCTCCAGACCCATTTCCGGGAAGGTCAGGATGTCCGCCGGGGTCAGCTCCTCTTCACGATCGATTCCGGTCCCTACCGGGAGAAACTCCATCAGGCGGAGGCCAAATTGGCAAAAGATGAAGCTCAATTGAAATTCAACGATGAGGAGGCGAAACGCTATGCCTTTCTATTCGGGAAAGGGGCGGTGTCGAAATCGGAAGCGGATAAATATCTCACGGAAGCTGCCTTGTACAGCGCCAACGTCAAATCGGATCGGGCGGAAGTGGAAGACGCCCGGTTGAATCTCGCGTATTGTTCCATCACCGCCCCTTTCGACGGCCGCACCAGCGCCTACGGCGTCAACCTCGGCACCATTGTCCGGCCCAATGACACCTCGCTGACCACCCTCAATCAGATTACTCCCGTCTATGTGCGATTTTCCGTAGCCGAAAGGCATCTGGCGGACATTCACAGGTACATTAAGAGCGGATCGGTTACGGTAAAGGTCAGCCCTGCGAAAAATCTCACCGGCGCGGTTTCCGCCGGCAAGCTGGTCTTTATCGACAATGCCATTGATACCGCTACGGGCATGATCACTTTGAAGGCCGAATTTGCCAATCTCGACAAATTACTCTGGCCGGGGCAGTTCGTCAATGTTTCCCTCCATCTGGCAATGCAGCCGGGCGCTGTGGTAGCGCCCCTGCGGGCCGTGCAGCAGGGAGAGAAGGGTCAGTTCGTTTTTGTCGTCAAGCCCGATATGACCGCGGACATCAGACCCGTCGTCGTTGATCGCGCCATGGGCGAGGAGGCCGTGATTGCCAAGGGTTTGGCGGCCGGGGAAACCGTAATTACCGACGGCCACCTCAAGGTGCGGCCGGGAGGAAAGGTGGAGATCAAGGAAAATCTCGGGGCCACGCCGGGAAACAACAATTCTAAACCGGCGCCGGGAGGAGTTGGCAAGTGAACATCTCCGCCCTCTGGATCCGCCGGCCCATCATGACCAGCCTGGTCATGATCAGCATCCTGTTCTTCGGGATCATCGGCTATCGCATGCTTCCCGTCAACGATCTGCCCCAGATGGACTATCCGACGATCCAGGTTACCGCCAACCTGCCCGGGGCCAGTCCGGAGATCATGGCCTCGACCGTTGCCACCCCCCTGGAGAAGAAGTTTTCCACGATCCAGGGTCTTGAATCCATGACTTCTACAAATACCCAGGGTTCCACGTCCATTACCATGCAATTCTCCCTGGACCGCAATATCGATGCGGCGGCCCAGGATGTAAATTCCATGATCTCGGCGGCCATGGGCGTCCTGCCGACGATGCCGGCGCCTCCCACCTACCAGAAGGTCAACCCGGCGGAATGGCCGATCATGTACTACGCCATGATCGGGGAGACCGTCCGGGATACGACGACTTATAACTACGTCGATTCCGTTATCGCCCCGAATCTCTCGACGATCCAGGGCGTCTCCGAGGTGATAAAATACGGAAAGAAATACGCCGTCCGTGTCCAGGTCAATCCTCACAGCCTTGCCACCAAGGGGATCGGAATCAACGAAGTTGCCTCCGCCCTGTCGGCAGCCAACGTCAATATCCCCGGCGGCAGCCTGGACGGTCCTTATCAGTCCTACAGCCTCGATCCCCAGGGGCAACTGAAGAAGGCCGACGACTATAACCCGTTGATCATCGCCTATCAGAAAGGCTATCCCGTCCGCGTTCAGGATGTGGGGAAAAGTGTCGACAGTGTGGACAGCAAGCGGGCGACGGTCTGGTATGTAAACGACGATATCTCTCAGAAGACCGTTGTCTTTGCCATCCGGAAGCAGCCGGGGGCCAATGCCGTGGATGTGGCCCGGCAGGTCAAGGAGATCATGCCGAAACTGCAGGGGGAGATTCCCCAGGGTATCGAGGTCCGCCTCCTTTTCGATCAGACGGATTTCATCAAAACCTCGATCAAGGACGTCCAATTCACGCTCCTCCTGACTGTTTGTCTGGTTGTCGTCGTCATCTTCCTCTTTTTACGTTCCCTGCGGCCGACAATTATTCCCAGTGTTGCCGTTCCCCTGTCGCTGGTCGCCACCTTCGCCGTCATGTACATCTGCGGCTACAGCCTCAACAACCTCTCCATGATGGCCCTCGTCCTGTCCGTCGGTTTTGTTGTGGACGACGCCATCGTCATGCTGGAAAACATCATCCGCCGCATGGAGATGGGGGAGGATTCCATGACGGCCTCGCTCCGGGGCTCCAAGGAGATCGGATTCACGATCCTGTCCATGACGATTTCCCTGGTCGTCGTCTTTATCCCCGTCCTCTTTCTGGGGGGGATCGTGGGCCGGATTCTGCGGGAGTTTTCCGTGAGCATTGCGGCGGCCATCCTTATTTCCGGGTTTGTCTCCCTGACCCTGACGCCGATGATGGCCAGCCTCTTCCTGAAGAATCACGCCGCCGGCCGACACGGCCGGCTGTATGAACTGTCCGAACGGGTCTTCAACGCCATGCTTGCTTTTTATGACCGGACTCTGCGCAAGGTATTGCAGTACCGCTTGATCGCCCTGATCTTCACCTTCGCCATCATGGCGGGAACGGTGTGGGTCTATAAAATCTCCCCCGGGGGGTTCATCCCCAGCGAAGACCGGAACTTCTTCATCTGCTTCGTCATGGCCGCCGATACCATCTCCTATGCCGATATGGCGGCCCATCAGGATGTCCTCAACAAGATCGTCATCGACGATCCCGATGTGGACGCCATCGTTTCCGTGGCGGCGGTTCCCAACAACAACAAGGGTTTTATTTTTGCCCGCTGCCTGGACAGCAAGAAACGCAAACGTTCCGTCGATCAGATCATCAACGAGCTGCGTCCCAAGGTGAACGTCATCCCCGGACTCATGGTCTTTCCCATGAATCCCCCGCCCATCGAGATCGGCGGGAAGGAATCGAACGCCCTGTACAACTATACCCTGAAGAGTGAAGATCTCAATAACCTTTACGTTTACGGCAAGGATTTCGAGCAGCGGGTAAGGGCCATTCCGGGACTGACCGATGTGAGCAGCGATCTGAGTTTCCGGAGCCTGAAGATGGAGATCAATATTGACCGGGACAAGGCCTCCGCCCTGGGGCTGACGGCCCAGCAGATCGAAAATGCCCTTACTTACGCCTTTGCCGGCGGCAAGGTGAGCACGATTTATGCGGCGACCACCCAGTACGACGTCGATCTGGAACTGGAGGAGGATTTCAGCGCCTATCCCGACATCCTGGAGCTGCTCTTTATCAAGTCCGCCACGAACAAACTTATCCCCCTGAACTCCGTGGCGGCGATCAAAAAGACCGTGGGGCCGCTGGCGGTAAACCACCAGGGTCAGCGACCCGCCGCGACCATCTCCTTCAATCTCCTCCCCGGCTATTCCATCGGCCCGGCGACGGAACAGATCAGAAAATTGGCGGAAAAAGTGCTCCCGACCAGTATCTCCGGCAGTTTTGAGGGGGCGGCGCAGGCCTTTGAAACGTCTTTTGCCAAACTGGGTTTCCTCCTTTTTGTCACCATCGTGGTGATCTATATCGTCCTGGGCATCCTTTACGAGAGCTATCTCCATCCGATCACGATCCTGTCCGCCTTGCCCCTGGCCGGTTTCGGCGCCCTTGTAGCGCTGAGGATCTTCAGTATGGAACTTGACCTGTATGCCTTTGTCGGAATCATCCTCCTGGTCGGTCTCGTCAAGAAGAACGGCATCATGATGATCGATTTTGCCCTGGAAGCGGAGCGCCATGACAATAAGCGTGCGGAAGAAGCCATTCATGAGGCCTGTATGGTCCGTTTCCGGCCCATTATGATGACAACGATGGCCGCCCTGTTCGGGACCCTTCCCATCGCCCTCGGCATCGGCGCCGGCGGCGAGTCACGTCAACCCCTGGGGGTGGCCGTAGTGGGAGGGCTTTTCTTTTCACAGTTTTTAACCATGTACATTACACCGGTCTTTTACGTCTATATAGACAAGTTGAATACGAGACTTACGAGGAGAAAAGAGGATTGAAAATATGCAAATAACTGCTTTGTTGATAAAAAAAATATTTCTTTGGGACCAGATAATTCACTGGACAGCGATCTTTTGCCTGACCATGCTCGTTGCCGGCTGCCTGCCGAAGGCCATTCCAACTCCGGGGCAACCGGTGAAAGTCGCCGTTGTCCTGGGCGCCGGGGCCGCCAAGGGCTTTGCCCACATCGGCGTCCTGAAGGTTCTTGAAACACAGAAGGTTCCCATTCACATGGTCGTCGGCACCAGCGCCGGGAGCTTTGTCGGCAGCCTCTATGCATACGGATACAACGCCTATCAGCTTCAGGGCATGGCCATGTCCCTGGAGAAGGACGACGTCGCCGATCTGACCTTTCCCGATAACGGCTTCCTCAAGGGGGAAAAGCTCCAACAATACGTCAACAAAGCGGTCCGAGGCGCCCCCATCGAAAAGTTCCGGATTCCCTTCCATGCGGTGGCGACAAATATCCAGACGGGAGAAGAAATGGTCTTCGGCAAAGGTAACGCCGGGATGGCCGTGCGGGCAAGCTGTTCCGTTCCGGGGGTATTTCAGCCACCCAGGTTCGGAAACTCCGTCTATGTGGACGGTGGTGTCGTGGCTCCCGTAGCAGTGGAAGCGGCAAAGAGAATCGGGGCGGATGTGGTTATCGCCGTCGATATCTCCGGCGGCGTGAGCCCGACGGCGCCGCAGGGCACTATCGATACGATCCTCAAGGCTATTGACATCATGCATAACCGCATTGCCGCAAGTCATTTAAGCAAGGCTGATATTGTGATTCGGCCCAATGTAGGGTTTATAAGCGGGGCGGATTTGTCCCGGCGGCATGAGGCTATCCTGGAAGGGGAGAAGGCGGCCCTTGCAGCTATGCCCGCCATCCAGCAGTTGTTGGGGAAGCTCAGGCAGGAAGGCCGGCTGCCCTGACGGGATATGCCCGGGCGTGGCCATATTAGTTTATATTATTTCCTGGTCACCCTGGTCCGGAACAAGTAGCAACGGAGCATTCTGGAGGATTGCAGCATAGAGCTGAAGTCAGAGCACGAAGATACCCCTTGTCAGCTAAAGATGTTTTTGCAGTTCTTCTTCGGAAATATCAGCGTCTCTCAAGATGGACTTCAACGTCCAGCGGTCTATTTCCTTGTGATCGGGAATGATGGAAACATTGCCGGTGTCATCGTTCTTCATCTTGATGTGGCTTCCTTTTTGACTTATCTTGCGATATCCCATTTTTTCGAGGGTCTTCACCAAGTCGCGGCCGGATAGCAGCGGCGGTTTCGGACTCATATGGCAAGCTCACAGACTTTGTATTGTCCGCCATGGAGACGGGTCTCCTCGGGTTCGGATTCAAGATAAAGCTCAATCGCTTCTTTGAGGTTGTTCATGGCTTCTTCCTCAGTGCGGCCCTGTGTCACGCATCCCTTCAATGCCGGGCAATGAGCGACGATATAGCCGTCCATTCCTTTTTCCAAGACGATTTTAAGTTTCATGATGATCTCCTTTGTTGGGAAGGAAAATACCAGAGCAGTGCGGCAAAATCAATCGTAAAAAAGGCGCCTCCCGTAAAGGAGGCGCCTTTGAATGGTTATCTCCTGATCAATTCAGGAAGGTTTTATCCCAGCTTCTCGGCGGAAATTCTCATGCCGTAGAAGGAACGATAGACGAAGATCAAGGCGATTACGAAGAACACGGTAGCCAGACCAAACTTCACATTCGTGTTTGTCATGGTCACGGCGATTTCCGTCGCGAGGAGGCCAAACAAGGTGGTGAATTTGATGATCGGGTTCATGGAAACCGAAGAGGTGTCCTTGTAGGGGTCGCCGACGGTGTCGCCGACAACGGAGGCCTCATGGAGGGGTGTGTTCTTCTGCTTCAGATCGACTTCGACGATCTTCTTGGCGTTATCCCAGCAACCGCCGGCATTGGCCATGAAGATAGCCTGGAACAAACCGAAGAAGGCGATCCCGATGAGGTAGCCGATGAAGAAGTAGGGATCGACGAAGGCCAGACCCAGGGCCATGAAGAAGACGACGATGAAGATGTTGATCATCCCCTTCTGGGCATAGACCGTACAAATCTTGACGACTTCCTTGCTGTCTTCGATGGAAGCCTCAGCTTTGCTGAGATCGATATTTTCCTTGATGTAAACGACGGCCCGGTAGGAACCCGTCACAACGGCCTGGATAGAGGCGCCGGTGAACCAGTAGATCACGCAGCCGCCCATGAGGAGGCCGAGGATAACTTCCGGCTGGACAAGACTAAGTTTTGCTATAACATTTCCGAACATCTTCTCCAGGAGGATAATAATCCCGAAGACCATGGTCGTGGCGCCGACGACGGCGGTGCCGATGAGGACCGGTTTGGCGGTGGCTTTAAAGGTGTTGCCGGCGCCGTCCGCTGATTCCAGACAGTGCTTGGCCGCCTCGAAATCCGGGTCGATGCCGTAGTGCTTTTTCACAACTTCCTTGGCGTCCGGCCGGGATTCGATCATGGACAGTTCATAAATGGACTGGGCATTATCCGATACGGGGCCGAAGCTGTCGACGGCGATGGTCACCGGACCCATGCCGAGGAAACCGAAGGCGACAAGACCGAAGGCGAAGACCGGGGCGGCGAACTTGAAGGCCGCCGGCATGATTTCCATCACGGAAGGCGCCGTCGATACCAGATAGGCGACGAACATGAGGAGCAGAATGGTCAGGCCTTCCCAGAAGGCGGAGAAGTTACCGGCGACCAATCCGGAAAGGATATTCAGCGAAGCGCCGCCCTGGCGGGAGGCATTGACGCACTCTTCGCAGTGCCGGGAGCTGGTGCTGGTGAAGACCTTCGTAAATTCAGGGATCAAGGCGCCGGCGATGGTCCCGCAACTGATGATGATGGAGAGGGCCAGCCAGAGCCCCATGCCGCCGACATGCGGCAGATCGGCCAGGAGTACGTAACTCGCGGCGAAGGTAACGGCGATGGAAACGATGGAGGTGATCCAGACCAGGTTCGTCAGGGGATGCTCAAAATTGAACACCTTCGGTCCGGAGAACATGGACTTGCTGACCGAGTCGTTCACAAAGTAGGAAATCAGGGCTGTGATGACCATGAGGATACGCATGGCGAAGATCCAGACGACCAGTTTGCCGCCCATGACGGGATTGTCGGCCAGGGCCAGGGCCAGAAATGAGATCAGGGCCACGCCCGTGACGCCGTAAGTCTCGAAACCGTCTGCCGTGGGACCGACGCTGTCACCGGCGTTGTCGCCCGTACAGTCGGCGATGACGCCCGGGTTTTTCGGATCGTCTTCGGGAAGGTGGAAGATGATCTTCATGAGGTCGGAGCCGATGTCGGCGATCTTGGTGAAGATACCACCGCAGATACGCAGGGCGCTGGCGCCCAGGGACTCGCCGATGGCGAAGCCGATGAAGCAGGGACCGGAGAGTTCCTTGGGAATATAGGCCAGGATGAGAATCATGAAGAAGAGTTCGATGCTGACCAGCAGGAGACCCACGCTCATGCCGGAACGAAGACAGATATTGACGATGTTGAGCGGTTCGCCGCTCAGGGACGCGAAGGCGGCCCGGGAGTTGGCGACGGTGTTGATCCGGATGCCGAACCAGGCGACGCCGTAGGAACCGAGGATTCCCATGATCGAACAGAAAAGAATAACCATAACCTCGCCCGAGGGCATATGGGACAGGGCGCCGAAATAGTAGACCATACAGATGGCAATCAGAACCCACAAACCGGCGAGAAATTTACCCTGCTGCAGGACATAGGTCTTACAGGTCTCCCAGATGGTGGCGGAGACATCGAGCATCGCCTGATGGGCCGGCAGGGCCTTCGTCTGGGTGTACTGCATCCAGCCGAAAACCATCCCGACGGCGCAGACGATGAGACCCAGATTCAGGATCATCATACCACTCAGCGCCCCGCCCATAAATGAAACTTGGGACAGGTCAGGCAGCTTGATATCCGCCTCACCGGCAAAAGCCATGGGGACCATCAGAAACAGCATGATGGCCATGACTGTTAGAAAAGAAAACAAACTTTGTTTACCCTTACACATCATTAAACCTCCTCAGATAAATTATTTATGGTACTACCGTTATATTGGTTCATAGCCGTCTGAATCCCTGCAGAAACTATCTCCCTGACCGCCAAGCCGGCTGTAGTAACAACCGCGGGCAGAAGCTTCATCTCTGCTCGGGAAAAGGGTTCGAGGACGTGACGCTCGGTCATTTCTTTGTCGACCGGCTTTCCGATGCCTATGCGCACTCTCAGAAAGTCCGGGCTCCCAAGATGCTGAATGATCGATAACAGCCCCTTATGCCCTCCATGACCACCGCCTGCTTTCAACCGTATGACAGAGAAAGGCAGGTCGAGGTCATCATGAACGACTATGACATCTTCTGGTCTTTCCATTTTATAGAAGTCAAAGAGCCTGCGTACAGCTTCGCCACTCAGGTTCATGTATGACTGCGGTTTAATGAATATAACCTGAGTGTCTTGAATCTGTCCCCTCCCGGAGAGGGCAGTATACTTTTTTTGCTCCACCGGTATCCGAAGATCCAAGGCCAGTTGGTCAACAACCATGAATCCTGCGTTGTGACGCGTTTTCTCATAACGCTTGCCGGGATTGCCAAGCCCAACTATCAAGACCATCCGGTTCTTATCCCCCGGCAGCGCCGCAGCCTGTCCGTTTCTCCCCTCTTATTCCTTAGCCTTCTGTTTCAAAGCTTCCGGCTCCTTTGCCGCTTCCTCCGTCTCTGATTTCATCGCTTCCCTCGTTACGGAGACCATGGCCAGGATTGCGTCCTCCGATTCGAGGATAGTCATTCCTTCTGTAAGCGGCAGATCCCTGATTCTCAATGCCTCGCCGACCTTCAGACCGCTGATGTCCACGGCAATATGATCGGGCAGGATCGAGGGCAGGCAGGAGATGGAGATCTCTTTTTTCATAATCTGAAGTTCTCCGCCCAGCCCAATGCCCTCCGGCGATCCCTCGAAATGGATGGGAACATCGACGGTCAATTTATGGTCCATGCTGATTTCATAAAAATCGATATGAATAATCTGTCTCGTCAGGGGATGAATCTGGATGTCTTTGATAATGGACATCCTGTCCCGTGACTTCCCCTCGTCCTCAATTTGCAGGTTGATGAATATATTCTCATCCTTTTTCTTGAGGATGTTTTTCATATCTCCGGCGCTGACGGTCAACATGAGCGATTCAGCCTGGGGGTTATAAAAAACGGCCGGGATCAGTCCGCTCGTACGAGCACGGCGGGCGGGTCCCTTTCCTGATGTCTTACGGGCAGACGCCCTTAATGCTACGGCTTCCATGCATGCCTCCTAAATTTAAATAAAGAGTGAACTGACTGAATCATCATAATAAATCCTTCTTACCGCCTCGCTGAGAAGACCGGCAACAGAAAGAACCTTGACGCGATTACAGGCCTTTGCCCCGTCATGAAGGGGGATGGTGTCGGTGACGATAATCTCTTTGATGTCTGAACTTTCGAGACGTTCAATGGCGGGTCCGGAGAGTACCGGATGGGTGCAGCACACGGCTACATCAAGCGCCCCGGCCTCCTTCAGCGCTTTGGCCGCTTGGACGACGGTGCCGGCCGTATCGATGAGATCATCGAGAACGACTACCTTCTTTCCCGCGACATTACCGATAATATTCATGACCTGGGCCTCGTTCGGGCCTTCCCGGCGCTTATCGATGATGGCAAGATTGGCGCCCAAGCGGGTCGCAAAGGCCCTGGCCCGCACAACGCCTCCCGTATCGGGAGAAACGATCACCGTATTGGTGCGATAATCTTCCCTGATGTGGTCGAGAAGGACAGGGGTAGCGAAGAGGTTATCCACGGGGATATTGAAAAAACCTTGAATTTGACCGGCATGAAGATCCATGGAAAGAACCCGGTTGGCCCCGGCCGTGGCGATCAGGTCGGCCACGAGTTTGGCCGTAATCGGGGCTCTGGGCGCGACTTTTCTGTCCTGACGGGCATAGCCGTAATAGGGAATGACGGCCGTTATCCGGTAGGCTGAAGCCCTTTTCATGGCATCGATCATGATCAGGAGTTCCATGAGCGTGACATTCACCGGCGGACAGGTCGACTGGATGATAAAGACATCCATTCCCCGGACGTTTTCATTAATCTCTACCCGCGTTTCTCCATCACTGAAGATCGATACGTTGGCTTTACCAAGGGTAACGCCCAGATTCTTGGTGATGCTTGCTGCTAAATCAGGTGTGGCATTTCCCGTGAATATGCGAATTCTTTCCAGCATCAGAGTCCTCTTTTGACATCCTCTTGTACGAATTGGCTGGGGCGGGAGGATTCGAACCTCCGAGTGCAAGATCCAAATTCTTGTGTCTTACCGCTTGACGACGCCCCATTATTGTCTGTGATCCGTGAAAAACGCCTTGTTCTGACGAAAAGCAGCGAGAAGATTGTGCCGGAGTGAATATTTAGATGGAGTGGGCACGAAAAAGAGACCAGGTACTGTATCCCTTCAATGATTGTTCCGTCTTTATAGCCATCTCTTCGCTGTCAAAGACGCCGAATACCGTGGGACCGCTGCCTGACATCAAGGCGCCCGATGCGCCATGATTAAGGAGAAGCGTCTTGATTTCCTTCAAGACGGGGTGAAGATTGATGGAAACCTTCTCCAAATCATTATGCAGCCCCATGATGACATCATGGCGTTTAAAAAATCGAGGGATGCTATAATGTATTGCCTCTTTTGTCAATCTTAAATTCAAGCCTTCATAAACATCCTTTGTGGAAAGTTCGAAGCCGGGATTGATCAGCAGAAAAAAAAGATGCGGCGCCTCGGATACCGCTTCCAGGCGGTCACCGATGCCAAAAGCCCAGGCGGTTTGCTCCAGAAGGAAAAAGGGAACATCGGCGCCTAAAGAAGCGCCCATTTCCATCAAGGTCGCCGTGCTTAGCGGACATCCCGCAATTTGATTGAGAGCCATGAGGGTAGTCGCCGCATTAGAGCTGCCGCCGCCAAGTCCGGCGGCGACAGGAATGGATTTATTTATGGTAATGTCGATACCGTCCGGAAAGGGGACTTTCCGAAAAAAAATGGCGGCGGCTCGGTAAACGATGTTGCTGCTGTCTTCAGGAAGGTTTGTTTGCGGACAATGGAGGATGATCCCCCTCCCTCCCGGTTTGAAGATCAACTCGTCATAAAGACTGATGCGCTGCATCAGGGTGGCAAGGTCGTGATAGCCATCTTCCCGCTTCCGGATTATCTTCAGATAAAGGTTAACCTTGGCCGGGGCTAAACGAACAATGGGGATCATTATCCCCCTTAAGCACTTTCTTTGACGTAGCGCATGCGGAGCTCAAAAAGCATCGTGTCGATCAGCGTCTTTTCACTATCATCCAGATTGCCTTCCGTCTTGGCTTTCAGCATCCCGATGGTATCAATGGTATGCTTTGCGGCGGCAAGGTTTTTTGCGGCCTTGCCGGAGGCCGGATCGGGAAAGTCGCCGAAATGAAACATGGCGGTTGTACTCAGAGACAGGATGAAATTCATGAAATTGACCTCCGGAAGATAGCCGCCCATATCTTCCTCCGGAAGGTCTTGCAAAACGGCATCCCCGGCCTGTTCCTGGGGCGACTGTTCCTTCGTTGCTTCCGTGGGCTTTGCTTCCTCCTTGGGAGGGGATTCCGATTCCCCGCGCACATCCCCGGCCTCATCGAAGTGGCGGCGGTCCCTGATCACAAAGCCTTTTTCCGTTTTTTCCTCTTCCATTTTCCCCTCCTTATTAAACTGGGCGCATGCCCCTCAACCTGGAAATTCTTTCCTCGATCGGGGGATGGGTGCTGAACAGATTCATCAGGGCCCGTCCCGACAGCGGATTGACGATAAACATATGGGCCGTGGAGGGATTGGCGTCCATAGGAACAGCCTGAGACGCTCTGCCCAGTTTTTCAAGGGCGCCGGCCAGACCATACGGTTTCCCCGATATCCTTGCCCCTCCCTCATCAGCCAGATACTCCCGGGACCGGGAGATGGCCATCTGGATCAGAGTCGCCGCCAGGGGGGCCAGAATGGCCATCAGGATCAGACCGATGACTCCGCCTCCTCCTTCATCGTCATCCCTGTTGACGCCGCCGAAGATGGCCGCCCATTGGGCCATATTGGCCAGCATCATAATCGCCCCGGCCAGGGTGGCGGCGATGGAACCGATCAGCATATCCCGGTTTTTGATATGGGTAAGCTCATGGGCAAGGACTCCTTGCAGTTCATCTTGGTTAAGTATTCTCAGGATTCCTTCCGTCACCGCAACGACGGCGTGCTCTTCATCCCGTCCCGTCGCAAAGGCATTGGGTGTTTCTTCGGGAATGATATAGACCTTGGGCATGGGCAGGGACGCCCTCATAGCCAACCCTCTGACCATGGCGTATAACTCCGGGACCTGTGCCTCGGTGACTTCCTGGGCGTTGTACATCTTCAGGATGATTTTATCTGAGAACCAGTAGGCCCCGAAGTTCATGACGATGGCGAAAATAAAGGCGATGAAAACGCCGCCCTTTCCTCCGAAAAAACCACCGATCAGCAGGAGCAGGCCCGTTAAGGCGCCTAACAACAGGGTTGTCTTAAAGGTATTCATGATGTCCTCCTTCTTTTGCTTTCCTTCTTTGTAAACTGCAGCTCGTCCTGTTTGTTGATATCGACTATAATCGTGTCGCCCTCCACGAATGCCCCGGCCAGTATCTTCATGGCTAACGGGTCAAGGATCAATTTCTGGAGCGCCCGCTTCAGTGGTCTGGCCCCATAAGCGGGGCTGTAGCCTGTGCGAGCTATATAATCTTTCGCCCGGTCTGTCAAATCGAGGGTCATTTTCCGTTCTTCGAGGCGTTTCTGAACCAGGGCGATCTGGATATTGACAATTTTTTCGATATCCTCGATGGTCAGGGCGCGGAAGGTAATAATATCGTCGATCCGGTTGAGGAACTCGGGCTTAAAGGTCGCCCGCAGGGCTTCCATGGTCCGCAGGTGCTTTTCCTCTTCCGGGATATCTTCATCCTGAATCCACTGGCTGCCGACATTCGAAGTCATGATCACAACGGTATTCTTAAAATCCACGGTGCGGCCGTGACCATCGGTCAGACGGCCGTCGTCGAGAATCTGGAGCAGGATGTTGAATACATCGGGATGGGCCTTTTCAATCTCGTCGAAAAGCAGGACCGCATAAGGGCGTCTTCTTACCGCCTCAGTCAGGAACCCCCCTTCATCGTAACCGACATAGCCGGGCGGAGCGCCGATCAAACGGGCCACGGCGTGTTTTTCCATATATTCGGACATGTCGATGCGGATCATGGCCTGTTCGTTGTCGAACATGAATTCGGCCAATGCGCGTCCCAGTTCCGTCTTGCCGACTCCCGTCGGTCCGAGGAAGATAAACGATCCAATGGGACGGTTAGGATCCTGCAGACCGGCGCGTGCCCGCCGCAAGGCGCTTGATACGGCGGCGATGCCTTCATCCTGGCCGATAACTCGCTTCTTGAGCCGGTCTTCCATATAAATCAACTTCTGGACGTCGCTCTCCATCATTCTGGAGACGGGGATGCCCGTCCAGTTGGCGACCACTTCCGCCACATCTTCCGCATCCACTTCTTCTTTGAGCATCTTTTTATCCTGTTGAGCCGATTCGAGGCGGGTTTGTTCATTCTCTATTTCCTTGTTCAGTTCAACAAGCCTGCCGTAACGGATCTCCGCGGCCCGGGCGAGATTCCCTTCCCGTTGGGCGTTAATCTCCTCCGTCTTCAGGGCCTCTATTTGACTTTTAATCGTCTGGATCTTTTTGATTGCCTCTTTTTCGCTGTTCCAGTGGATCTTCATCTGGTCCATGGCTTCCCGTAGTTCCGCCAATTCCTTGTCGATCTTGTCCCGCCTTTCCACGGAGGTCGGATCCGTTTCATTTTTCAGGGACTGGCGTTCGATCTCCAGCTGGATGACTTTCCTGTCGATAGCGTCGATCTCGGCAGGCATGCTGTCCAACTCGATGCGCAGGCGGGAGGCCGCCTCATCGATGAGATCCACTGCTTTGTCCGGGAGGAAGCGATCGCTGATGTAGCGGTTGGAAAGGGTGGCAGCCGCGATGATGGCCGCATCCTTGATCCGGACGCCGTGATGCACCTCGTACCGTTCCTTGAGTCCCCGCAGGATGGCGATGGTATCCTCAACGGAAGGCTCGCGCACCATGATCGGCTGGAAGCGCCTCTCCAGGGCCGAGTCCTTTTCGATATACTTCCGGTACTCATTGAGGGTGGTGGCCCCCACGCAACGCAGCTCTCCTCTGGCCAGAGCGGGTTTGAGCATGTTGGAGGCGTCCACCGAACCCTCGGAGGCGCCGGCGCCCACCACGGTATGGATCTCATCGATAAAAAGAATGATTTCCCCTTCGGCGTCGATGACCTCCTTGAGGACAGCCTTGAGACGTTCTTCGAATTCGCCCCGATATTTGGCCCCGGCAATCAGGGCGCCGATATCGAGTCCGATGACGCGCTTGTCTTTCAGGTTTTCCGGCACATCACCGTTGATGATCCGCTGGGCAAGGCCCTCGACAATGGCCGTCTTGCCGACGCCGGGTTCGCCGATGAGGATGGGGTTGTTCTTGGTTCGCCGGGAGAGGACCTGCATGATCCGGCGGATTTCGTCATCCCTGCCGATGACGGGATCAAAGGCCCCTTTTCTTGCCAACTCGTTAAAATCCTTGGCGTAACGCTTGAGGGCCTGATATTTTTCTTCCGGATTAGGGTCGGTTATCCGCTGTTTCCCCCGAATGTCCACGAGAATTTTGAAAATGCTGTCTTTTGATATTCCCGCACTGCCCAGGATGCGGACCGCTTCGCCGCCCTTTTCCTCGGACATGGCGATTAGTATATGCTCGGCGCTGACATATTCGTCCTTGAGCCGGGCTGCCTCTGTCGTAGCCTGATCAATTATCCTGTTCAGACGGGAACTGAGATAAGGTTGTCCGGCGCCGGAACCATCTACCTTTGGCAACCGTGCAAGGTACTTCTTCAGGGATTCCTCGATGACCTGCGGGTCGGCGCCCAACTTTTTTAAAATCGTTCCGGTTATACCTTCCGGCTGGCGAACCAATGTCAGGAGCAGATGCTCGACGTCGATAACCTGGTGTCCATATTTAGTGGCCAGGGTCTGGGCTTCTTGGATCGCCTCCTGGACCTTGATCGTCATTTTATCAAATCTCATTTATATCCTCCCTTAATCTATGGGTTTTTCAATAGTGACGAAGATCTTGCCATTCTTAAAAATACTCACGTTTCCTGTCGATTCGGACAGGACAATGGCCGTGGCATTAGTAATGCCGGTGATACCCGCAGCAGCGATATGGCGGCTGCCAAGACCCTGAGGGAAATCCTTGCTTTCCAGGGCGGCGCTCAGATGACGGCCCGCAGTGATAATCGTTCCATCTTCCTTGATTACAAAGGCGCCGTCGATAGCGGAGAATTCCTTGAGAGTCTCCTTCAATTCCGGGTTCAGGACGTTTCGCTCGGCTTCCGAATAGCCCATGAAGGGATTGATAATCATCTGCCGTGAGAGCTGAAGAACCCGGTCATGATCCCCGATAATGAAACTGGTGCCGACTTTGCGTCCTTCCCGACCTTGAGCGGCCAGTTCGATCGATAAGTTAAGAATCGCCCCAAAGACCTCCGGATAAACCTTTTCGGTAAGATTCACCAAGTGTTCCGAGGTGAGGATTTCAAATTCCCTTCCCACATCGATGACAAAGATGCTGTCCACATAGCCGAACCGGGGAACACCGCTCAGACAAACGACTTTGTCGCCTTTCTTGAAAAGTCCGATAGCTAGTCCCTTGGTAATGGCGATCTTGATCTGGCCTACCCGGGTAAGATTGACGTCGGGAACGTTGAGGGTGATACATACGCCTTCAAATCGCTCCGGAATATGTCCATCTTTTGTAACGAGAATCAGATCGAAACCCGGAGGTGTCTCTTCGCAGAGGGGGAGTTCCGAAGCAGCGTCGGCATACATGAGCAGCGCCCGGGCTTCCACTTCCTGTGCGATACGGCATCCATAATCCAGTACGACTTTTTGTATTGCTGCCATGTCCTGCCTCATTATTATTTATATTTGCGCGTAAATTAACCACCTTAAACATTGATGTCAAGATATGGACGGCCTGAGAAAAAAACCTTGACAGAGGTTCCAAAGCAGACTATAAAATGTAACCTTATGTAATTATTTGAATATGAGGATTGACGCTTTGGATTTTCCAGCCCTTACCGGCACTCTTGATCGCTATATTGCAGAAATTAATCAATTCCCTCTTCTTACTCCGGAGGAGGAATTCGCCATTGCCGTCCGCCTGAAGAAGTTTAACGACATGGCGGCGGCGGAAAAACTCGTCGTGTCCAACCTGCGCTTTGTCGTCAAGGTTGCCCATGAATATCGTAATTACGGGATCAAGTTATCCGACCTTATCCAGGAAGGGAACATCGGCCTGATGCACGCGGTCAAGAAGTTTGACCCCTATAAAGGTTATCGCCTCATCTCCTATGCGGTCTGGTGGATCAGGGCGTATATGCAGAATTATATCATTAAAACCTGGAGTCTGGTCAAGATCGGCACCACCCAGGTCCAGCGAAAATTGTTTTTCAAATTGGGACAGGCCAAAAAAAAACTGGAAACCCTCTCGCAGAAAAATCCCGAATTTGCTGAGATAGCGGCGTCCCTCGGCGTCAAATCGGACGAAATCCAGGAAATGGATTTACGGATGACAAACCGGGATGTGTCGCTGGATGCCTACATAAACGATGACAGTGATGCGACGCATATCGATTATCTTACCTATGACGGTGAGAGCCAGGAAGCAGCCCTGATCAAGAAAGAGGAGACGGAGATTGTCTCGAGACACATTGCCGGGGCCTTGGCCAAATTGACTGAAAAAGAAGAATTTATTATCAAACAGCGCGTAATGGCGGACAATCCCATGACCCTTCAGGAGATCGGCGACCGGTATAAAATTACCCGGGAGCGGGCGCGGCAGATCGAGAAGCAGGCCTTGAAAAAACTCCGCCTGTCCATCCCTTATTCCGGTGAAGCGCCTCCCCTTCTGGAAAACTGATAAAAAACTCTTAGTCTTCCATCCGGGCAAGATTCTCAAAGGATGTGTATTTTTCAAGAAAGGCCAGCTTCGCCATTCCGATGGGACCATTCCTCTGCTTGGCGATGATGACCTCGGCAATTCCCTTTTCGGGATTGTCTTCCGCCTTGTTATAAACTTCATCCCGGTAAATAAAGGCGATGACATCGGCGTCCTGTTCGATGGCCCCCGATTCCCGCAGATCCGCCATCTGGGGGCGGCGATTGGTGCGAGCCTCCACCTGACGGTTGAGCTGGGAAAGGGCGATTACGGGGACATTCAGCTCCTTGGCAAGGGCCTTCAGGGAGCGGCTGATTTCTGAGATTTCCTGTTCCCGGGAGTCTTTCCTGCTTCCGCTTCTCATGAGCTGCAGATAATCGATAATGACCAGACCGAGACCATGTTCCGCTTTAAGACGTCGCGCTTTGGCCTTCATTTCGAGGACGGTGACTGCCGCAGAGTCATCGATGAACAGGGGGGCTTCGGAGAGACTGCCTGCCGCCGTGGTCAGCTTCGGCCAGTCCGTTTCTCCGAGAAATCCCTTGCGAATCCTTTGGGAATCGACTTTGGCCGTCGAGGCGAGCATACGCATGGCGATTTGCTCCTTGGCCATTTCCAGCGAGAAAAGGCATACCGGGATAGATCTTTGCGTACTGACATACTGGGCGATATTAAGGGCAAAGGCCGTTTTACCCATGCTGGGCCGACCGGCAATGATGATCAGGTCGGAGTTTTGCAGTCCCGAGGTCAGATCGTCAACCTTGTCAAAGCCCGTGGGAACCCCGGTGACCAGTTCTTTGCGGGCATAGAGATCTTCGATGGCGCGAAAACTGTCCTTGATGATGTCTTTGATCGGGAAAAACGCCGGACGGATCTTGTTTTCCGATATTTCAAAGATAGCGTGTTCCGCTTCGTCCAGGACAGTGTCCACATCGGCGCCGGCGTCGTAAGTTTTGGTGAGAATCTCTGTAGCCGTACTGATCAGCCCTCTCAAAATTGCTTTTTCCTTCACAATTTTGGCATAGTGGGCGATATTGGCTGCGGAAGGAACATTGTCTACCAGTCCGGCCAGATAGGCGGCGCCGCCTACTTTGTCAAGCTGCTTCTGGTCCTTGAGGATATTGCTCAGGGTGATCAGATCAATGGGTTCGCTGCGATCCGACAGGTTGAGAATCGCCTCAAAGATCCGACGATGGGAGTCACTGTAAAAATCCCGGGCCGACATGATTTCCACCACGGCATTGAGTCCTTGATTGTCAAGGAGAATTCCTCCGATAATGGATTGTTCCGCCTCCAGGTTCTGGGGCGGGATCCGATGGAGGGTTGAATCAATGTCCTTGCCGCCCTTCATCTATTCAGCCTTCCTTCACAACTTGAACTTTAATCTCGGTGGAAAAACCGGCGGCAATTTTGATTTTGACCATAAATTCTCCCAGGGCCTTGATCGGTTCGTCCATTACAATGTCCTTGCGATCGATGTCCAAACCCTGTTCTTTCAAAGCGCTTTCGATATCCTTGGTGTTCACGGAGCCGAAAAGCTTGTCCTGTTCACCGACACGCCTCGCAATGACGCAGTTGACGCCGACGAGTTTATCCAGAAGAACCTGGGCATTATGCTTTTCCTTTTCCGCTTTTTGGAGAATCTTCTTCTTCTCATGTTCCAGGGACTGGATGGTCCTGCTGCTCGCCTCCGCAGCCAATCCCTTAGGTATTAAATAGTTTCTCGCAAAACCGTCGGAAACATTGATGATTTCTCCAATCTTGCCGTGTTCGTCGATATTTTGCTTCAATATTACTTTCATAATCGTCCTCCTATGTTTTGGCTAAAGCTATGGGTTTAGGTCTTTTGTCGGGGTCGGCGCTTTCCTGAAATCGATCCACAGGTCGAAAAGACCGGCAGCGACAACAAAAAACATCAAGTACTGTTGTATCATGATAAGGAAATAAACAAGAAAACGCAAGTAGAACGGTGCATTTTTCCTTTTGAAGAAAAATTCAATGATCGCGATCCCCTGGAGAAAATAGATGAAGAGACACAGAATCAGAAAATTCAGGGCCGTAAACTTGATCCATGATAAGGGGATCATGATGCTTGCCCCGGAGACAATCAGCAGCCAGATCATATAGTCCGACGCCTTCCATAGGGAAAGGTCGCCAAAATCGGGACTCGCAGGAGCTGAAACCTTGAAAAGCGTTCGGCAAATAAGGACGTTAACCAAGATGATTACGGACAGGCTGATCAGGGAAATGGCAGGGAAGGTGTAGGTAAGGATGCGGGCGATTTTACCGGAATTTTCCTTGATATATTGCATTTGTTCCGAGGAAAGATCGAGTTGTCCGTATAACTTGATGTTCTCTTGAACGACACCGGATACATAGACATATATCTGGTCCCAGGGAAGCTTCCCATAAAGGATGTTGTTGTAGATAAGGATAGCGGCCATGACGAAAAGGCCCGCGAATGCGGCAATGGAAACCGTCCAGCCTATAGTCAGGCCCCTCTTCATGATTTCGGACAGGACCATTCCCAAAGCGCCCAGAGTAAATAAAATAGTCACGGACGTATGGACGGCGACGGCATACTCCACCGTCCCCGCAATCAGCAGGGAAAAGATGAAGATTATGAAACCTTTAATTCTGCCAAGTTTTGTAAAGAAGAAGCAAATCGGAAGGGGAACCATGATCAGCATCATGGTGCTGATCAAAGGAACCAGGGTAACGGTTAGAAATACGAGGGATGATATGAAAACACCCCTGAAAACCTCAACAATCAAGAAGCCTCTTCTTCCCGCGTCCACTGGCAACATCCGCCTTCTTACAATCCGACCGGAATGGGTTCCCATGCAGGTGCGTCCATTCCGGTCGAGAGCCGGGCGTATTTATAGGTCAACCTTCGGATACTGCAAAAGGCAACAGCGCGATAGTTCTTGCCCTTTTTACGGCGAGGGTCAAAGTCCGCTGGTGTTTGGAACAATTTCCGGTGATTCTCCTCGGCATAATTTTGCCCCGTTCGGTGACAAAGTCCCTTAAAGTATGAGGGTCCTTGTAATCGATTTTCAGATTAGAATCCGTGCAGAACCGGCAGAACTTACGGCGATGGAAAAACTTTTTCTGTGGCCTTTGCGGCCTTGAGCTTCTTACGGGTGTCACGTTTTTTACCTCCCCTTGATTATCCTGATGTTTCGGCGGAAGCCGGCGCTATGGAGTCCTTTCCCTCTTCAGTCTTTTCGGGACCGGCGGACGGGACAGCAGCTTCCTCGGGTTTGGTTTCCTTGGCGGGCAAGTTGATTTCCGTTTCCAGGACCTTCAGATCAACAGCATCTTCCTTCTTGATGGTCATGTACTTGAGAATCTTATCGTCAATCTTGAAGTTTCTTTCCATTTCGTTGACGACATCAGTCTGGCCGGCGAAATCAAGCAAGATATAATAGCCTCTTAAATGATTTTTGATTTCGTAGGCCAATTTCCGCTTGCCCCATTTTTCGACCTTGACCAGGATCCCTTTGCGTCCGGTGATGATGGCGCTGTACCTTTCAATCAAGGCGTGCAGTTCCTCATCAGGTATGTCGGCGGGGGTAATGAAGATGGTTTCGTATCTTCTTGGCATCTGTCCTCCTCTCGGCTCTAAAGCCCAGGCGCCGGGCCTGGACAAGGAGTCCTGTTAATTTATGTAAAACGAACGCG
>Ga0074199_1001010_pt1 | contig 30357 bp, 27 predicted proteins | sample EPASupsiteSAE347_FD_64528 | JGI IMG/M metagenome (GOLD analysis project Ga0074199, IMG submission 64528) | Bioremediated contaminated groundwater from EPA Superfund site, New Mexico - Sample SAE3-47 | ecosystem: Environmental > Aquatic > Deep subsurface > Groundwater > Contaminated ... | reverse complement strand
GCGGCGGCGTCATGGCGGGGAATGCGTCCCCCGGCAGGGAAAGCGTGGCAACGATCTGTTTACACCCTTCCGACAACGCTTCCCTCCACCGCGCGTCCCATCCTGCCGGTTTTTCATCCGGTTCGTCCGCGATCAGGCCGGCGGCAGCTTCCGCAGACGCGTCCAACAGATCCGCCGAAGGCGTCACTGCCACGGCAATCCGGCCGATGGATTTATGCGCCCAGAGTGCGTCCCAGACGTCGCAGTGAATCCGGATATATTCCGACAACCGCACAGACAAACGTTGATTTTGTCCTGTTACCATGTTTGCCGTCAGGGCGAGTTGTTTTCCACCTCGCCCGAGATGTCCGTTGCGCGCGGAAGGTTGCGCATGACAATCCATTCGCCGTCAATATCATTATGTTCCCGCCCGTTCAACTTCACCCGCTTGATTTTCCGGTTTTCCGAAAGGCGTATTTTCAACTTGATCGGCGCAGATCCAATGCGCTCAGGAACTTCAGAGCCAATTTCAAATCGAAAAAAGTTTGGCTGTTCCATTGACCTCCCAATCCTATCAGAGGTTCCCAATGGTCTTTTAATCATTTTTTGCGCCTACGGCGCAATATTCAGATCCTTAATTTTTCGAACATGTTCCTTTAAATTATCCAAAACATGATCGGGGGTATAAAAGTTGACCAGCATAATGCCCTTATGATCGTAACCACTTCTTTTTTTGGGATCGTAACATTCCGTCGGCAAAGACTTATCCATCAGGCGTGGTTGTAACTTTATTAAAGATTCCACAAAGGGAATCACGGATTCGGTACTGATTAGCTCCTTCTGTTCCAATTGTTTAAGATTTTCCCGAAGAATCGCGGTCTCATCTTCATTTCCCTGTGCCTGGTCAATCTTCACTAATATTTCAACGGCACAAAGCACGTAATACTGATGTTTATGTATCCATTGGATGATCTTAACCTGATTATACAGCTGTTGCGCGTAACTTTTGCAGTTTCGCTCTTTTTCCGGCTCATAGTAACAATAATATGGATATTCGCGTTCGCTCGCCAGATTTATGGCTTCCGTCATCAATGATGCGGCTTTTTCATAATGCTCCTGCATCAATTTTAGATTTTCCCGGAATAACAACGCCGTTTTCCAATTTTCAGGCTTACTGAATAATTTCCTGCTTTCCTCCGCCCTGGCGCTTAAAGTATCATACATTTTGTTGCCAGCTTCAAGGTAATGAAACAAACGCTCAAAATAGCTCACACGACAAACAGGATCGCCCCACAAGCTCACAACTTTCCCTAATTCCTTCCAAGCCAGATACATCTTTTCTCCCGCAATCTGACCAAACTGACGAACGGCAATTCTTTTGACCGTTTGCTCCTTATCCTGATTCGGATTCCACGCGCCTTCTTTCCAGATAAGTTCGTTAATGTCAAGAATAGTGACCGGTGCGCCGTGGCCAGACTCATCCCAGATCACATCTCTTCCATATTTGCGATAAGTCTGCAGTTTATCCCAGGCATTAAACGGCGCGGGAAATCCACCGCCGGTGGGTGGCCAAAATTCGTCGCAACCCAGGAAAAGATCAACAAAGCCCATGGTCACTCCTCTTTTCCTGCAGGTATCCATTGCCCGTTTAAATGCAGGAACTTCGTGATTAAACGCCAAATGGCCATCGCTCATAAATGACGTAGACAGTAATCCGGAATGAATATCCATATTCTGCAACATATACTGAAGCGAGTCCTGCGATCCGGGAGGAATTTCCTTGCCCTGCAACAACAACTCGGCCGTCTCTCGATCATACCGATCAAAATGCCATGGACCGACAAATACGGTAAATTGCGGATTGACTTCGTTTGCCGCCTTTTGCAGGATTCGCATGAAGGTAACATGATTTTCGACATATCCCAACGGTTTTATTCCTAACTTTTTACAACAAGGACATAACGACGAATCACAAAGACAACTTCCGGTATCATTCTGATAGACAAGTATGCTTTTCACCTCCGGAAAATCACTGACAAAACGCTTTATCATGTCGGCATAATGCGCTTGAACTTTTGGATGATTGACGCATAAACTATATGTATCCATGCTACGGTGCCATCTTGATATTCCGATCACTTCTTTCGGAAAAACGTCTCCATTCGTTATCCCGGTTTTCCACCAGCCGACCCTCGGAGTATTTTTCATCAGCAATGCGACCGGCTCCATGAACCATGGGAACAGTTCGATTCCGTACCGCCGGCATCGCTCTATCGTTCCGCGCAGTTCAGCCCTGTATTGCGCGCGGGTATTTTCATCAATTATTCCCGGAAAGACATCGCTGGAAACATACGAGTGCATGGAAAACGGCAACAAAGAGTGAGCGGACGTTGAAGAGTTGACTCTTAAACGGGATAAATATCGAATCGCTTCCTGATCATACAGCATGCCGGGTATATGCCGCGTTCGAAAATAGGGCACTTCAAAAATATCAAGGCTTTTATCGTCTGCGCGGTCTCCACGCAGCCAATCCTCAAACCTATATACTGCATATAAAACTCCGCGCGGATTTGCCCCTGCGATGACTATATCTGAACCTGCTCGTTTCAAGTGAAAACCATCGTCATTGACGGAAACTTCTCCTATCCTGATCTCTCCCTTCTCAACCAACCGCCTGATCGTCTCGGAACTCTTTATTGTTCCCAGAATCAGCTTCCCTGACAAAGATGCGGTGTTTTCCGATATCCTTACAGCCTCCAATAATCCTTTATTCAAAATTTTCTTAAGCTCAAAAGCCGCGGTTTCCTCAACAATATCCGGTTTCTCACCCGTCATAATCTTCCAATCAGCGCCGCCGCCAGTGTCCTTTAATTCATCTTCTGTTTTGGCGGCGTGTGTTCTTCTTGTCTTCATTTCATGTTTCTTTCACGAGAGTCAGTTGCAAAAGTCTTTGGTTGATTTGGCTCTTTTATAACACTAAATACGTTTAATGAACAATGTAACAGATTGCATTATTCTTGTATATTCTTGCAGGGAAAACGAAATGGAAGAAAGCGTTACAAAAGGTCGGGGCGGGTGACTATCGGGACATTTGTCCTACAGCCGGTTACGGAACAAATAACCGCGTTCTGGTTTATTTTTTTTCCGCCAGATTTCCAGCGCTTTTTCGATTTTTTCGCCGCGCGAGGCCTTGAACAAAACGGCGTCGCCGGGTTTCAAACGCTCGGCCAAAACTCCGGCGGCCTCATGATTAGTTTTGCATTCAAAAATATTCCGCTGATCCATACCCGCGGCCAGGGCCGCGCCGGCGATTATTTCTCCCAGCGGACCGACCGTGACAAGACCGGCCCAATTAACTTGCGCCAGCGACCTGCCCAAGTCCTGATGGGCCTGTTCGGAAACAGCCCCCAGCTCGCGCATGCCGCCCAATACCAGCCACTTACGGCCATCGTGCGGAAGCCCGGCAAAGGTGCGCAGGGCTGCCGCCATGCTTACGGGATTGGCATTATAAGCGTCATTAATCGCCAACACGCCGGAAATCATCGCCGACTCCCAGCGCATGGCCTGGGCCTTAAACTTTTCCAGCGCGCTGCGGATCGCAAGCCAGTCAAAACCGCAGGCGCGCGCCACGGCCACGGCGAACAGACTGTTATAGGCAACGTGCGCGCCGGGCAGGGGCAATTTGTATTCACACCTCTCGCCCGTTTTTCTCTCCAGGACGCGGACAATATTTTCAGCGCCTCCCGCTTGTTCCAGGACATAATCAGCCCCTTTGCCGGTTCCGGCCGACACCAGGCGGCAGCCGGCTGAGGAACGCAAAAGCTCATACCAGGGATTATCGCGCCCGACAAAGGCCAGGCCGTTTTCCGGCAAATGCCGCAACAGGACGGCCTTTTCTTCGGCAACTTTTTCCTCGGAACCGAAAAATTCAAGATGGACCGGACCTACAAAAGTCACCACCGCCCAGTCCGGCTTGAGCATCCGGCAAAGGGGCTCCATTTCCCCGGCGTGACTGACGCCCAGCTCAAACACGCCGGCTTTGCTTTGCGGATCCATGTTCAAAACGCTCAAAGGCAGGCCGTATTCGTTGTTCAGATTGCCGATGGTTCTGGCGACGGCAAGCCGGCCAGCCAGCACATCGGCGATCATTTCCTTGACCGTGGTCTTACCCACGCTGCCTGTAACGGCTATCATTTTTGCGCCAAGCGTGCGGCGGTAACCGGCGGCTATTCGTTGCAGCGCCTTGGTGGTGTCGTCAACCAGCAAGAACGGGCAGTCAAATCGACCGATCAAATCGCGACGGGAGATAATTGCGCAGCAGGCGCCCTTCTTTGCGGCGGAAGCCACAAAATCATGGCCGTCAAAATTAGGGCCGCGGATGGCGACGAAAACGTTGCCGGGAACAATGGCGCGCGAATCGATGGAAATGCCGCGAACGGACCGCGGAATGTCGTTGTGCCATGCGCCGCCGCTCCACTCCATCAACTGGCGAGGATCAAATTCTACCATCTTTTATACCAAGGCATTCGCGGACAACCTGCCGATCGTCAAAAGGAATGACGGTGTTGGCAAACTCCTGATAATTTTCATGCCCCTTGCCGGCAATGAGCACCACGTCATCCTTGCGGGCGATGCTCAGGGCCCTGCCGATGGCCTCGTAACGGTCGGGAATTATCTCGACCTTGTCGCGCGTTTTAAAGCCGGTCAAGATCTGCGCAATGATGGCATTGGGTTCCTCGCGTCTGGGATTATCCGTGGTGATTACGGCATAGTCCGCCAGTTGCTCGGCAACGGCGCCCATGAGCGGCCTTTTCTTCGCGTCGCGGTTTCCGCCGCAGCCGAAAACAACGATCAACCTGCCGGCGGTTATTTCACGCAGAGTGCTCAGGACGTTGCGCAAGGCGTCCTCGGTGTGGGCATAATCGACGAAAACCTGAAAGCCGCCGGCGGACTGAATTTCCTCAAGCCGTCCGGCCACCAGCACCATCTGCCGCAAAGCGGAGGCCATCAAGGCCGGGTCCATACCCAGGGCGCCGCAGGCGCTGAAAGCGGCCAGGGCATTGCCGACATTATAACGTCCAAGCAGGCGCAGCGCAATCTTCGCCTGCCCCCAGGGACTGATCACGTCAAAGTCGCTTCCCCTCGAATTTAAACTCAGGTTGACGGCGCGCACCTGGGCTTTTTCGTTCAAACCATAGGTTACGATGGAGCCCTTGATCCCCGGCATCTCGGCCAGTTGCCGTCCGAAGGGATCGTCGATATTTATCAGGGCGAACGGTTTTTTGGTTCCGCCGTTCAGGTTCTTAAACAGCAGTGACTTGGCCTGAAAATATTTTTCCATGGTTTTATGATAATCAAGATGGTCCTGGGTCAGATTGGTGAAAACGGCGGCGTCAAATCCCACGCCCCAGACTCTTTTTTGAACCAGCGCATGCGATGAGACCTCCATGACGGCGCTGCGGCAGCCGGCGTTGAGCATCTGGTCGAGCATTTGCTGAAGGTCGATCGCCTCCGGCGTCGTGCGCGCCGCCGGTATGACGCGCCGGCCGATTATATATTCAATGGTGCCGATCAAGCCGGTCTTCAAACCGGCGGCCTCGAGAATGTTCATGATCATAAACGCCACGGTCGTCTTGCCGTTGGTCCCGGTTATGCCCACCATTTTCAGTTTGGACGAGGGATTTTGATAAAAAACGCCCGCCATTTCGGCCATGGCCTGGCGCGCGCCGGCCACGTGAACCATGATGGTCTGTCCCTTGCTCAGGAGGCGCGGCTGCTCCGAAACGATCGCCTCAGCCCCGCGGTCTATGGCATCCTGAATGAACATTTGGCCGTCCTGTCTCTGGCCCTTCAGGGCAAAAAACATATAACCCGGTTTGACCTGCCTTGAATCATAAGCCAGGCCCTTGATTTCCGGATCAGCGCGCTGGCTGACGGAAATGGCTTTGGTTGCCGCCAATAAAACGCTTAGCTTCATATTTGAGATTTGTCCTCCGTCTTTGCTCCCTCCGCCACAGCCGTCGTGTTCGGCGGAACGTCAAGATAGCGCACTATTTCAGAGGCTATATCGCGAAAAACCGGTCCGGCCACAACGCCGCCGGTATGAATCGCCGCCTTCGGCTCATCCAATACCACGATAATCGCCACCTGCGGATCATCCACCGGAATAAACCCGGTAAACGAGGCCATGTTTAAAACGTCTGAATAACCGCCCTTCACGGCCTTCTGGGCTGTGCCGGTCTTGCCTCCCACGGAATAACCCTCAACCTGCGCCCGGCAACCCGTGCCGCCCTCCTCCGTGACCCTCTCCAGCAAACGCCGCATTTCCAGAGCGGTTTCAGGACGAATCGGACGGCCGGCGATTTTCGGTTTTTGCTCAAAAAGGACCTGGCCGTCCGTGGCCGTGACCCGCCGGACAATGTGCGGCTGCATTAAAACGCCGTCGTTCGCGATCGAGCAAAGCACCTGCAACATTTGCAGGGCGGTCACGGCCACTTCGTGGCCTATGGCAACGCGCGTGACGCTGAGCGAAGTCCATTCCGGCAAAGGATGCAGCAAGCCGCATTCCTCGCCCGGCAGTTCGATGCCGGTCGGACGTCCTATGCCGAATGCGCGCAAATACTGGTAAAGTTTTTTGTCGCCGAGCAGCACTGCCACCTTCGCTGCCCCGATGTTGCTCGATTTTTTTATGATATCGGCCACGGAAAGCACGCCGTAAGGATGAAAATCATGCAAGGGCCGCCTGTTATAAATCCACGTGCCGTTTTCGCAGTCAAACGTCTGAGATGAAGAGACCGTTCCTTCGTTCAAGGCCGCCGCGACCACGGCCATTTTAAAAGTCGAACCCGGCTCGTAAACATAGCTGACGCAGCGATTGCGCATTGCTTCAGCCGCTTCATTGCGGAAATTATTGGGGTCATAATTGGGGAAGCTCGCCATGGCGAGGATTTCGCCGGTCTTGACGCGTTCAACGATCGCCCAGGCCGCGGTCGCCCGGTTTTCCCGCACCGCATTTTCCAGCGCGCGCTCCGCCACGTATTGAACATAATAGTCGACGGTAAGCGTCACGTCCGCCCCCTGCCTGGGCCTTACTTCCAGCACGCGCCGGTCATACAATTCGCGCCGCCGGCCGTCAAGCTCGCTGATCAACAAGCCCTGCACGCCGTGCAGATATGCGTTCCACTTCTGCTCCACGCCGCCGGCGCCGGCCCGGCTCAGGTCGAAATTGACGTAACCGAGCACGTGGCACAGGCTCCTGCCCTGCGGATAGGAGCGCACCATCATGTCCCTCAGAAACACGCCCGGCAGTTTCATGCCCTCCAGTCTGGCCGCCGCTTCGCCGTCAATCGTCCTGCCGTAGCCGCCCAGGTAAACAAAACGCCGCTGCGGCTGGTTTATCCGCTCATAAATGCCGCCCGAATCGGCCTTGAGCAGGCGCGCGACATTTTCAGCGACCGCTTTTGCGCAATTGTTGCTGACAACCAGAAAAGGGTCGGCGCAGACTTCCTTTTTGACGACGTCAAGGGCCAGAGTATTGCCGCGGCAGTCGTAAATTTTACCGCGGCTGACCAGCAAATCGGCCTCCAGGCGGCGGACCTCCATCAGGCGCGTGTTGCGCTCGGCCCCCCCGCCTAGGCGAAAATGCAAATAAACCAGCCGCGCAACCAGCCCGTTAAGCGCCAGGAGTACTATCAACGTCACCAGAAAAAAACGACAACGGTGCCAGAATTCAGTCATGAAAAGCCGGTTTGCCAGATCTTGATGCTTGCGCCAACTGAGGTTTGTAATCGGCCGCCACGGTTGCGATCGCCTCCGGATCGCGCAGCCGGACGATATTGCCCTCCGCCGGCCAGACCATCGCGCAACTGTTCTGGCTCAACATTTTTTCAATGTTCGAGGGCGACTTCATTTTTTCCCATTTCCATAATTCAAGGTCATAGCTTCGTTGCAGTTCGGCCTGCTGCAGTTCCAGACTTTTAATCTTTGCGCCCAGCGCCTTGCTGCGCACATCCAGACCGATGTACGCCAGCAGCAGGGCCATGGCCGTGATCAATATGACAACCACCGGCATGGGAATGACAAACCCCTGGATTCTTTTTTTTCTGTTTTTGTTTGCCATCTTCAATCAATCCTTTCAATGCAACGCAGTTTTGCCGAGCGCGCCCGCGAATTCGCCGCGATTTCCTCCGGCGAAGGCCGAAGCGGCTTTTTGACGACCGCCCTGACCGCCGGCAAAGAGCCTTCCCATTGCCGGCCGCCTTCAGGTTTTGACGCCCAACGGCCGATATGTTTTCTAAAAATCAATTTGACCGGCCTGTCCTCCAGACTGTGGTACGCGATGACCACGAGGCGGCCGGAAGGCGCCAGCAAAGCAATGCCGTCCTCCAACGCGCCTGCGATTTCTTCCAGCTCATTGTTCACGGCAATGCGCAAGGCCTGGAAAGTCCTGGTGGCGGGATGAATTTTACCCCTGCGCCCGCCCAGGGCACGCTCAACCAGCCGCGCCAGGCGCTGCGTGGTCCATCCCTCCATCCTGCCGCGCTCGCTTGCGATCGCACGCGCTATTTTCCGGCTGAAATGCTCCTCGCCGTACTCCGCGATAATCTCCGCCAAATCGGTTTCGGAAAGCTCCTCCAGCAGCTGCGCCGCAGTTTTACCGCGCGAACGATCCATGCGCATGTCCAGAGGACCATCTCTCATGAAACTGAATCCGCGTTCGGCGCCGTCCACCTGCATGGACGACATGCCCAGATCGAACAATATGCCGTCGACCCGCTCAACGCCCAGTTCCCGCGCAATGTTTTTTATTTCCGAAAAATTTCCATGCCGCAGGCGGCAATTGGCCGGCCACGGCTTCAGCACCTCGGCGGCGAGCGCCAAGGCGCTTTGATCGCGGTCAATCCCGATCAAAAGGCCCCGCCCCATCATCCTTTCAAGCATGGCCCGGGCATGGCCGCCTCCGCCCAGCGTGGCATCAACATAAACACCGCCGGCGCGCGGAGCCAGCATTTCTACGACCTCGCCCGTCATGACCGGTTCATGCATCTTTCGATTCGCAAACATTGTGACGCATCTAATTACGAGCCGAAGGACCTAGGACGACAGGGCCATTTGCGGGAACGCGGACTGCATCTGCATCTTCCTTACTTCCATCTCGTAACAAGCCGCGCAGAACCCGTGCGAACAAACGTTTTGATCATCGCCCCCGCGAAACTCATAATCCCAGCCATGATCGGTCTTGACGCGGCCGCAAACACAGCATTTCATTATCAACTTGCTGCTTTCCATATTGCCTCCGCTAAAGCGGCAGAACCGCCGGCTTTACCGGCCTCACATGAGCAAAGCGCGCACATTGAGGCCGCTCAGCATGGCCTTGATAAATTTTCTGGTCTGGTCCTGGCCGCCTCTTTCCATGACGCTCCGCAAAGCCGGCCGGTCATAATTGCCCTCGGGCAGATTGCCCACCGGCAGAATCTGCATGGTTTCCTTCAGCGCGCAAACATGCGTTCCGAAACGCAGCGAACGCGTCACATTGTTTCTGTCCGGAAGAACAAAGCGACGTTTCCACTTGTTCTCGTTTTGCATCACGCCGGTAACATCGAGATATTGAACCACGCTCATATTTCCTCCAATCAAAAATCAACATAACGCACGGCATCGTCCAGAGTGGCCTGATCAACGCCGGCCACCGCTTTCCTCCATTCATCCGGATTCCAAAGCTCGAAACGGTCCCAGGCGCCGATCAGTTTCACGCGGGACGTTATCTGGGCGCAGGCCAGAAGCTCGTCCTTGACCCTGATCCTGCCCTGCGTATCCCAGGCGATCAAATCCGAACTCGACGCCAACAGACGCGCAAACATGCGCGCCTTGCTGTCGCCGATGCCGATTTTCCTGAATTTTTCCAACCGGCGCATCATCTCGCGGGCCGGATAAACATAGAGACATTTTTCTTTGTTGAGGCCCGGCAGCACATAAAGACTTTTCGGCTCCCCGACCAAATCGCGCCAGACCGCCGGGATCGTGAGCCGTTTTTTCGGGTCAAGGGAATGGATAAAATTACTGGCAAATCCACCCTCGGCCGCTACCGGAATAGGCTGCTCTATGTTCTCGTTCTCCACTTAAAGCTCCTGTTTGACACTATTTGACACATTAACCCACCGATTGTCAACAAATTTTTTCCAAAAAAATTTAAAAAAATCTCCGCTCCGGGCATTGCAATTGACATTAAGCCGTCATTGTCATATTTTTGTCCGCATAAGCAGAACAGTTTCTCTACGAGGAAATCGAAAATGAAGGTGATGATATTGGCCGGCGGAAAAGGCACGCGCTTGACCGAGGAAACCGAAGTCAGGCCAAAGCCGATGGTCGAAATAGGAGGATTGCCCATTCTCTGGCACATCATGAAAATTTACGCCCATTACAGGTTCAATGAATTCTTTATCGCGCTCGGCTATAAAGGCGACTTCATCAAGAATTTTTTCCTGGATTACTGCACGCTCGGCCCCAATCTGACCATCCATCTGGAGCGCGGCCAGATCGAACGGCACGCCCACAAGGCGGAAGATTGGACCGTGCACCTGATCGACACCGGCCAGGAAACCATGACCGGCGGCCGCGTGAAGCGGCTTCAAAGCTGGCTGAAGGACGGGACCTTCATGCTCACCTATGGCGACGGCCTGTGCAATATCGACATGAAGAAGCTCCTTAAATTTCACAAAGCGCACGGCCGGATCGCCACCATTACCGCGGCGCGTCCTCCCTCGCGTTTCGGCGGCCTGGTGTTCGACGGAAATTTCGTGAAGGAATTCAGCGAAAAACCGCAGGTCGGCGAGGGTTGGATCAACGGCGGCTTCATGGTATGCGAGCCGGCCATATTCGAATACCTGAAGAACGACGACAGCATTCTTGAGGTCGACGCCCTTGAAAGACTGGCCGCCGACGGCCAACTGGCGGCCTTCAAGCACGAGGGCTTCTGGCAATGCATGGACACGTTGCGCGACAGGCGTTTTCTGGAAAAGCTGTGGAACGAGGAAAAGGCGCCATGGAAAACATGGGCGTAACAAAAAGAAACGTTCAATGTTTCCTTCGATGAATTTTCTCTATTCAATTTTCAAAAATAAGACCGTCCTGATAACCGGCCACACCGGTTTCAAGGGCTCGTGGCTTGCCTTGTGGCTCCATGCCCTTGGCGCAAAAATCTGCGGCTACGCACTGCCTCCTCCAACCACGCCCGACAATTTCCGCCTCACAAAACTCGCGGATATCATGAATGAACACCTGACCGCGGACATCCGCGACTTTGAACGCCTCAAAAAATTCGTCCTTAAAATCCGGCCCGACTTTGTTTTTCACCTGGCGGCCCAGCCCCTGGTTCGCGAAAGTTACCGGACCCCGCGGGACACTTTTGAAGCCAATGTCGGAGGCACGGTCAACCTTCTCGACGCGATTCGCCTGTCGGAGCGGCCCTGCGCGGTCGTGGCGGTCACCAGCGATAAATGCTACGAAAACACCTGCAAACGGACCGGCTATCGCGAAAGCGACCCCATGGGCGGATATGATCCCTACAGTGCCAGCAAGGGCGCCGCTGAACTGGTGGTCGCCTCCTATCGCCGTTCTTTCTTCAACCCGGCCGATCTGGACAAACACGGCGTCAGGCTGGCTTCCGCCCGTTCCGGCAACGTCATCGGCGGCGGAGATTGGGCGCCCGACCGTATTCTGCCGGATTGTATCTCGGCCCTGACAACGGGGGAAAAAATCATTGTCCGCAATCCGGGGGCGATCAGGCCGTGGCAGCACGTCCTCGAGCCTTTATCCGGCTATCTCCTTTTGGCAGCCGCGCTGGCCGGCGCGAACAACGGAAAATACTGCGAAGCCTGGAACTTCGGCCCCCCGGCCCAAAACGCCAGGTCGGTCAGGGACCTTGTCGAAAAAGTGATTCAACAATGGGGACAGGGGGCCTGGCGCAACGCCGGCAAAAAAACCGCTCCGCACGAGGCTCATTACCTGACCCTGTGCAGCCAAAAAGCGCGCAAACAGCTCGGCTGGAAAAATGTCTGGGGATTTGAAAAAGCGGTTGAAAAAACGGTTCACTGGTATAAGGTTTGGTATGGGAAAAACGCAGTCCTGCGGGATTTGTGCCTGACGCAAATCGAGGAATACTGCAGGGACGCATAAAAATCGGTAGGGCGACGGCGCCCACGCCGCGCCGGAAAAATTGAATAATTGAAAATGTCAACAAGAAAACATCCTACAGACCGGCTGGCTGCTCTTCGAAAGGCCGTCCTGGACAAGGTCAAACTTTATCACCAGGCCAAGGCCGCGGCTGACTCAAAAAAGCCGGCCCTCCCGCTGCACTATGCCGGCCGGGTTTATGACGAGCGCGAACTGGTAAACTTGGCCGACGCAGGCCTTGATTTTTTTCTCACGGCCGGAAGATACGCCGACAAATTCGAAGCGGGGTTCGCAAAATATCTGGGCCTGAACCATGCCTGCCTGGTAAATTCCGGGTCTTCCGCCAATTTGGCGGCATTGAGCGCGCTGACCTCGCCAAAACTTGGCAAACGCCGCCTCAAGCCCGGCGACGAGGTCATCACCACCGCCTGCGGTTTCCCGACGACCGTCGCTCCCATTCTACAAAACCGGCTTGTTCCCGTGTTTGTCGACGTCAACCTGGGGAATTATAACGCCATACCCGGCCGGCTTGAGAAAGCTGTAGGCAAAAGAACCAGGGCGATCATGATGGCGCATACTTTGGGCGTCCCTTTTCCCCTGGACACGGTCATGAAACTGGTCGACAAGCATGATCTCTGGCTGATAGAGGATAACTGCGACGCGCTCGGCTCACGTTTTCGCGGCAGACTGACCGGCACATTCGGCCACCTGGCGACCTTCTCGTTTTACCCGGCCCACCACATCACGCTCGGCGAAGGCGGCTGCGTCGCCACCAGCGATGAACAGCTGGCCAGGATTGTGCGGTCCCTGCGCGACTGGGGCCGCGACTGCTATTGCGCCGGCGGACAAAGCAACACCTGCGGCAGGCGCTTCTCACAACAATTCGGCTCCCTGCCCCATGGCTATGATCATAAATACGTTTACAGTCATGTCGGTTACAACCTGAAACTCACCGACCTTCAGGCCGCGATCGGCTGCGCCCAGCTTGAAAAACTGGAAAAATTCATCGCGCGCCGGAAGGAAAACTTTGCCCTGCTTTACAAACTGCTCAAGCCGTTCGAGGATAAACTCATCCTGCCCGCGCCGGGCGCAAACGCAAATCCTTCCTGGTTTGCCTTTGCGATCAGCGTGCGCAAAAAGGCGGGCTTCACGCGCAACGAACTTACCGGCTACCTCGAAAAAAACGGGGTTGAAACGCGCAATCTTTTCAGCGGTAATCTGCTGCGCCACCCGGCCTTCCGGAACATCAAATGCCGCGTGGTCGGAGACTTGAAAAATACGGACTTTGTCACCGAAAACACGTTCTTCATCGGCGTTTATCCGGGTTTATCCAAGGCCGATTTGCATTACGTTGCAAATATCTTTAAAAAGTTTATAAAAGACCGGATTTAAATCTTGTCTCACGCAAGCGCACCAAAGTCCGCAAAAAAAGATAACTTGCGTCTTGGCGAGATAAATTATCCCATGAAACGATTGCCATCTGAAGACATCGAGCATATTCTCGCACACACCGAGGATCTCTGGAAGGAAATGCGCGGGAGCAGAATTTTTATCACGGGCGGGACCGGTTTTTTCGGCAAATGGCTCCTGGGAAGTTTTCTGGCGGCAAACGACCTTTTTGGTCTTGATGCCACCATCACCGTGCTGTCGCGCAGGCCGTACAGCTTCGCGCAAAGATTCCCGCACCTGGCCTATCACCCCGCGGTGCGTTTCGTGCGCGGCGACGTGCGCCGGACGGCTTTTCCCAAAGGACGCTTCACGCACGTCATCCACGGCGCCGTGGACGCCAGCCTGAAGCTTATCCAGGAAGTGCCCCTGCTTGTCTTCGACACGATCGTGCTGGGAGCGAGACGAACCCTCGAATTCGCGCAAAGGTGCGGCGCGCGGAAATTCCTGTTGATCAGCTCCGGCGCCGCGTATGGCAGCCAGCCGGCAAAAATGAAGCTTATGCCGGAGGAATACCGCGGCGGCCCGGACTTCAACGACCGTTACATCATTTACGGCGAAGCAATGCGGGCAGTCGAGGCGCTTTCCATTCCCTACGCCAGACACGACGCCTTTGAGGCAAAAATCGCGCGCTGCTTCAGCTTTGTCGGCCCATATCTGCCGCTCGACACTCATTTTGCCATAGGCAATTTCATTCGCGACGCTCTTAAAAATGAAAAAATCCGCATCAAGGGCGACGGCGCCGCGCGCCGTTCCTACTTGTACACGTCCGATCTGGCGATCTGGCTGTGGACCATTCTCCTGCGCGGCAAAAACATGCAAAAATACAATGTCGGCTCGGAAGACGCAGTCACGACCGAGGAAACCGCCCGATTGGTGGCTGAACTCTCAGGTAACTCCCATCCGGTGGCGATCGAAAAAAAAGCAGGCGCGCCAAATTCAACGGACCGTTACGTGCCCAACACCAGGCGCGCCAGAACGGACCTGGGGCTGAAGGAAACCATCCATCTCCGGGAAGCCGTCCGGAAAACGATTGATTTTTACCGGCAATAAAAATCAGTCGAACTCATGAACGATTTCCAAAATGCCGTCCGGCGGAAAGACGGCCGGATAGGTGCAATGCGGGGCCAACTCGGCGAAAAAGGCGTCAGCATCCAAGGCAGTTTCGGGCGAGGCCACACCCTTGCGCGTGATTTTGCGTTGCGCAAATTGATGGAGGCCTATCGCCAGAGGAATGCCCGTAATCCGCGCCATGCCAGGCGGAAATGATTTGACTGCCGCCGCAACGGTTGCCTTCCGTCCCTCAAGTTCCCCCTTGCCGATCACAAACAAGAAAGGCAGGCGGGGGCGATCAAGGAGCTGAAAAACGACGTCTTTCATACGTTTGATCAGGGAGGGATTTTGCGATTGTTCCACCAGTTGATGTCCGGCTTGCTCCAGCGTCAATTGGCTCTTGTCGATTTTATCGGATAATTCCCTGAATATGCCGGCGGTCAAGGTGGGCATGACCATGTAGCAGGAGGACCTCCGGATTTCAGGATAGGACCACGAGAAGGCAACCGGTTCCGGATGCCCCACTGTCCAGACCTTTCTTGTTCCCCGGCCCGGATAACGCAATTCAACCTCTTGGAGGGGTTTGACCTGCGTGAGCTTGCCGTCGCGGCATTCGAGAATCCGTCCGGAGCTCTGTTTCATCCAGTGAACGGTGGCCGCCGAATACTCCAGGATATCAGGCTCATCGTCCCCTTTTTCCTCGATATTCCAGGCCGCGTACAAATCGGTCATCCGCGCGAGCAGGCGATGCACTTTGGCCGCCAGCATGCTGGTAATTCCGGGGGTGGCACCCAAGCCGACAACCGCAGTGATACCAGACGCTTCGGCCTGCTTGCCCATTTTCAGCATGGCAAGCGTTGGTTCGGGATCGTCGCAAATGTCAAAATAATTTACTCCCGAGGAGATGGCGCAGTCAAGGATGGGCGCTCCGAAACGGAAAAAAGGCCCCACGCAATTGGCAACAGCGTCATGCCCTTTCATCAGAGCCGAGAGCGCTTCCTTGTCCTCGACGTTGATGGAACAGGCGCCCGCCTTGCCTCCGCATCGCGCTGCCACTCGTTGCGCCGTTTCCAAATGCAGGTCGGCGATGGTCAGCCTGTCAATTTCCTTAAACCCGGCAATGGTTTCCGCCGCCAGGGCTCCCATGCCGCCGGCGCCAAGACATAATACTTAAGGGGTATCTCCTTGACTGCCGTAACCACAATATATAGCATGGATTATTGCAAACATAACTCAATATATAGTTGTTACGGCACCTATGGAGATAGGCCTTTAATACTTTCATCTTTTCCTCCTTTTTGTTGCAAATACAGGGCCTTCGCTTGCAAAGTCCGAAAAAAGAGGCGCGCCGCAAGCGGCGGCCCTGCAAAAATCACTTTGAAGCCGTTCTGTTCTTCCGCCCCAGAAAAGCTTTCACCCGGTCGATGGCGTTCTTGCGTATGCTTTCGTAGAAGAGCTGGTAGTCGTAGTTGTGGTAGTCGCCGTATTTGGTGTTCAACACCGGCGTGTCCTCGGTTTCCGGCATAGCGAATCCCGGGGCTTCGGGTTTGTTGATGACAAGGACCTTGCCGGAGGCATCCGCGCCGCAAACGGAGGGGATAAGCGAAGGTGTTCCCGTGGTTCCCTCCATGGCCGGCAAAGAACCGGGATTGCGCGAAGCAGGGATCGCCGGACCGTTCAATTCCCACGAGAGTGGATTCACCTGCACAAGGGGCCTGCCGCCCATCTTAGCATACGATCCATTGATCCAACCTTCAATGCCGTTCAAAAATATGGAGGGATCGCCTTCTTTTGTATAAGTGTTCCATCCGATCAGGACGCCAATATCGGTTGCCGAACGCGAAGGCTGGATGCCCGGTATTTTGACCGGGGTCGGTCCGCCGATAAGATAGGCGGCAACCAGACGGTCCATAAGCGGCGTGCCGATGATCTTTTCCTGCAGGAGCCGCGATCCGTGCATGGTACCCTGGCTGTGTCCCGCAAGGATAAACGGCCGGCCCTGATTATAGACTTTCATGTAATGAAGAAAAGCCCGCTCCACATCCCCATAAGCCAGGCTAAGCGCCCGGATGCGAGCTTTTGTGTTGTCGCCAAAAAACATTTTGATATGCACTTCCCGGTAACGGGGCGCGTAAACTTTTGCGGCGGCATTGAAGGCGCTGGCACAGAATCCAAGAATATCATCGAGATCCCGCACGGCCGCCGGATCGTCAACGGGGATATTCCAGTTATCCTCCGCAATTGCCGCCGTGGTCGGATGGAGAAAAAATACGTCAGCAGCGGCGGTTTCCTGCGCTTCAGGGTATTTTGTATTTGACGGCGCAAGGTCGGCATTGTCTTTTTTGTCCGGCAATGCGGCCCATGCGTCAGCGCGACCATAATCGGGCACGACCGGGATGCTCTGAATCTTGAGTATTGAATTGGTCTTTCCCGATGCGGCCTGCTCTCCCACTGCGACAGATATGCCACCGTCCATCAGAACCTGATCTGCACATGCACTAAATACAGCCGCAAGCATGCCGATTATGACGCAGGGAATAATCCATCCGGAAACTGCCTTTTTCATCTTTCTCTCCAATTGTATTTTCCGGCCGCATTATTTTTTTTCGCGGACATTTTTTGAAATCATACATTTCTTCGGACGGTGGAACAAGAAATTTTTCGCGGCATTGAACGGCGGCGATATCCACAGTTAAAACGGTTTTTGACAGCTTTCTATCAATATGGTAGGTATGAAGAGATGCGCGTAGCTGACTACATTACCAATGCCATTTACGAGGCCGGCGGAAAAGACGTGTTCATGATCACCGGCGGCATGATCATGCATTTGACCGACGCCGTGCTGCAGCACGGCCATCAGCGTTTTATCTGCTGCCATCACGAGCAGGCCGCGGTCATGGCCGCCGACGTTTACGGCAGACTGACCGGCAGACTGGGCGTGGCCTATGTCACGGCCGGCCCCGGCGCATTGAACACGCTCACCGGCGTGGTCGGCGCCTATGTCGATTCCGCGCCCTGCATCATCGTGGCCGGACAATCCAAGGTTTCTCAGGCCGTGGTGACCGGACCAAGACAGTTTGCCCTGCAGGGCTACAACACGCTCCCCATTTTCAAGCAGGCCACCAAATACGCGGTCATGCTCACCGATCTTGCAAAGGTAAGATATGAGGTTGAAAAATGCATCCATATCGCCAAAACTCCGCGCTTTGGCCCTGTTTGGATCGAATGCCCGATAGACCTCCAGGCCGCGCCGTTTGATCCGGACAAATATGAGGGATTTACACCGGATAAAAATACAGACGCCTCGCCGTTTAACGCAACAGGTAGGGCTGCCCAGCCTTGTACAGTCGAAAAGATAGCGGGGCAAGGCTGTCCCGCCCTACCCTCAGACATAGATTCAAACATTCAACGCGCGATCGAAAAAATCCGCCAAAGCCGGCGCCCCTGCATTCTGGCCGGGGCCGGAATCAGGCAGACGGAAGCGGTTGATGTTTTACTGTCATTCGCCGAAAAAACCGGCATACCTGTCATGACATCCCGGCTGGGCATGGACCTGATAGATAACGCGCATCCGCTCTACATCGGCCGGCCGGGCACCTACGGCGAACGTTCCGCTAATTTTGCCGTGCAGAACTGCGACCTCCTGCTTGTCATCGGTTGCCGATTAGGCATCGGACTGGTGGGCTACGACTTTCAGAATTTCGCCAACCAGGCCGTGAAAATCATGGTTGACGTTGACGAACGGGAGCTTGAAAAACCATCAGTGGTTCCGGATATTCCGATCCGCATGGATGCGCTTGCCTTCCTGAATGAATGCCTCGAAAATTTAAACGATTATCAGCTCGATAATGAATCCTGGCGGCAACAAATCAGACTCTGGCGCAAAAAATATCCCGTGGACTTGCCCGAATATGCCGAAGAAAAGAACGGCATCAATTCGTATCATTTTACCTCACTACTCTCGGATAAAATGTCTCCCGATGCCGTGATCGTGGTTGATACCGGCTCATGTTTCCACGTGCATGCCCAAGCCTTCAAGGTCAAGGCCGGCCAGCGCCACATCGTCACCGGCGGACTTTCGACCATGGGTTTTATGCCGGGGGTGATCGGCGCCGCGGTGTTAAACCGCGAGCATGACGTTTATTGCATCACGGGCGATGGCTCCCTGCAAATGAACATTCAGGAACTGATCACCATTGCCCACAACAAGCTGCGCGCCAAGCTGATCGTCAACAACAACCACGGCTATCTGTTGATCCGGCTTACCCAGAATAATTTCCAGGAAGGACGGCACATCGGCATTGACGAGACGACCGGCGTGGGATTTCCCGACCTGGAGAAACTGGCAAACGCCTACGGCATCCACTATATCCGCATTTCTTCATTGACTGAATGCGACGCCAAATTAAACGAACTCCTTGCCTATGCCGGACCGGTCATCTGCGACGTATTGACCCCTCCGGACCAGCCGCTTATCCCGCGCGTGGCCTCGAAAAAAATGCCGGACGGCAAAATGGTCTCCATGCCCTATGACGACATGTATCCGTTTCTTCCGCGTCCAGAATATGAAGAAAATTGCATAAGGAACACGAAATAATATTGATTTGCGGTTTTTCCATTGTTAAAGTCATTTTAAAGACACAGATTATGCAAAAAATAATTCAAGTAAAAGCGCTTGAAAATTACCGTCTTGGACTGACCTTTGCAGACGGCACACGCGGCGTGGCGGATTTATCGGATTTGGCAGGGAAAGGCGTGTTTGAACTTTGGAACAATTATGATGAATTCAAAAAAGTAAAAATCGGAGAATCAGGCGAATTAGTCTGGGGAAAGCAAATTGATCTTTGCCCGGATTCGCTCTACCTGAAAGTTACCGGGAAAACGCCTGAAGATTTATTTCCCGCTTTGAAACGCGTGTTCGTTCATGCCTGAAATATCCAGATTCCTCGGAATTGTGATCAAGATGTTCATAAACGATCACAATCCGCCTCATTTTCACGCTTTTTACGGTGAATTCGAAGTATTAATTGACATCCATAACCTGTCCGTATTTGCCGGGCGGTTGCCGCCAAGGGCTCTCGGACTTGTAATTGAATGGGCAAATCTTCGGCAAAGAGAACTTATTAACGACTGGGATCTTGCGCAGGAATGCCAACCGCTTATAAAGGTGGAACCGCTTCAATGAAAAAGACAAAAGTCGCCATACTGGGCAGCGGCAACATCGGCACCGATCTGCTGATAAAAATCATGCGCTCGGAACTGCTGGAGTGCAGCCTTTTTATCGGACGCAACCTGGCCTCGCCGGGCATGCTCAAAGCCAACAGCCTGGGAGCAAGAATTTCGGACAAAAGCATCGACGCCATCGTGCGCGAGCCGGACTGCTGCGAAATAGTTTTCGACTGCACCTCCGCGCTCGACGCGGGCCGGCACTGGACCATCCTGAAAAAAATGGGCAAGACCGTCATTGATCTTACTCCGGCCAAGCTGGGCGCCTTGTGCGTGCCGGCCGTGAACCTAGAAAAATGCCTCGACGAACAAAACGTCAACATGGTGACCTGCGGCGGCCAGGCTTCAATTCCCATTGCCAGCCAGATTGCCAAAACCCACGGCAACGTCGAATACATTGAAATCGTCTCCAGCATCGCCTCGCGCAGCGCCGGCCCGGCCACGCGCCTCAACATCGACGAATACGTGGAAACCACCGAGCGCGCCCTTTCCACGTTTACCGGCTGCGGCAAGGCAAAAGCCATTCTTATCTTGAATCCGGCCGAGCCGTGCATCGACATGCAAACGACCATCTTTGCCAAAATAGCGAAGCCGAACCTGCCGAAAGCGCGCAAGGCCGTGTCGGAAATGGTCGGGCGCGTCGGGAAATATGTGCCGGGTTATCAACTGCTGCTGCCGCCCACGCAGGACGGCGACCGCCTGGTCACCATGATCAAGGTTCGCGGGCTGGGCGACTATCTGCCGAAGTTTGCAGGCAACCTGGATATCATCAACTGCGCGGCCATCGCCGCCGCCGAAAAATTTGCGGAGAAAAAACATGTTTGAGACACAACATACTAAAAACGAAGATGGAAGCGTTCATGTGATCTTGAAGGGGGCCCTGGACTCCGTTGCCGCGGAAGGCTTTGAGAACGAACTGGAAACGCTTCTTGAAGCCGGCGCACCGTTCCTAGTGCTGGACATGAAAAACCTGCACTACCTGGCCAGCGCCGGACTGCGCGTGCTCCTGAGCAGCGCTAAAAAAGGGAAAAAGAAAGGCGCGGAGATTGTCTTGTGCAGCCTGCAGCCGCTGGTGTTGGAAATTTTTGACACAACCGGCTTCACCCGCATATTCCCGGTTTTCAAATCGCGCGAGGAAGCCCATAAATCCAGAGGCAAGAGGCAGGCATGAGCCATCATGCGGAAAACGCCCCGAAAGCCGGCAAGGAAGCCGCGACACTGGCCGGCGTCTGGGCAGGATTGCTGGACGTGGGCATCTGTGTGGCCGCGGTGCTCGCCTCGAACTCGGCGGTGTTGCTGGCGGATTTTCTGAAAACATTCCTCGAATGGATCGCCATTCTTCTGGCCTGGCTGGCGCTATGGCGGATCAAACACGGCGGCAGCCATAAATTCGATTACGGAATAGGCAAGCTCGAGAATTTTACCGGAATGGCGGTCGGCGTCCTGATGATCTTTTGCCTTCTGATCATCGGCTTTAACGCCGTCCGCAATATTCTGCATCCGGCGCACGTGGCCGGTCTGGGCATCTGGATCGGCCTGGGCGACCAGGTGCTCTTCGCCTTCATAAACACAAAGCTGGGGCTGCAAAGCCGGCGCATGGCGCGAACAACCGCCTCTCCTATCATGGCCGCCCAGGCGCGCCTGATGTTGACGCGCGCCGCGGCAAACATCTTCATCCTGGCGGCGCTGGGCTTGAGCGTGGCCCTGAAACAGTACCATTGGGCCGCCTACATCGACCCGTTCTCATCCCTTATTATTGCCGCATCCATCCTGATGGCGGCCCTGGGACTTTTGTCCAGCTCCTTTTACGATCTCATGGACCGCACCCTGGAGGAAGAAAATCAGATTATTATCCTCCGGGAACTGGCCGGACATTTCGAGGAATACGAAGAACTGCACGGCATACGCTCGCGCCGGTCGGGCAGCAAGGTTTTCATTGAAATTTTTCTTGAGTTTGACCCCGAAGACACGATGGCTGAGATTCAAAAAACGGCCGCCGAAATTCGCAGGAACATAGAGACAAAGATCAACAACAGTTCCGTGACCATCGCCCTGGCCGACCGGCCCATCGGGAAACCATCGCGCAAATAAACTTTGCGCTTTCCATGCCCGCCCGGTTTGCTATGCTGGCAATATGTTGCTTATCAAGAGGAACCGCATTCAAAAAACGATATTAACCACGGGATCGATAACTGCCGATTACTAATGGCCTGACCATCCGCGATATCCGTGTAATCAGCGGTTGTTTTTTTACCAGGAGGGACGATGCAAAATATTCCGGTTTTGACCGTGAGCGAGCGCACGCTGGCCGAGGCTTACGAAAAGGCGCTGGTTGAACTTCATGAACATGGAATCCGTTTCAGGACCCAATACGACAAACCAGGCGATCCTCACAGCCTGGATTGCACCATGAACATCACGGTCCTGGAGCCGCCGGCCGATCCGATGATTCACAAGGCCTTTCCCGGCGGGATCGAGGACCTGCGCGAATACGTGTTGGAGGTCCAGGGCATTAAGGATCACTGGGTCAAGAACGTTAATGACCCCAAGGATACGCGCTGGGAATACACTTATCACGGCCGCCTCAAAGCATACGGCCAGTGGCGCGAAATTCACGAAGGCCGTTCCGAACCGGCCGGCCCGTTTGTTGTGGACCAGATAGAAGGGGTAATCAAAAAACTTGCGGAACAGCCTTTCACCCGCCAGGCCCAGATGATCACCTGGATGCCGAACATAGACCTGGAATGTTATGACCCGCCCTGTCTGCAATCGCTCTGGTACCGGCTGGTGGAGGATGAACAGGGCATACGCTGGCTGAATTGCAATGTCCGTTTCCGGAGCAACGACGCCTGGGGCGCCACTTTCATGAACATGTTCGGTTTCATTCATTTCAACCGGGAAAAGATTGCCGCCGAGGTGGAACGCCGTTCCGGAAAAAAAGTCCGGCTTGGCCGCCTGAACTGGCACGCGGATTCTTTCCATATTTACGGCAAGGACATAGAAAGCGCAAAGCAGCGCCTGTTCGACCGGATCCCTGTCACGGAGTTCAAAGACCGCGTGTTCAATTTCCATGATCCTGATATTCAGGAAATTTACCGGGAGGCCGAGGCGGCCATCAGGGAAAAAATCAGGAACGAGGACGCCAAATGCTAGGAAGCTGGCATTCGCTGCCGCCGCCCTTGAAGGCCGGGTTCATTTTTTATTTGCCTGTTTTTGTCGCCGCTTGCGTCCTGGCGCCGCGCCTTGCTCTGCCCATGCCGTTTTTGGAACGCATGGCCGGGCGTCTGCGGCCCTGGATGGGCATAAGCGTTCTTACCATCATCTTCATGCTGACCGGCCTGTATTGGACTTTTACCGGCGGCGCCCATTCCGGAGATGAGGGGCATTATCTCATCCAGGCCGAAAGTCTCCACGCGGAAGGCGACCTGGATATCCGCAATAACCTGGAAAACGAAATGGGATCCGAAACGGTCGCTCAACTCGGCCGTTATATATTTCACGTCAGCCCGTTTTCCAGGGGAAATCACTGGCATAGTTTTCATCCCGCCGGGCTTCCGATTCTGCTGGCGCCCCTTGTGCCGGGCGGAGCGGCGGCCAGGCATTTTCTGCTTGGACTGATCACGGCGCTGACGGCCTTCGGGGCGTGGCGACTCTGCCGCCGCGCCGGCGGCACGGCGACGGCGTCGGCTCTGGCCATCGCCGGATTCTTCGGCAGTCTCTACGGCGTGGTCTATGCTTCCCGCTGCCTGCCCGAAATGCTTGGCGCCTGCCTGCTGGTCTGGCTTTGCTGGAGCGTGCTTGCCCAGGCGGATTTTCCATGGCGTTCCGCGTTTCTGGGCGGCCTATCTTGCGCATATCTGCCATGGGCCCATTTGAGGTTTTACCCTTTGGCTCTGCTCGGAATATTATTTTACGGAATGTTCTGCGCCGGTACGCCGGAATATCCGGCGCGGAAAATCAGGCGCATTATCATTTTTTTATTCATCAGCATCGGCGGAATTCTGTTTCATAAACACATCCAAAACCTCATGTATGAAGGCGGTTCGGCATACGCCGTAAGCGACGTCCTGTTTTCGCACACAGAGGGCCTCTGGCACGTATTTACGGACGACGTCGGCTTGCTCAACGTTTTTCCGCTGGCCGCCGGGCTGATCGCCGCAAATATTATTCTGACGTTTGTCGCGCAAAAGTCCGGCCGGCGGATGGCCATAGTTTTTGGAGGCATGTTCGGCACAGCGTGGCTGACGTCGTGCGGCGGCGGAAATTATGGCGGCGGAGCGGCGCTCGGCGGCCGGTTCCTGCTGGCGGTCATGCCCCTGCTCCTTCCGGCGGCGGCGGCGCTGTGGCACCGCATTTCCGGTCCGGCCCGCTGGTGGCTGTTGCTGCTGGCGCTTGTCTCCATCGCGCTATGCCTCATGGAATTGATCTGTCTGCCGAAGCTTGGACGTTCTTTCGCTTTCCCCTACCGCGAACTGCCTCTTGTTGCTCCTTTGCTTTCCGGGCTGCCGACGCCATTCTGCGGAACAGCGCATGCCGCCGTGATCGGGATTTTGACGCTCTGCCTGCTGGCCGTGCGCCGCAACCTGCCGGCTGCCGTGCTGGCCGGCTTGGCCGTCGCCGCCACTTTGATCTGGCAGATTGCCGTACGAATATAAAAAGCAACCGGATTGTATTTTAACGGTGTCTGTTTTGGGCGGCACTGCCGTACGGCGGCGCTGCCGCAATATCCGTTGACATTGGTCCGTTATTATCATAATTATAGCGGCATAATTCATTTGCATAACGGTTTCTATGAAAAAAATACTGATCAGCGACCCGACCCTGCGCGACGGCAGCCATGCGGTCCGGCACCAGCTAAGCGCCTCCCAAATAGCCGCCTATGCCGCGGCGGCCGAGGCGGCCGGCATTCCGATCGTTGAGGTCGGACACGGAAACGGACTGGGCGCCTCATCGCTCCAGGTCGGTTTAAGCCTTACGGACGACCAGGCCATGCTCAAGGCCGCTCGCAAACATTTAAGCCGCTCCAAGCTCGGCATATTTTTAATTCCCGGCTTTGCCACCATCAACAAGGATCTGCGGCCGGCCCTGGAACTGGGGGCGGACGTGGTGCGCGTGGCCTGCCACTGCACCGAGGCGGACACCACGCAGCGGCATATCAGCTTTGCGCGCGAGCAGGGCAAGGAAGTTTACGGCGTGCTGATGATGAGCCATATGGCTTCAGCGGAAATTCTGCTGGACGAATGCCGTAAAATGGAATCGTACGGCGCCGAAGGCGTGATTTTGATGGATTCGGCCGGCGCCTCCCTGCCCGAGGACGTGTCGCAAAAAATAAGAGTCCTGACAAACAGTCTCAACATCCCGGTCGGGTTTCATGCGCACAACAATCTGGGCATGGCCGTCATCAACAGTCTGACGGCTGCGCAGGCCGGGGCCACGATCCTGGACGGCACGGCGCGCGGCTTCGGCGCCGGCGCCGGCAATACGCAACTGGAAGTGCTGACGGCCGTGCTGCAAAAATCCGGGTTTGACACCGGCATCGACTTGTATAAGATGCTTGATGCGGCCGACCTCGCTGAAAGGGAAATCCTGCCGGCAATGCCGACGATCAGGTCATTAAGCATTGTCAGCGGTTTGGCGGGCGTTTTTTCCGGTTTTGCCAAACACGTGGAGCGCGCGGCCGCGGAGCACAAGGTTGACGCGCGCGACATCCTTTTTGAACTCGGCCGCCGCCGCGCAGTGGCCGGCCAGGAGGACATGATAATCGAAATCGCCTCGGCCTTGGCCAGAAAACAAGATAAACAGCCACAAAAAGGCACAAAATTCACAAATTAATTGAGCCAGTTTCAAAACTCGCTTCAGACCCACCCCGGCTTACGCCACCCCTCCGATGGAGGGGATCATAACCGGTTGCTGCCGAAGCAGTAAGTTCCCCTCCTTGGGAGGGGTGCCCAACGGGCGGGGTGGGCTTCAGAGCGAGTTCTGAAATCACCTCAATTCAAAAGATTAACAGAAAATCTGTTGTCTTGTGCTTCTTTTTGTGCATCTTTGTGGCAAAAAAAGAAAATATCAAATGAACAATATCGTGCGCCAGGATTGCGAAAATTTAGTTGCCAAAGAGCCGGACTCGCTGCTGAAGGATCTGCGCGGCCGGACGATCGCGGTCACCGGCGGAACCGGATTTTTCGGCGTCTGGCTGGCCGAGCTTGTTGCCTGCCTGAACGATACGCGCGATTTCGGATGCCGCTTGGTTTTGATCGCCAGGCGGCCGCAGCTTTTCCAGGCAAAAGCGCCCCATCTGGCAAAAAGAGACGATGTTGCCACACTTGCCCAGGATGCGCGCACGCTCATAGAACTGCCGCCCGAAACTTCATACCTGATTCACGCCGCCGGCAGCCCCGATTCCCGGCTGCATGCCTCGGACCCCCTGCAAACCATCGATACCATCGTGAATGGAACAAGCTCCGTGTTGACTGCGGCAGCCAGACTGCCCAAACTGCAGAAGATATTGCTGGTAAGTTCCGGACTCATTTACGGAAAACAGCCCTGGGAAATGGAGGGCATCCCGGAAAGTTTCATGGGCAGCGTTGATTGCTCCGCGGCGATCTCGGCCTACACGGAATCCAAACGCATGGCGGAAACCATTGCGGCCGCCTTCCGCAGCCAGCATCGGCTTCCCATCGTAAACGTCAGGCCCTTCGCCTTTATCGGGCCCTATCAACTCATGGACCGGCCCTGGGCCATAAATAATTTTATCCGGGACGGCCTGCGCGGCGGGCCTATCCGCATCCTGGGTGACGGCGCCAGCGTCAGAAGCTATATGTATCCCAGCGATATGGCCTTCTGGCTCCTGCGTTTCCTGGAAAGCGGAACGCCCGGCCGCAACTACAACCTCGGCAGCCCGGCGGGCATATCCCTGAAGGACCTGGCTGAAAAAATTGCGGCCTGTTTTCCAAGGAAAATAAAAGTCGAATGCCGTTTCCTGACCAATGAAGTGGCGCGCCGTTCGCGGCTTGTGCCGGACGTCACCCTTGCCCGGGAAGCGCTGGGCCTCTCGCTGACGGTTGATCTTGACACCGCCATTCGCCGCACGATCTTATGGAATCAGACGGTTAAAATGCCGGTCGAGAATGAATTTATTGACGAGCGTGTATAAACATGAAACTCATAAGCATCATCACGCCCTGTTACAACGAAGAGCAAAACGTCGGCGAATTGTACAAGAAGGTCAAGCAGGTGATGGCCGGGTTGCCGGAATACGCTTACGAGCATATTTTCATCGACAACGCATCGAAGGATAAAACCGTGGCCGTGCTCCGCGAGCTTGCTCAATCAGATAAGAGGCTGAAAATCATCGTCAATTCGCGCAATTTCGGGCATATCCGCTCGCCGTTTCACGCCATCCTTCAGGCCGGCGGCGACGCGGTCATTTCCATTGTGGCCGATTTGCAGGACCCGCCTGAAATGATCGTGGAATTTATCCGCAAATGGGAAAGCGGCTATAAAATCGTGATCGGTGTCAAAAAAGAAAGCAGGGAATCCAAACTTGTATATTCGCTGCGCCAGGCTTATTACCGGACCTTGTCGCGGCTTTCCAACATCGAGCTTATCGAGCAATTCACCGGGTTCGGACTCTATGACCGCCAGGTGGTCGATGTCCTGAAAAGATTCAACGAGCCCTATCCGTATTTCCGCGGCCTGATAGCCGAAGTCGGCTTTGAACGCGCCGAAATCGAGTATGCCCAGCCCGTGCGGCGCCGCGGCATTACCAAAAATAATTTTTACACGCTGCTGGATATAGCGCTTCTGGGCCTGACCAGTCACTCCAAGGTGCCGCTGCGCCTGGCCGTCATTCTTGGTTTTCTCTCGGCCCTTGCCAGCCTGGCTGTGGCCTTGTTTTACCTTATTTACAAGCTGCTTTTCTGGAACAGTTTCACCGTGGGGCTTGCGCCGCTGGTGGTCGGCATTTTCTTCTTCTCATCAGTCCAGCTTTTTTTCCTGGGACTGGTCGGGGAATACGTCGGCTCAATCCACACTTATGTGCAAAACCGTCCGCTGGTCGTGGAGAAGGAACGGATCAACTTTTAATCAACCGCGAAGTCATAACCGCTCAGAATGAGATTCCTCACTTCGCTCGGAATGACAATCTCAACCATGCAGCATTGAAATTCTTACGTACTGAATTATATGAAAAAAATCTTCCCTTTGCTCTGGTTTGCGGCCGTGTTCCTGACGATTTTCAGCGCCAAACTGCGGCTGATCGGCCTCTACGGCTCTGCTCTGCCCTGGTGGGACCAATGGGCGGCCGAGGGATGGCTGCTCTACATCCCATTCTTTGACAAGACCCTGGCCCTGAAGGATCTGTTTGCGGCCCACTGCGAACATCGCATTTTCGTCAACCGCGTCATGGCGCTTTTGCTCCTGGCGCTCAACGGCCAGTGGGATGCGCGTCTGGGTATGGTTTTGAACGCCTTGCTCGCAGCCGGCATCGGCGCCATGTTGAGCGCCATGGGATGGAGCGTGCTCGGCAAAAAAAACATTGCCATCATCTGCCTGTTCAACACCCTTGTGTTTTCACTTCCATTTTCATGGGAATGTTCCGTGCTGGGATTTATCGGCAATTACTGGCTCATCTTTTTCGCGATCGCATCCGTCTGGCTGCTCCTGCGCAAAAATCTACCCCATCCCGCGTGGTTTCTCGGCCTGGCATTTGCGACTTTGAGCCTCGTTACCATGGGCTCGGGATTTTTCGCAGCCGCGGCCGTCTTAGCGATACTGACCTTGCGGATGTTTTTCCGGCAACTGCCGCGCGACGGCGCCGAGGCAACATTTTCCACCGACCTTCCTTCGCCCGCCGGAGCGGGCTACGCGAAGGCGGGAGGCGGATCCGCCTCTGGTGGAAAATTCCTATGCTTGGACTTGGTCTCAGCAACGCTATTGCTTGCCATAGTAGCTGTCGGTCTTTTATTGAAAGTAACCGTGCCCGGGCACGCCGCCTTTCAGCCGGCCAATGCGCGCGACCTGATCTATTCATTTCTTCGAAATCTGGCCTGGCCCGATTCTTCATTGCCCTGGACCGCCATAATCGTCTGGCTGCCGTATTTTTTGTTGTTCCTGTATTATGTTTTCCGCCGCACAAAGGCGGCCTTCGCCTCTGAATTCCTTCTTGCCCTTGGACTATGGGTGGCGCTTCAAGACGCGGCCCTGGCGTTTTCGCGCAGCGGCGTGATAGCCTCGCGTCACACGGTTTTCCTGTCCCTGGCGCTGCCGGTCAACTTCCTGGCCCTGCTCCTCCTTTTGCATGAACAGCCGCCCAGGTTTTACCTGCCGCGCAGTCTGCTTGCGGTTTTTCTGCTGGCATGGGCCTTCAACACCGGACACGGCCTCTGGAAAATCACTAACAAGGCCAACCTTGCCGAAGCCGAGAGATACAAGGCAAATATCGCCGAATGCGAAAAAAACGTGCGCAACTTTGTCAAAACGGAGAGTATTGCCGAATTGTCGAACAAGCCGCTTTACGCCATTCCCTTCCCCGACCCTAACGCCCTGGCTATGGTGCTGCGCAACGCGCACATCCGCTCCATTCTGCCCTTTTGCGCCCATCCGGCGAACAAGCCTGGGACGTTGTCGCGCTTTTCTTCCTGGCTGATCCCCAAAGGCGGCAAACTTTGCTACATCGGCGCAGCGCTTTTATTGATCCTGGCCGCCGTGCGCTTTTATCAATCGCTCGGCACCCTGGAAAACCGGCTGGTCTCCATGCGCCGACGCGACTTGAGGCAATTCATGATCTATGCCGGGCTGACCTTACTCATGGCAGCCCTGGCTTACGCCCTGCATACGCTGTATTTGTTTCTGTCTCCGGACGGCTTGACGGTCACCTATTTTCGCGGCATTGATTTCGAGAAGAAAATATGTACACGGACCGAAAAAGCCGTATGCCGCGACTATGGCGAACGCCATCCCGCCTGGCATGTGCCGCGCCACTATTATTCCGCTCTCTGGCAGGGAATCCTGAGAGCGCCGGAAACGGCCGTTTACGAATTTTACTCCCAAAGCGACGATGGACTGCGGCTCATCATTGACGGCAAAAAAATAATTGATAACTGGCGCAACCAGTCTTGGAACGCAAGCGGCACAGGCGCCCAAGTACGCCTGGAGGCCGGCAATCACCAGATTGCCGTGGAGCACTACAACGCCGAGGGCGAATCGGTCATACGGATCAAATGGTGCGGCGGTCCCATTCCGCCGAATACGATCCTGTCCGCGCCTTACCTGCGCAAACGTTGACCCATCGTTTTGCCGCTTGCGCCTTGCAAGAAATGTCAATTGTCGATTCCGCTGAAAAAGTCTGACTCGACACGTGGTGCTTGGCCCAGTGGCGCACGCTGCGCAGGCACAGGGCTTGATTGACGATGTCGTTGTTTTGAGACTATCGCAACGCCATTACCCGGGCAAGTCGATTTTAATCGTTTTCCGCGTTGACAC
>Ga0074199_1001009_pt1 | contig 30369 bp, 29 predicted proteins | sample EPASupsiteSAE347_FD_64528 | JGI IMG/M metagenome (GOLD analysis project Ga0074199, IMG submission 64528) | Bioremediated contaminated groundwater from EPA Superfund site, New Mexico - Sample SAE3-47 | ecosystem: Environmental > Aquatic > Deep subsurface > Groundwater > Contaminated ... | reverse complement strand
GTTATAATTTAGTCAGTTAGTAGGCTTATGGTACCCCAAGAAAACAAAAATAAAATTAAAATAAGCAAGTGAAACTAGTTGAAACCAAAATTTACCTAAAATTTATTTCCTGGTTTATCCTGGTATCTATTTTGCCAGTGTTTAGCCTAATAGTGGCTATTTATTTTTTTGACAAAAATACTTATAAAATCCTTAGTCCAGCTTTACTACAAGCAGTAATTTTTGGCTTGTTAATATCCCTGGCTTTTATTTTTTTATTGTCATTGTTGGCTACCAGACATTTGTCAGCCTCAGTGACCAAGCCAATCCAGACGGCACTTAGTGATTTGTCCAAAGTAGTAAATGATTTATCCAAATCAGTTCAGAGTTTATCAGAGATTAGCCAGACTAGCGGTGATTTGTCTTCATTTTTGCTCACTAGTAGCCAGAATCAGCAGACTGGCATTAAAACCGGCAGTAAGGCGGTCTCGGGCATGGCCAAATCATTGGACCAAATCAGCCTTAAGACAGATGCCCTAGCTAAAAATAGCGCTAATATCAGTAGTTTGGCTAGTGATAGTAGCGCTAAGTCCAAAGAAGCAATTGATAGCTTGGTGGCAGTCAAACATTTGGTTACAGAAAATCAAAAGCTGAGCCAAGCTCTAGACCACTATGCTTATAAAGTAGGAGACATTGCCAAGGCGCTAGCGGCTTTGTCGGAAAATGCCAAATTTTTAAGCCTCAATGTTTCTATTGGTGCTAATAAGACTTCTTTTTCTGAAGAATTTTCTGGATTGATCTCCCAAATCAGAGAATTGAATATTACTAGCGAGGAAGCAGCTGTGAACATTGCTGATTTGGCGAGTGATATGCGTCGCCAAATAGAACAATCTAAACAATCTTCAGTTTATCAGTGGGAGGAGACAGATAAGAGTATTGTTATTGTTAGCCAGACCATCAAGTTTTTAGGCAAGATAGTGGCTAATATTGGCGGTATTTCCCAAAGTGTCCAAATAATTCATAAGGAAACAAAAGAAACAAAAAATGAAGCCAATAATATCAACACTTTGGTAGCTGATTTAAGCAAAGAATCCCAAGCCTTAGTTCAATATATTGACAATGTCACTCAGATTATCAATAAAGAGCTAGTGTTGACTAGGTCGCTCAATCGTTCATCAGCGGCTTTAAATAAAGTGACGGGTACGCTTAATAATTTGGTAGGAAAAAGTTAAATATGGCGACCAGAGCCACAAAATATATTTCTTTTTATCTAGGTGGTAGCTTATACGCTTTCCCTATGATTGAGGGCACTCAGTTTATTAGTTTTGATAAACTAACACCCATATTGCACAAAGACCCTAAAGTTAAAGGGCTGATTTATCACAACGGAGAAATTGTTGTTATAGTGGACACGGCTACTATTTTGGGGGTTAAGGCTAAGGGAGAGCATATAGTTTTATTATTTGCTTATCAAGGTGATTATTATGGCTTGCTAATTGATGAAGGTTCAGATGTGATTAAAACCGCAAGTGTTATGACTGATAGGCAGAAAAAAGATTTGAAAAAATATATCAGAATAAAAAAAGAGAAGATTTATATTTTAGAGCCGTCATTTATTTTTAGTCAGTTGGGTATAAATTATGATTAGCGCCAAATACAAAGATTTGTATCTATCAACTACTCGTGATCAGCTTAAAAAGTTGAATGATTTATTTTTGTATTTAGAAAAAAAACCTGGTAATCAAAATGTTTTAGAAAATATTTTTCGTCTAGTTCACTCTATGAAGGGTGCGGCCGCCACTATGGCTTATAAAAAGACGGTTGAGCTTTGTCATGCCTTGGAAAATGTTATTGACGCCGCCTATCATCAGGATATAGAGATTAATAAAAAAACCATAGATTTGTTTTTTAATACCACAGCGGTTTTTGAAAAAAATATTTTATCCATTGATAAAAACAATAAAGAAATTGATTTGGAATCAGCTATTGCGGTTTTTAGGAATTTTTTAAAGGCTAAAGTAAAAACTGGCTCGGCCAATATTGTAAAAGAAAAACATATACTGGGCACTTTGCCAACAGTCGCAGAAATTACCATCTCTACTGATAAATTAGATAAAATTAAAAATTCTCTTGACGACTTGCTTATCAATATCATGGAGGCTAAAAGTATTATCAAAAATTCAGGTCAAGCAAAATTGTTGTCTATCTGGCTATCAGCTGACAAAATTTTGGGAGATTTGCGTCGGGATTTAGAAAATATTCGTATATTACCCATTAATCAAATTTTTTCAACACTACCATATTTAGTTAGGGAAGTAGCGAGAAATGAAGGTAAAAAAGTAGATTTTGTGATTAAAGATAATAATTTGTCACTAGATAAAGCTATTTTGGATGAACTAGTGGAGATTGTGATACAACTGTTAAAAAATGCAGTGGCTCACGGTATTAGCAAAGAACAAAAATCCGCTAAGATAGTCTTAGAGATTTCTTTGGTTAATGATAGCTTAGAATTGTCAGTGTCGGACAATGGTCAAGGTATAAATTGGCCAAGTATCATGTCATTGGCTATTAAAAATAAATTAGTTAGCCGTGCTCTTGCCAAGAAAATGAGCGCTGAGGAAGTTAAAGATTTGCTTTTTATGCCAGGCATATCTCGTGGCCAAAATGTAAGCACTAGTTCTGGTCGAGGCATAGGGCTTAGTTTAGTAAAAGCTAAAGTTAAAGAATTAGACGGGGAAATTGATGTGGTTAGTAAACTTGGCAAAGGCTCAACTTTTATTATCAAGTTACCATTGCCGTTAACAGTCTTTAGATCTCTAGTTTTTCGTCGGGCTGAATATGTCTTGGCTCTGCCTCTGTCTTATATTGATCAGGTAATTAAATTGGAAGAAGTAAAAGATTTTTCCAAACTTAAGTTTTGGCAACAAGGTAAGTCGCGTTTTAAGTTGATTGATTTGGAAAAAAGCTTGGGTTTGCCCCATTTTAAAGCTCTATACAAATATGTAGCTATATTAAAATATCAAGATGCGAAATTAGCTTTGCCGATTTATAGCAATATTTCTGAATCCGAACTGATTATGAAAAAAACACCCAAGGTTGTAAAAAATAATAAACATATAAAAGGAGTGGCCATTTCATCCCAAGGCCAGCCCACCCTAGTTTTAGATATTAATAGTTTAGTTTAAATTTTATGGAAAACAGCAAGCCAAAAATTTTGTTCGTTGATGATGATAATTTTTTGAGAAAGGTTTATCAATCCGAACTTAGTGACCAGGGTTATGAAGTCATATTGGCTCAAGATGGCCAAGAGGGTTTGGAGAAAGCTAAAATCAGCGATCCAGATTTGATTATTTTGGACATGATAATGCCCCAGAAAAGCGGTTTTGAGGTTTTGACTGAACTGCAAAATGATTCAGCTACCAAAAATATTCCCGTAATTATTTTATCTAATCTTGGTCAAACTGATGATATTAAAAAGGGTTTGGATTTGGGGGCAGTTGATTATTTGGTTAAGGACAATATTACCCTAGCTACTATTGTGGAAAAGATTAGCCAATATCTTCATTCCAAGACCATGAGTAAGCAAGCTCGCGTTAATGGTAATGGTGACGCTAAGCAGTCTTCTAAATAAAAACTATGGAAGTGATTACAGCCAGTAAGATTTATAAACTCATTAGTAAAATAGGCTTAATTGAGCCATCGGTTTTGGATGCCGCTCTCAAAGCTACTGAGGAACAAAAAAAAGATTTTACTACTTTTCTGATTGAGCAAGATTTGATAAAGCCCGAGGAGATAGGCCAGCTGATTGCCAATAATTTGCATATTAAATTTGTTGATCTTAAAAAAGAAAAAATTTCTACCGAAGTTTTGATGATATTGCCGGAGATTGTGGCTCGCAAACAAAAGATGGTGGTTTTTAAGCGCGATCAGGAAGGTTTGAAAGTGGCCATGTCTAATCCTTTTGATTATGACATGATAAAAATGTTGGAAAAAAAAGTTGGCGATAAAGTCGTGCCATATTATGCCACCGAATACGATATTGTACAAAATTTTAGTTTGTATCGTCGTTCTATACAACAAGAATACGCTACCAATATTCAGAAACATGCTATCCAGGCTCAGGGAGCTAAAGTAGAGAGCATTTCGGTGGTGAAATTGGTTGATGATTTATTTAGTTATGCTTATACCAATCATGCTTCGGATGTTCATATTGAGCCGGGCGATAAAGAAATAAAAATAAGATTTAGGATTGACGGCTTGCTTTATGATGTTCTAACTTTGCCCAAGAGTATTTTGGAAGTAGTAGTTAGTCGTATAAAAATTTTGGCAAAGCTAAGGACCGATGAAAGTCGTTCAGCTCAAGATGGCAAAGTTATAACTACCGTTGAAGGTGAAAAAGTGGATGTTAGAGTCTCTGTTATCCCAACTATACATGGTGAAAAAGTAGTTATGCGTCTCTTATCATCCAAGGGACAACAGCTTAGTTTGGAAGACTTGGGTATGATAAGCCATGATTTGGAAATAGTCAGCAAGGCGGCAGAGCGGCCCTATGGTATGATACTTTCCACTGGTCCGACTGGGTCTGGCAAAACTACTTCATTGTATGCTTTGATAAAAGTATTAAATAAGCGCGATGTAAATATTTGCACCATTGAGGACCCAGTTGAATATGATCTGGAAGGCATCAACCAGATTCAAGTCAACCCCAAAACCAATTTGACTTTTGCTGAAGGTTTGCGCTCGCTCCTGCGGCAAGATCCAGACATCATCATGGTGGGAGAAATTCGTGATGAGGAAACGGCTAGTATCGCTATTAATTCGGCCATGACTGGTCATTTGGTTTTATCTACTTTGCATACCAATGATGCGGCCACAGCTTTGCCTAGACTTTTGGATATGAAGATTGAGCCGTTTTTGGTAGCTTCAACTGTCAATATTATCCTTGCTCAGCGTTTGGTTAGGCGCATTTGTATGAAGTGTATCATTAGTTATACTTTGTCAGCTAAAGAAGCGGAGGATTTGAAAAAAGAAATAGATGTAAGTAAATTTTTGAATCTCAAGGACATGGCCGAAATTAGATTTTATAAAGGCAAAGGTTGCGACAGCTGTAACCAAAGCGGCTATACCGGAAGAATTGGTATATTTGAAGTATTGGAAGTGCGAGATAATATTCGTGATTTGATTTCATCCCGCGCCAATGCTGATCAAATTAGGAAAGTAGCCATCACTAATGGTATGACAACTATGTTTGAGGATGGTCTCAATAAAGCCATTTCTGGCAAGACCACTTTGGAAGAAATATTTAGAGTGACTAAACAATAACCCCTCGACTTCGCTCGGGGTATAAATAAATATATGTTATTTGCATACGAAATCACCAACAATAAAGGCAAAATAATCAAAGATCAGATTGAAGCCACTAGTATCAAAGAGGCTCGCAATAGATTGTTGCTCCAAGATGGCACCTTGTTGTCTTTGGAGGCTATAAGTAAGCGGACTGATAAAACTAAAAGTCAAAGTATAGTTTTTGGTCGTTTGCGGCTGTTAGATAAAGTCATGCTAGCTAAGCATTTGTCTATCATGATTAAGTCGGGCATGGCGATTGACTTAGCCTTAGAGACTCTAGCTGAAAATGGCACAGCCTTATTATCTAAGAGATTAAAAAATATTTTGGAGCAAGTGAGGCGAGGCACAGCTCTGTCTGAAGCCTTGAGAAAATACCCCAAAGATTTTGATTTGTTATTTGTTAATATGGTGGCGGTAGGAGAGCAGGGCGGCACTTTAGCCAAAAATTTGCAATTATTATCTACTCAGCAACAAAAAAGCTATGAATTACGTGGCAAGCTCAAGGCCGCCGCTATGTATCCAACCTTAGTTTTGTTTGCTGTGGTGGGACTCACGGTAGTTATTTCTATATATGTTTTGCCAAAAATTATTAATTTTTTTACTTCTTTAAAAATAGAATTGCCTTTATCAACAAAAATTTTGTTGGGAGTAGCCAGCTTTCTATCGCATAATTGGCAGGTTATAGCTGTCAGTTTTATAGCTTTGGTTTTTATTTGGGGTTTAATGGGTAGATTTTCAATTACTCGTATTAGACTGCACGCTTTCATGTTACATTTGCCGATAATTGGCAAAATCTCTCGTAATATGAACTTGGCTCTTTTTTGTCGGACACTAGCGTCACTATTAGATAGTGGCATTACTATTGATAGAGCTCTGCAAATAGTATCCCAAACTTTGACTAACGATGTCTTTAAACGGGAAGTTATAAATGTTTATCATAAAGTGCTCAAGGGAAGCTCTCTATCTGATTCTTTGACCGGCAGTAAATATTTTCCTTCTTTAGTGCCTCGGATGTCAAAGGTTGGTGAAAGTTCTGGCAATCTAAGCGAGACCTTGGATTATCTAGCTGATTTTTATGAACTAGAGGTTGACTCTATGACCAAAAATCTATCCACTATGTTGGAACCGATACTTTTGGTAATAATTGGAGCAGTAGTTGGCTTTACCGCCTTGTCTATTATCAATCCAATTTATGATTTAACTAGTAAGATAGTCAAATAGTTATTGTTATAAATGGAGAATAAAAAATTTTTTTATAAATCGAGTTTTACCCTAAACCATAACGGCAGGGGATTTACCTTAGTGGAGGTGCTGCTGGTAGTAGCTATCTTTGCTATTTTATTGGCATCAGCAGTATCGGTTTTGAATCGGCGCGTATTTGTCAGTGATATAAATACCAAATCACGTGAGCTCGTAGATATTGTCGGGCGTGCTCGTGATTATGCCATGAGTGGTTATCGCGGCGATGTCTGGGGTATAAAAGTTTTAGATAATAACGCAGTTTGTCCTAGTAGCGCCGATTGTTTAGTTCTTTATAAAGGAAGTGTTTTTAATAATCGTGACGAGTCCTACGATCAGTTTGTCAGTCTAGATACGGGGCAGACCAGTGCTTATTTGGAGGCTAGTCAAGTTAATGAATTTTATTTTGGTTACAACAATGGCTGGCTGGCAACTACTACTGGCAGTTTGAGCGAGCAGTCAATAATTATAAAAACCAATACTGGCGAAGAACGGACTATCCGCATTGCCCCGACCGGTTTGGCTTATATTTTTAACTGCGGTGAGGATAGTGTCTATGACAATGAGGGCAATGCTTATCAGACAGTTAAGATTGCTAGTCAATGCTGGATGGCAGAAAATTTGAATATTGGTACTATGCTAGCTACCGCCGCTACTACGCCGAGTGATAATAGCAGTATAGAGAAATGGTGTTATGATAATAATGCGGCTAATTGCGGTATTAAGGGAGGCTTGTATGATTGGGATGAGCTCATGGCTTATAGCACAACCGCTGGCGTTCAAGGTATTTGTCCAGCTGGCTGGCATGTGCCGACTGATGCCCAGTGGGATACGCTAGAAGCTAATTATCCAGTCGCCAGTGCGGGCACGGATTTGAAGTTAAATGGTCAATCTGATTTTGGTATTGTTATGGCCGGAGAGCTCAATGGTCCGGGAGATTCTTTTGATAGTTTGACTACCCTAGGCATATTTTGGACTTCCACTGTCAATGGTGACAGCGAGGCTTATTCGCACTATGTTAGCAACACCGATACTGGCATGAATCAAGCTAGTAAGGTGCAGACCTGGGGTTTGGCTATAAGATGCTTAAAAGATGCTTAAAAGATTCAAGAAAAATTTAAGAGAGTTTATACTACGCTATGGCGAGGCAGGATTTAGTTTGGTAGAGGTCATAGTGGCTTTGGCGATTTTTGGAATTTTGTCAGCTGGTGTTTTTCAGGTTGTTACTAACTCTTATACTAACTTTTATGGTTCGGGTGATAAACAAACAGTTGCTCAATTTACTCAAGAAGCTATAGAGGCGGTCAGGTCAATTCGTGACAATAGTTGGCAAGATATTGAAAATGCGTCAGGGGCTGGTGATAAGGGTTTAGAAAAAGCTACTAATGGTTATTGGCAATTTAGTGGTACGGCCAATACCTTGGGAGTTCTAACTAGAGTGGTGGGAGTAACTAAGGTGTATAGAGATTCCAGCGGCAATATAGTAGATACAGGCGGCACTGAGGATCCCAGTACTTTTCAGGTAACAGCTACGACCTCGGCTAGCGGTATGGCGGATTATGTTTTGACTACTTATTTGACTAATTGGGCTTATAAGAGCTGGGTACAAACTGACTGGTCAGGCATAGGGTCGCGTGATTTTTGGAGCGACGCAACCATGGCTTCAGCAAGCTATAGTAATGTTAATACTTCAACTATTGGTGAATTGGTGCTCTCCCAAACCGTTACTTACAATTCACCGGGGTATTTATATTCTTCTATTTTTGATTTGGGGTCTACTGATAAAGAATTGAGAAGCGTAGCTGTGGAACAAAATGTGCCAAGTGGCTGTGATCTTGATATTACAGTGGAGGTATCAGATGAAACTGCTTTTTCTTCTGTTGTTAGCCAGAATTTTAGTGATAATAGTGTCACTTATTATATTAATAGCATTTTAGCCACCCTCAATGGCAAAAGATATATCAGGTATAAAGCCACGCTAACAGCCTGTAATACCAATGCGGATACGCCGACACTTTATTCAGTAAAACTTAATTACCGCTAATGAAAAGAAATAATAAACCAGGCTTTACTTTTATTGAAACCATAGTTTATTTAGCAATTGTGGCTATCTTGCTAGTGGCAGTAATTAGTTTTCATTTGATTATGGCCAATACTTCGGCTAAATTGTCTCGTTATATTGATACTTCTTATAATCGCCGCGTGGCTTTAAGCTCGATTGATTATTTATTACGGAATTCTAGTGGATTGCTCAGAGACGTAGATGGTGATTGTTCACATTTTGATAGTAATCCGCCAGTTTTAGCTTTATATTTTACTGATGATAATTATTTGCCCGGTACCTGTGTTGGCAGTGGGGGAGGAGTAAAAATCACACTAGATAATTATCGGCTCAAGATGACTTGTTATCCGAATATTACCAATAACGGTGAACACCAAGCCTGTAACGCTAGCAGTACTTATAGTTATTTTTTGACTTCGCCGGCAGTTAGGATTTTAAATGGCAGTTTGTCTTTTAGCACTTCCACAGCCACTTCCACAGCCAGTGGTTTTATGACAGTGACTACCAAGTTAGCGGTTGGCGTGAACTCTAGCAACCAGGCTAATTTAGCGGCCACATCCACAGCTACTAGTACGGCCGTGCTTCGCAATCAGTCGCCTCTCGGCTTAGTTTCTCTGTGGAAGTTTGATGACCAGACGGTTACAGCCGCTATTGATTCAGTAGATAGTAATACCTTAAATTGTGCTTATATTCAACCGACTGCGGTTAGCGGTTTGGTTGATGGCAGTACAGGCGCTTATTATTTTAATTTAGTAGAATCAGATTTTTGTTTTTTAAACGATCCTAGCAATTTGAATCCGTCTAATGCTTTTACTGTAGCGACTTGGATAAAAGCGGTATCTTGCGGCTGTAGTACGGATTCTATTATAATGAGTAAATATTCAGTGGATAATAAAAAAGGTTATAGACTTTATGTGGATAGAAATTCTTCAATACAGCCGTATGACCTTGTTTTTGAGGTATGCGACTCCAATGCTTGTACGGAATTGACAAGAGCGGCCGATATTATCAATGATGATACAGTGTATCATGTATCTGCTATTTATGATTTAGATAATGATATAGCTAAAATGTATGTTTATCAAAAAGGGGTTAACGGCGTCAGCACTACTACAGCCAATTCTTTGCCTACACTAGTGAATAACGGCGGAGCTTTTATGCCTATGGTTGGCGCGTCTCTTGGCGCTACTTTGGATGAATTGCGTTTTTATAATCGAGCTTTATCAGATGAAGAAATTTGGGCTTTGCAAACTCAAGGAGAATATTAAATAAAATGGTTAAAGAAAAATTTAAAAATAACGGGGCTATTTCTTTAATTTTAGTATTAGCTATTACAGCCTTAACTATTATCTCTAGCGTGGTTATTGCTTTAATAAACACTTCCAACACGTTGTCTAATTATCACTTAAGCGAAGCGCAAGAAAATAGAGTAGACATGGATGCTTGCCTTGATGAAGCTTTGATGCGAATTGCTTCTAGCACCGCCACTTCTGGCACTTTTTATCTAAATACATCCAACCTCAGTTGCGAATACCAAATTTCATCGGCTATAAGTGGTGGTTTGAAAATAGTCACTTCCACAGCCAGTACTACTTCTGATTTGGGTTTTTGGAAAAGCTCAGTGATAGTACAGGTCAATGTATCAAGTACGCCTATTAGTATATATAGCTATAGAAATGACAAAAATGGCTATAGTTCTAATCTTTATTGTGGTGATGGTACTTGCGGGGGCACTGAGACCTGCTCTTCTTGCTCGGCTGATTGTGGATCCTGTCAGGTTTGCGGTAATAGTTCTGTAGAAGGCACGGAGGTGTGTGATGATGGTAATACTACTGTTGAATACTGTGGTGATACTATTACTCAGAGCGGCTCATCTTATTGTAATGCTGATTGTACGGCTAATATTGTTTTAGCCGAACAGTGTGATGATGGTAACACATCCAACCTTGATGCTTGTCTCAATACTTGCGTTAACGCTTCTTGTGGGGATACTTATATACGCACTGGCGTAGAGATTTGTGATGATGGTAATACTTGGAATGAAGCATGCGGTGATTGGACCATACAAAGTGGCACTTATTGTAATAGTGCCTGTTCAGCCACTATTACTCGTAGTGAGAATTGTGAGTATTTTGATAGCATTTTTTATTGCGCTCCGACTGTTACCTGGTGTGGCTTGTGCAGTGCTGCTAGTGTTAATTGTCCTGGCCATGAATCGCCAGCCGCTGGCAAATGTCAAAACTGTGTTTGGAATAAAACAGCTACTTGTGCTGCTTGTTAGTTAATTAAAATTTAATATTTGTGTTATAATTAATTTATGTTTCCTATAATTAAAAGTACAGTCAAAGGCGGCGTTATTGGTGTAGATATTTCCGATTTTTCTATTGAGGCTGTAGTTTTGGGTAAAAAAAAGGGCCGTTTAGCAATTGAGGCTTATGCCCGTTTTCGCTTGTCGCCAGATGTAGTAGCTGATGGTCGTATTATCAGCACCGAACGCCTCAAAGATGCTTTGACTAAACTGATACAAAATGGCCAGCCTAAGCCTTTGACTGATTATAAAAAAGTATTTTTTTCAGTACCGGAATCTCGGGTTTTCTCCAAAGTTTTTTCTTTACCGAAAAATTTGAATGATAAAGATTTCAAAGAAGCTATTAACCATAAAGCAGAGGAGGCTATACCAGAAATAGCCGAAAATTTAATACCCAGCGTAAAAATTTTATCTAATTCCGGGGAAGGCCGGGATGTACTTTATACAGCCGCCGACAGGACTGTGGTCAATGATTTTGTTAGCGTCTTTAATAGTTTGGGTTGGGAAATTTTAGGTATTGTGCCTGAAGCAGTTAGCTCCTTGTCCGGCTTAGCTGATAAATATAAAGATAAGGTCACTCTACTTTTGGATTTAGGGGCCAGGACCACCATTGCTTCAGTTTTTGATAAAAATGGCATCAATGACAGCATCAATATTAGAATTGGCGGTAACAATATTACCAACGCTTTGATGAAAAAGTTAAATCTGACCTATGTTGCCGCTGAAGAGGCCAAACAGCAGATTGGCCTTATGCCTGATCACAATGGCCAAGTGATGTTGATTGCTCAAGGCCAGCTACAACCACTGGCTGATGAGTTGAAAAAATTTATAGATTATTATGAATCGTCTAAACCAAAAATAGAGCAATTGGTAATTATAGGCGGCTTAGCTCAGATGAAGGGCATTGATAAATATTTTGGTGATAATCTTAGTCGGCCAGCTATGATTGGTGAGGCCTTTATTGATAATAGCTCTATACCAGAGAGCATACCCTTAGTAAAATATATAAACGCTTTGGGTTTGGCCCGTTTGGCCTATCAAAAACCGGATATTGATTTTTATAATGCTTTGTCAAAAGACAAAAGAAAAATTAGCAAAGAATCAGACATTGAAGATATCGCCACCAAGGTAGATAAACCTTTGCAAGGGCACTCATGGCCGTTTAAGAAAATACTCTTTTTTGTTTTATCGTTGATTATAATTTTAGGGGCCTTAATTTTTATTTTTAAAGACAGTCTTTATAAATTGTTTTATGGTAAGACTAATGTAAACGCTGATATAACTACAGCGCCAACTACCAGCCTTAATGCAAACCAAGTAAATCAGGCGGTTGATAAAAGTTTTACTCAAAGTATTTCAATAGCCAGTAAAGCCACTTCTGATCCCAAGGTTATTTTAGGGGAGAGTTTTGTGGTAGAGCTGACCAAGGGTTTGCCTAAAACCACGGAGCCTTTTATAGAAAGCCAGGAGACTCTGGTGGCCCAGCTTAATGATTATGTGTTAAGTACGATAAACAGCACTTACAAGAAAGAGGGCTATTATGTCATACCTCAGATAATGAGTACTGATGTAATAGAGACTATACCAATTGCTGATAAATTTATAGTCGGTAATAGTCTGTCGCTTAAAGTAAAATATAATTTTTTGGCTTTTTCCAAGACTCAGTTGCAGACACTACTGCAAACCCAAGGCCATACCTTATCAGACCAAGATATGGATAAGCTAATATATACTGTGCTTAATAAAAATTCTGATCAAAATGGGGTTGTTTTTAATATGCAAGTAGAGCTTAAATAGCTGTTTTATTGTTGTTTATCATAAAATGTGTTATAATATTATTGACCAAATTTTTAAAGTAAAATTAATTTATGAAACAAAAAGGATTTACCCTAATTGAGCTTATAATCGTGGTCGCGATTATAGCTCTCTTAGCGGCCGCTACTTTTGTAGCCGTTAATCCAGCTAAGCGTATTGGTGATGCTCAAAATGCTCAGAGATGGGCCGATGTCACAGCTATTGCTGATGCTTTTGCTACTTATATGGCTGATAATAATGGTAGTACGGCTACCTCCTCATATGATGGCTCGGGTAGCTTAGAGACCAATACATTCATGATAGCCACAACCACATCTGATACGGCTATCAGTTCATCTCATTGTACAGCCACAACTACTGATGAAGAATTTATTGCTCTGCAGGCCTTGACGACTGGTGGTTATATAGGCAAGATTCCTACTGATCCTACGTGGACTTATTCTGATCATAATCGTCATACTCAGTATTATTTATATTATAGCTCGGCCGGTACTATCACTGTTGGCGCCTGCGAAACTTACAATAGCGCTGTAATAAAAGTAGTTCGCTAGAGATCAGAATTAATTTTTATAAAAAAGCCTCAAACTGCAAAGTCTAAATTGCTGGGAGGCTTTTTGGTTGCCAAACATGGTTTTTTGCGATATAATGCAGAGAATGTTATAATATATATTTAATAAAAGAGGATAATTTAATTGAATATTTATGCCATTATTTAGTAAAACCTTGTTAAAAAAGAAGCGATTTTGGGTGATTTTGCTTATCATTATTGCTATAATAAGTCTAGTTTTGGTGCTGACCCGCAAAAAAGAGCCGACTTATGTGACAGAAAAGGCAGTGATTGGAGATTTAAAACAAACTGTCGAAGTTACTGGTTCAGTAGAGTCAGCTCAGGATATAGACCTTAATTTTAATAATCCCGGCACCTTGCAGACTATTACAGTTAAAGCCGGTGATCAGGTCAAAGCTGGCCAAGTATTGGCTAGCCTGTCAGCTGGTAATGCCGCTTCTCAAGTGGCTGATGCCAGAGCCGCTGTACAAATAGCCCAAAGTGATTTGGATAAGCTTTTGGCTGGGGCGAGCAATGAGGATGTCAAAGTGACCCAAGAGACCGTGGCTAGCGCTGAGGTGGCTTATCAAAAAGCTCAAGATACTTTGAGTAGTTTAGAAAAAACTCGCGATCAGGATTTGGCTAACCTGCGGACAACAATTATAGATACTCTGGAAAATAAGTTGTCAGTATCACAACGGGCCTTGGATGTAGTCTATGATGCTATTCTTGATGGCGACGCCACAGCTAATTTGTATGTCACTGACGTGGTAGTCTTGACTAATGCTAAAGATGATTATCAATCTGGCAAAATTAGTTATGCCCAGGTTGAATCTTTGATAAACACTGCCAAGACGAGCAACCGCCAAGAAGATATATTGACGGCGTCTGATGCTCTAAAAAATAATTTGCAGACTGTCCTGTCAGCTACGGATGGTGCTTATAATGCAATGACTAAGACAGTGGTTAACTCTTATTATACTACCACTTTGATTGATACTTTGAAGACTAGCCTCAGCGCTCAGAGTACAGCAGTAAGTACAGCTGTTTCGGCTGTCCAGACTGATGCTGGCAATTTGCGCACCAAGGATTTGTATTACAAAACTCAGATTACGGATGCTCAAAATAATGTAAGTAGTGCCTTATCTAGCCTCAATTTAGCTAAAGCCCAATTGAATTTAAAAGAAGCACCAGCCCGTGATTTTGATGTTCAGGCGGCTCGAGGCAGAGTAGCTAGAGCTCAGGCTACACTCAATATGTATTTAAGCGAATTGGCTAAGACTATAATAAAGGCGCCAGTTGACGGCACGGTTACTAAAGTTAATTTTGAAGTAGGGGAGCAGACATCAATGTCGCAGGCCGTTATTTCTATGATTGGTGTCAGTAACATGGAGATAAAAGTAGATGTGCCAGAATCAGATATAGTCAAACTCAAGGTGGGTGATATAGTTGATATTACCCTAGACGCCTTTTCTAGCGATGAGAAGTTTGCCGGCACTGTCACCTTCATTGATCCGGCCTCGACACTTATCAATGGCGTGGTTTACTACAATGTGACTGTCAATTTCAACAACAAAGATGAGCGCATCAAATCAGGTATGACCGCTAATCTGACTATTGCTACTGATAGCCGCACCGGTGTGCTGATTGTGCCTTCGCGGGCAGTGATTTATCGGGAAGATAAAAAATATATTCAGCTACTTATGGCTGATGATACCTTGAGCGAAGTTGAAGTAACGACTGGCCTCAAGGGTGATGGCGGCATGGTAGAGATATTATCCGGCATCAAAGACGGCGATGAGGTAGTGACTTTTATCAAGAAACAATAATAAAAAATAATCATGATTGAAGTCAAAGATCTTTATAAGGACTACGTTAATGATGAAGTTGTTACCAAGGTGCTAGAAGGCGTCAATCTCAAAGTAGATCGCGGTGAATTTTTGGCTATCATGGGCCCATCTGGTTCAGGTAAGTCAACTTTGATGCATATTTTGGGGTTCTTAGATACTCTCACTAAAGGCACTTATATTTTTGACAACAAAGACGTTAGCAGCCTTGATGATGACACTCTAGCTCATTATCGCAATCAGCGAGTTGGTTTTGTTTTTCAGAGTTTCAATCTACTGCCCAAGACCAGTGTTTGGGAGAATGTCCGTTTGCCTTTGCTTTATAACAAAGTACCAGCTGATTTGGCAGTGGTAGATGAAGCTATAAAAAGCGTAGGTCTAGAGCATCGCCGTGATCATTTGTCCAATCAGCTCTCAGGCGGTGAAAAACAGCGGGTAGCAATTGCTCGAGCTCTAGTCAATAAGCCAGATGTGATATTTGCTGATGAGCCGACTGGTAATCTTGATTCTAAGTCAGGCTTACAGATCATGGCTATTTTGCAAGAGTTGCATAGAGTTGGTAAAACCATCATTATTGTCACTCACGAATCTATAACGGCTCAGCATACTGATAGAATTATTAGTATTAGGGATGGCCATATCATATCCGACGAAATAAATAAGGATAGGATTTTAGCGCGCTTAGATGGCCAGCTAAAATAATATGCGGCAATACTTGAAAAATTTTTATTATACTTTTCAGATTTTGAAGCGCAATAAAATACGCTCTTTTTTGACGAGTTTGGGTATTGTAATTGGCATCTCTTCAGTTATCATAATTATGTCAGTTGGTGCTGGGGCGCAGAGCCTTATTAATAATCAAGTTGAGAGCATGGGCTCTGATTTGATTGGCATCTTGCCAGGCGCCAGTGAAGAGGATGGCCCGCCAGCTTCAATAATGGGCATCAATATTACTACTCTAGTAGAAGCAGATGCTAAAGCTATTAAGGATAGCGTACCAGAAGTAATAGCTGTTAATTCTTATGTCAGAGGTGTGGCTACTGCTACTTGGCAAAATAAGACATCAGATACTAGTTTTTTGGGGGTAACAGATACCTACACTGTTATTGAGTCTGCTGAGGTGGCTCAAGGATCTTTTATTTCTCCTGAAGATGCCAAGCAGGTGTCCCGGGTAGCTGTATTAGGTACTCACGTAGCTGAAGACTTGTTTAATGGCAATACCAACCCAGTGGGTGAAACCATTAAAATCAACAAGGAGCCGTTTCGAGTGATCGGTGTGATGAAAGAGCGAGGCACCGTGGCTTTCCAAAATCAAGACGATCAAATTTTTATCCCCATACTCTCCGCTCAAAAATTAATGTTGGGCATTAATCACTTAAGTTTTATCCGAGCCAAAATAGCTCCCGGTACAGATATTGATTATGTGATTGAGGCTATCAAAGGGGTTTTGAGGGATCAGCACAACATCACTGACCCTAAAAATGATGACTTCACTGTCCGTTCTTCAGCGGCGGCGTTAGACACTTTAGATAGCGTGACTACAGCTTTGAATTATTTTTTGGGCCTAGTCGCTGCTATTTCCTTGCTTGTTGGCGGCATTGGCATTATGAACATTATGTTAGTATCAGTGACCGAGAGCACCAAAGAGATTGGCTTGCGCAAAGCAGTCGGGGCAACTCGGAGTGATATTAGCCGTCATTTTTTGACACAAACCATTGCTTTGACTTTGGTGGGTGGATTGATAGGAATATTTAGTGGAGTAATGATTTCTTTGTTAGTTAGTGTTGTTGCCAATTTATTGGGTTATAAATGGGATTTTGTCGTGTCTTTGGCGGCCATATTTTTGGCATTATTTTTTACAATCTTGGTGGCTTTGGCTTTTGGTTGGTACCCATCTAAAAAGGCGGCCGAACTTAATCCTATAGAAGCCTTGCGTCACGAATAATCGTATGAAATATAGAGATGTTTTAAAAATTTCCGTAGCTACTTTGAAGAAAAACAGAGTAAGAACGCTCCTGACTATTTTGGGTGTGATGATTGGTATTAGCTCAGTGACGGTGATTGTCTCAGCCGGTGATAGTATCAAAGCATTGGTCTATGATCAGATTGCTAGTTTTGGCTCAGATTTTATCCAATCCGAAGTGCGGGTGCCCAAAACCAGTGGCGGTAGTATGAGCCAGGCTCAAGGCGTGGTCATTACCACTATGAAAGACAGTGATCGCAAAGAAATATTGAAGCTACCCAATGTTAGCCGAGCCTATTCAGCTGTAACAGCACAGGAATTATTGTCTTGGCAGGGCGAGGTTAAGCGTAGCTTAATTTATGGTGTTAGCGCTGATTATATAAATATTGATAGTTCAGAAATAGAGGAGGGCCGGTTTTTTACTGATGAAGAGGATGATAGTTTAGCTAAAGTAGTAGTTTTGGGGCAGGAAATAAAAAATGATTTATTTGGCAGTAGCCCAGCCATTGGTCAAAATGTAAAAATTAAAAATACTAATTATAAAGTTATTGGTGTTATGAAAACGCGGGGTACGATTTTTTTCTTTAATATGGATGAATTAGTTTACATACCCTTGCAGACAACTCAAAAACTTATTTTGGGCATAGATTATGTGGCATCTATTACTTCGCAAGCGGCTGATGCCAAAAGAATTGACGAGACGTCTGATGCTATTCGCAGTCTTTTAAGAGAACGCCACGATATCAGTGATCCCAACAAAGATGACTTTGAAGTTGCTTCTATGGCTGATGCCCAAGATTTAATGAATACTATTATTGGCGGTGTTACGCTCTTACTCATTGCTCTGGCGGCTGTATCTTTGATTGTCGGCGGTGTGGGCATTATGAATATTATGTATGCCACAGTCGCTGAACGGACTTTTGAAATAGGACTGAGAAAATCTGTCGGAGCTCAGAAGCATAGTATCATGCAACAATTTTTGACTGAGGCAATCCTGATTACTTTTTTAGGAGGAATATTTGGTATTATTTTCGGTTTGGTACTAATCTATATTATATATTTAGTGGCTAGATATTATGGTCTAGATTGGTCCTTAGCTATTTCGCCGATGGGCATTGTCTTGGCTTTATCTTTTTCTATTGCCGTTGGTTTGATTTTTGGCATTTATCCAGCTAAAAGAGCGGCTGATTTAGATCCAATTGCGGCTTTACGTAAAGAGTAGTTTTTTGGCTAAAATTAGCTAAAATATAGATAATATTTACATATTTGATTAGCACTCCTTGACTAGGAGTGCTAATTGCTTTATAATATTTGTATGAATGAACGTAGTCAAAAATTATTAAAAGAAATTGTGGAAATTTATGCTAAGACTGCTCGGCCAGTTGGTTCGCAGTCTTTATCAGAGAGTAATAAATTTGCAGTTTCGTCAGCGACCATTAGAAACGACATGTTTGAATTGGAAGAAACTGGTTATATTACTCAACCACATACTTCGGCTGGTCGCATACCCACTGTAACTGGTTATCGTTTTTATCTAGATAATCTTTTGTCAGTCAAGACGCCCAATCAAAAAGAAAAAGAAGAATTGGCTCTTGCCTATAGTCAGGACATCAGAGATCTAGCCAAACTCTTAGTTGCCAAGACTAATTTGGCTACCATTGTCGGCCTCGCCCCAAATAATTTATATTTTACCGGATTGTTCAATTTATTTTCTCAACCAGAATTTGAAGATTATCGGATGGTCTTGTCCATGAGCCAAGTAGTTGATTCTTTGGAAAAAGCTGTTAGTAATATTTATCCTCGCATCAAAGGTCCAGAAGTTTTGCTAGGCCAGGATAATCCTTTTAGCGATTATTGTTCAGTAGCCATTACGCCTTTAGCAACCAGCGGCGCCATCTTGGGCATCTTGGGACCGATGCGTATGGATTATAATCGAGTCTTAGGTCTTTTAGAAGAAGTAGTTAATATAAGCAGATAAACATCATGTCAGAATCAAAACATCATCAAGATCACAAAAATAAGAAAAAAGATAAGTCAGAAGAATATAAGCAAGAAGCCATTGCCAACCTAGCTGGCTGGCAAAAGGCCTTAGCTGATTATCAGAATTTACAAAAGGACACTGAAAAAAGATTGGCTAGCTTATCTGATTTTATAAACAGTTCTTGCATCCTTGAACTTTTGCCCATCTTTGATAATTATCAAACAGCTTTGAGCCATATACCAGAAGATCAAAAGAAATCAGCTTGGGCAATTGGCTTGGAGCATATCTTAAAACTATGGGAAACATTTTTGGCAGACCATAATGTCACTAAGATAAAGACCATTGGTGAGCCTTTTGATCCTTATAAGCACGAATCAGTTGGCCAAGTAAGTGATGAGGCACAAGCAGACCAAGTGATTGTAGAAGAAAAATTAGCTGGCTATCAGATGAAAGATACAGTGATTAGGCCAGCCATGGTGATTATAAATAATAAGTAATAATAAATAAAAAACTATAAAGACCTAGCTTAAACTAATAACGTAGTTTGAGCAGGATAGGAAAGGAAATAAATATATGTCACTTATACCATGGACACCATTTCTAGACACTTTTGAATCTTTGGAAAAGGGTCTAAGTAATTTTATGCCAGCCATTGATATTTATGAAGAAAAAGATAATATCGTGGTAGAGGCCACTTTGGCGGGCATTAAGCCAGAAGATGTGGAGATAAATGTCCACGAAGATGTGCTGACCATTGAAGGCCGTCGCGAAAGTACCAGTGAAATTGAGGAAAAAAATTATTATCGTAAAGAAGTTAGAGCCGGTTCATTTAACCGCTCCGTACTCTTGCCAGCCTCTGTCCAATCTGATAGCGCTAAGGCCACTTTTGAAAATGGCTTACTCAGAATAGTTTTACCCAAAGAGGAAAGAGCCAAAAAACAAAGTATTAAAATTGATGTTAAAAAATAAAAATGAATAATTTTAATTTACCCATAAATCTTCGGTTGATAAAAAATTGTCCAATATGCAATGCTGATTATCATCAGTCCATGATTCAGGTTTTAGATGAGTCGGAGTTTGGGGTTTTGACTTATGCCACTTGCCAAGCTTGTGGCGCTAATCTTTTGACTCGCTTGGCGGCCATGCCGCACGGAGTAGTGGGCAATGCGATTTTAACTGATCTGACCCCGCTAGAAGTCGGCAGTTATAGTGGCAGTGATGATTTGACAGGCGATGATGTCCTGGCTATACACCAGAGTTTAACTAATAAAGAATTAATTAATAGTTTAAAGAATAATTTAAAATAATATGAGTAAAATTTTAGGAATTGATCTGGGTACAACCAACTCAGCCGTAGCAATCATTGAGGGTGGTAAACCCAAGATTTTGGAAAACAAAGAAGGCAATCGGACCACACCTTCCATGGTGGCCATTGCCAAAAATGGCGAGCGTCTAGTTGGTTTGCCAGCTAAGCGTCAGGCTGTTACTAATCCGCAAAACACTATTTTTTCGGTCAAGCGTCTGATTGGCCGCAAATTTTCTGATGCTGAAGTTCAGCGTGATGTAAAGACTTTGTCTTACAAGATTTCTCAAGCTGGCGAAGGCGTCAAGGTGACAATGGGCGACAAGGATTATACGCCGCAGGAAATATCCGCTATGATTTTACAAAAAATTAAAGCTGATGCTGAAGAGCGCATTGGTGAAAAAGTCACTGAAGCGATTATTACTGTGCCAGCCTATTTTGATGATTCTCAGCGCCAAGCCACCAAGGATGCTGGACAAATTGCTGGACTGGAAGTTAAGCGTATTATCAATGAGCCGACTGCGGCTGCTTTGGCCTATGGCTTTGATAAGAAAAAAGACCAGCAAATTGCTGTCTATGATTTAGGCGGCGGTACTTTTGATATTTCTATTTTGGATGTTTCTCAAGACACCGTGGAGGTCAAATCTACCAATGGCGATACACACTTGGGTGGTGATGACTTTGATCAGGTGATTATGCATTGGATTTTGGATGAATACAAAAGGCAAGAAGGCCTGGATCTGTCCAAAGATCCTTTGGCCCTGCAACGTATCAAAGAATCAGCCGAGCGGGCCAAGATTGAATTGTCTTCTTCTATGGAGACTGAAATCAATCAGCCATTTATCACTACCGATGAATCTGGTCCTAAACACTTAATCATGAAAATAACTCGGGCCAAACTCGAGGAATTAGTTGGTGATTTAGTGACTAAGACACTAGAACCATGCCGCAAGGCATTGAAAGATGCTAATTTAGAAACCAAAGATATTGAAGAAGTCTTGCTTGTCGGTGGTATGACTCGTATGCCACTCGTGCAAAAGAAAGTAGAAGAGTTCTTTGGTAAAAAGCCAAATGTTTCTGTTAACCCTGATGAGGTAGTGGCTTTGGGTGCGGCCGTGCAAGCGGGTGTGCTCCAAGGTGATGTTAAAGACGTCTTGCTACTTGATGTGACACCGCTAACACTAGGCATTGAAACTTTGGGAGGCATTAGGACGCCACTCATTGAGCGTAATACTACTATCCCAACTTCCAAGTCGCAAGTATTTTCTACGGCCGCTGATAATCAGGATTCAGTAGAGATTCATGTGCTTCAAGGTGAGCGGGAAATGGCCGCTGACAATAAAACCCTTGGCCGCTTTACTTTGTCTGGCATACCGCCAGCGCCGCGTGGTGTGCCACAAGTTGAAGTGAGCTTTGATATTGATGCCAATGGTATTTTAAATGTCAAAGCCAAAGATAGGGCTACCAGCAAAGAGCAGACTATTACTATCAAGTCTTCTTCTGGCCTGTCTGACGCTGAAGTGGAAAAGATGAAAAAAGATGCTGAGATTCATGCGGAAGAGGACAAGAAAAAGAAACAGGATATAGAAGTAAGAAATCAAGCTGATAATATGGTTGCTCATACAGAAAAATTTGTTAAAGATAATAAAGATAAGATTAAAGACGAGGATCAGCAAAAGATAAATGTTAAAGTTGAAGAGCTCAAAAAAGTCAAAGATAGCCAAGATGTTGAGCCAATCAAAAAAGCTATTGCTGATTTGGAAGAAGTAGTCCAAGGCATTGGTGCGGCTATGTACCAAGCCGCTTCAGCTCAGGGGGCTACGGCGGACAAGCAGGCTGATCCTTCTGGCGAACCAAAAAAAGACGAGCCAGTTGAGGGACAATACGAGGAAGTGAAAAAAGAGGATAAATAATTTTTAATGGGCAAAGACTACTACAAAATATTAGGCGTTGATAAAAATGCTAGTGAAGCGGATATAAAAAAAGCTTTTCGTAAATTAGCTCATCAATATCATCCTGATAAAAATAACGGCAACTCGGAAAAGTTTAAGGAAATAAACGAAGCTTATCAAGTTTTGAATAACAAAGATAAGCGTTCTCAATATGATCAGTTTGGTTCAACTTTTTCTAGTGGTGGCCAGCAAGGTTATGCTGGTGGCAATCCTTTTGGTTTTGATTTTTCTAATTTTAGCGGTTTTTCCCAAGCAGGACAAAACGTAGATTTTGATTTTGATTTGGGTGATATTTTTGGCAGTATTTTTTCCCGCGAAGCGGGATCGCCCTTTGGGCGGGGTGGTAGCCGCAGCCGCCGTGGCGCCAATATTGAAGTAGATATTAATGTTAGTTTGAAAGAAGCTGTTTTTGGAACTAAACAGACTTTGTCACTACGTAAGCAAAATCAGTGCCGCGCTTGTCAGGGCACTGGCGCCAAAGACGGCACTTCATTTACTAAGTGCAAAACTTGTGATGGTAGTGGCGTAGTCACGGCTACAGTTTTGGGACATTTCCGGACTCAGACAGCCTGCCCTGATTGCCAAGGTAAAGGCCAGACTGTCAAAGAAAAATGCCAGGTCTGTGCTGGCCGTGGCTCAATTTTGGAAGATACAGATCTTCAAGTGGATATTCCGGCTGGCATTGATGATGGCCAATCAATCCGTTTGTCAGGCCAGGGCAATGCTGGCGCTAGCGGCAGCGGTGATTTATATGTCAATGTCCATGTGCAAGCGCAAGCTGGCTTAAAGCGCCAAGGTGACAATTTATTTACTGACAGTGAGATTCCTTTTACTATTGCCGCTCTTGGCGGTGATATTAAGGTCAAGACTATTGATGGTGAGGTTAAATTAAAAATTCCAGCTGGCACGCCATCCGGCAAAAAGTTTATTTTAAAAGGCCAAGGTGTGACGCGGTTAAGGTCACATAGTCGGGGAGATCAGATAGTCATTGTGACTGTAGCTGTACCGACTAAGCTGACTAAAAAACAAAAGCAATTATTAGAGGAGTTAGATAAGGAATTTGGCCACAAGAAAGGTTGGTTTTAGATTATGCCTGATAATATTATTTTAGTTGATGAGCATGATAGAGAGATTGGCCAAGGTGAAAAGTTGGCCGTCCATCAAGCCGGCCATTTGCACCGGGCTTTTTCTATTTTAGTTTTTAATAATAAAGGCGAATTATTATTACAGCAACGAGCCAAAAATAAATATCACTCTGGTGGCCTGTGGGCCAATACTTGTTGCAGCCATCCGCGGGTAGGCGAGTCGCTGGAAGTAGCTATTCATCGCCGCTTGCAAGAAGAAATGGGTTTTGATTGTGAGCTTAAAGAGATTTTTAGTTTTATTTATAATATAAAATTGGATAAAGATTTGACTGAACATGAATATGACCATGTTTTTGTTGGCCACTATGACGGCGAAATCAAGCCAAATTCGGCTGAAGTAGGGGATTATAAATGGATGAGTATAAACGATTTAAAAATAGATATAGTTCAAAATCCGGATATTTATGCGCCTTGGTTTAAGATTATTATGGGTAAATTATAATGATAGCCTTTAATATTGACTTTTTTGTTGATTTTGTTTATAATTTAATCCGTTATTTAGGCCCCTATGCCGGGATAGCTCAGTTGGTAGAGCAACGGTTTTGTAAACCGTGGGTCGGGGGTTCAATTCCTCTTCCCGGCTCCATCCTTCGCTCCTCCGGAGCTACGGATGGCGTAGCCACTTAAGTTTAGGTAAATTTAATTAGATAATTATTCACAGCTTATGTCACAGGATAATTTGGTAAAGATGGAATGTACAGTGTGTCGCAGTATCAATTACCACAGCACTCGTAATAAAAAAACTATCAAAGAAAGATTGGGCTTAAAGAAATATTGCAAGCGTTGTAAAAAACACACTGATCACAAAGAGACTAAATAATCCCAGCCCATCCTTGGGATGGGGTTATTTATTAGGGGGCGTAGTATAGTGGTAGTACAGGGGTCTCCAAAACCTCTAGCGTGGGTTCGATTCCTACCGCCCCTGCCAAGCGATGATATTTTATTCAGTCTTTGTTCTGGCGGCGGGCAGGCAAAACCTCTATTTTAGATTCTCGGAGCGAAGCGTAGATCCCGCCTGAGCGAAGCTCGGCGGGACTACCGCCCCTGCCAGTTAGAAAGCGTTCGAGAGATCTGAAATAATTTATTGTTACCGACGACCTCTGAGTGTCTAAAATTAAACGAAATATTCCTTTAGTATCAATTTTATAAATATGGGAGGAAAAGAGATTTATTTAGCACCCATGGATAATATAAACGATGCCGCTTTTAGAATGATTTGTAAAAAAGCGGGAGCTAAAAGAACCTATACAAATATGGTTTTTTTAGATTTAAATCAAAAATTATATCTCCAGGATAAGCCTATAATACAAATTGTTTGTAAAGATGAAAAAAGGTTAGCTAGTTTTATGAAGAAGTATGATTCAAAAGTGTCCGGGTGGAATCTTAATTTAGGTTGTCCAGGAAAGCTCGCCGAGGACGGAAGGTATGGAGCATTTTTAACGGATACTAAAATTATTGAAAAGATACTCATAATCATGAGAGATAATACAAAAAAAACTTTATCTGTAAAATTAAGAAAGACACCCATCACCAAGAAAATAATAAGGATTGCAAATAAATATTGTGATGAGATAGTTATTCATCCTAGAACAACTAAACAGGGATACATGGATGTTCCTGATATAAAATTCGCCAAATCTTTGAGAAAAGAAACAAATTTGCCTATTATTTATTCAGGAAATATAAATGAAAAAAATTGCGATAGATTTCTTGATTATTTTGACGGAGTTATGATTGGTAGAAATGCTATTGGCAACCCGGAAATTTTTTCAAAGCTATGCAAGAATAAAAAGAAAATTAATTTTTTGAATTACCTTGAATTTGCTAGTAAATATAAAATTCCTTTTTTACAGGTAAAATTTCAGGCAATAAATTTTAATAATCGGATTCCTGGAGGCGAGAGATATATTCTAAAAATTCTTAAAGCAAAAAATATTCGAAGACTTCGATATATGTTTAATTGGACATATAAATGTCTACTTGTTAAATAAATTTTTATCCCATTACATCTCTGACGACCCTGATTCAAGTGCCTCATATATCTTTAGGTGGGTAAACAAAACCTCTATTTTAGATTCTCGGAGCGAAGTCGCGTTAGACGCGACGAAGCGTAGATCCCACCTGGGCGAAGCTCGGCGGGATTTACTCCCAGGATATTTTTATCTTGTTTTTTGTTATAACAGAAGACCGCCTCTTGAAGGTGGGCGGTCTTGACCTGGCTCGTTGAGAGCCTATCGCTAGTCGTCGGGTTCCAGCTGTTCGTCGAAGGCGTCTCTCACTGATTGGATGAAGGTGCCATCCAACCGTTCGATCCTCCCTGTGCACCATCTGAGGTGCTCTTCGTGAAACCACAGGGCATCACTGACTGAAGAGAAGATCTGGTTGAGCCTTTCGAATGTACCTTGGCCATCTGGGGCCGCGTCATAATCCTGAAGGATCATGCGCACCCCTGTATCAGTAGTGTCAGTCAAAATGTCACCTCCCGAAGAAGTGCAGGTGATGGTAGAGCCAGCAGGCGCCGGTGAGGACGAGGGCGATGAGGCCACTCTTGGTGATGATCATGCCGAACTCGCCGGCGACGTCCAGGGACGTCTTGTTTTCGCATGACGCAACGGTGGCCTCAAGGCCGCACCCAACAATCTGGCTCAGCAGCTTGAACATCTTGACGACTCTCTCTCGTTGAAAGGACGGGTTTGTTAGAAGGAGGCCTTTAACGCTAAGGATCATAATACTATAGCATATTTATATAATTTTGTCAATATTAATTTAAAAAGTGTACTTATTTAATTTGTAGGCTTTTTTGATATTTTGTGCCTATGTGCTAGTATATAGAATATGAATCTAGATAAGCTATACAAAATTTTAGCTGATCAGCCCAAATATCGGGTTGAGCAGTGCAAAGAAGCTATTTTTAAGAAGTTGATTAGCGATTGGTCACAGGCCAGCAACTTGTCTTTGGATTTGCGGGAAAAGCTAAATGCTGAGTGTCCACTGGAAATAAAGGGGCAGGTTTTTGTATCCAAGGATAAAAATACTGATAAGGCTTTAATCACTCTGGCTGATGGTCTGCAAGTAGAAACCGTGCTCTTATCGCACAGTGATGGCCGGCATACAGTCTGTGTGTCCAGCCAAGTGGGCTGTCCTATGAAGTGCCAATTTTGTGCTACTGGTCAGCTAGGGCTTAAAAGAAAATTAAATTACAATGAAATCGTTGAGCAAGTTTTATTTTTTGCCCGTATTTTAAAAAAGGAAGATATTCGTGTTTCCAATGTGGTGTTTATGGGAATGGGGGAGCCGTTTTTAAATTATGATCAAGTGATGAAAGCTATTAAGTATCTCAATGAAGCGGATGGCTTGGCTATTGGTGCGCGCCATATTTCTATTTCTACTTGCGGCATCATTGATGGCATCCAGAAATTATCTGGAGAAAAAATGCAGCTCAACTTGGCGATTTCTCTGCATGCACCCAATGACAAATTGCGCTCTGAACTCATGCCCATTAACAAAGCCTTCCCAATAAAAAAATTATTGGCCGCTATCGATAAATATATACAAAAAACTGGTCGTCGTGTAATGTTTGAATATCTGATGCTCAAAGGCGTCAATGACAGCATTGAGCAGGCTCAAGAATTAGCCCAAATTATGGCTAAGCCGCTTTATTTGGTCAATCTCATTGCTTATAACCCTACCGAAGTATTCAAAGCTTCTGATGCCAAGAGTATTACTAACTTTAAAAATATTTTAAGCCGGGCTGGCGTAGCGGTTACCCAGCGCTATACTTTTGGCCAAGACATTGATGCCGCTTGCGGGCAACTGGCTAATAAGGCTCAAAAAGGCTAATTATAGAGTAAGAGTATATAGTTTACATTTTTCTTAAAATATGGTATAAAAAATTACTGGTCATAGGTAATTTTTTATTTTAATGTCTAAAAATATATTCAAATTAAAGGCTGATTTTGAGCCAGCCGGCGACCAACCTCAGGCTATAGACAAGTTAATAGCTGGAGTTAAACGTGGTGACGAGTATCAAACTCTTTTGGGAGTCACTGGTTCAGGTAAGACCTATACAGTGGCCAATGTGATTGCCAATTTTGATAAGCCAGTTTTGGTAATGGCGCCTAACAAAGCTTTGGCCGCTCAGCTCTATCGTGAATACAAAAATTTTTTTCCGGAAAATTCAGTTAATTATTTTGTGTCTTATTACGATTATTATCAGCCTGAAGCCTATCTGCCAATTACTGATACCTACATAGAGAAAGAAGCCATGATCAATGAAGAGATTGATCGTCTGCGACATCAAGCCACTTCAGCTCTGCTTACTCGCCGTGATGTGATTATTGTGGCTTCAGTGTCTTGTATTTATAATTTGGGTGTGCCCTTAAATTATCTGGAGTATTCTATACATTTGACAGTTGGCCAACCTATAGTGCGCGGTGACCTCATTCGCCAATTAGTCAAAGTCCAATTTGAGCGCACACCGGGCGAGCTTACTCGCGGCAAATTTAGGGTGCGGGGAGATGTTTTTGAAATCATGCCGGCGGCTGAGCAAGTTAGCTATCGCATAGAATTAGCTGAACAAAAAATTGGTTCAATTTCTTTAATGGATCCAGTGACGCGTCATATCAAAGAAGACTTAAAAGAAATTGTAATTTTTCCGCCTAAGCATTTTGTCTCAACTCAGCCAGAGATTACCCGTGCTATAAGAGATATTAAACAGGAGCTTAAGGAAAGATTAAAATATTTTAAAGCCAAGGGCCTTTATCTAGAAGCAGAAAGATTGGAACGGCGCACTCGTTTTGATATGGAGATGCTGGCTTCAATTGGCTATTGTCATGGCATTGAAAATTATTCGCGGCATTTAACTGGCAAGTTGGCTGGTCAAGCACCCGATACGCTTTTGGCTTATTTTCCAGTTAAGGACGGTCAGCCAGATTTTCTAACCATCATGGATGAATCCCATATTGGCTTGCCGCAAGTGCGCGGCATGTATGCGGGTGACCGTAGCCGTAAAGATATCTTGACGCAATATGGCTGGCGTTTGCCATCAGCTCTAGACAATCGGCCACTTAGGTTTGATGAATTTAAAGACAGAGTGGGCCAGATAATTTTTACTTCAGCCACACCGGGCCCTTGGGAGTTTGAACATTCTAGCCAAATAGTAGAGCAGATGATTAGGCCGACTGGGCTTATTGATCCGCCTATAGTAGTGCGTCCAGTTTTTGATAAGCAAAAAAACTATAGCCAAATTGATGATATTATTGAAGAGATAAAACCCTTGGCTAAAATTGGTGAACGGGTAATTATCAATACTTTGACTAAGCGCCAGGCCGAAGATCTTAATACTTATTTAAAAAAGCAGGGCATAAAAGCCAATTATTTGCATTCGGATATCAAGACTATTGAGCGCACAGATATTTTGACTGATTTTCGGCATGGCCGTTTTGATGTTTTAATTGGCGTTAATTTGCTTCGTGAAGGCTTGGATTTGCCGGAAGTGACACTAGTAGCAATTTTGGATGCTGACCGCGAAGGCTTTTTGCGCAGTGAAACATCACTGATGCAGACTATGGGCCGAGCTGCCAGAAACGTCAAAGGCCAGGTCATACTTTATGCTGATAATGTGACTGGTTCTATGAAGCGGGCTATCAAAGAAGTAGATAGGCGTCGCAAATTACAGATTGCTTATAATACCAAACACAATATCGACCCACAGACTATTATCAAAAAGATAGAAAAATTTTTGGATGTAGATAATAGTTATAAAGTTAAAAAGTTATAAAGCTGAAAGATTCAACTTTTAGGGTAATAATTTAAGTTAATTTTGAAACGCAGAAGTAAGGTATGATATAAGATTTTTACTTGCTAACTTTTCAACTTGTTAACCTTTAAACTAAAATCATGGAAGAAAAAATAATTATCAAAGGTGCCCGTGTGCACAATTTGAAAAATATAAATTTAGAATTGCCCCACAACAAGCTCGTGGTTTTTACTGGTGTGTCTGGTAGTGGCAAATCATCTCTGGCTTTTGATACTATTTTTGCTGAGGGCCAGCGTCGTTATATTGAGTCATTGTCGCCTTATGTCCGGCAGTTTTTGGGGCAGATGAAGCCAGCCGATGTCGATGAAATCATTGGTTTGGCGCCGTCTATTTCTATTGATCAGCGGTCCTTAAGCCATAATCCGCGCTCAACTGTTGGGACACTGACAGAAATTTATGATTATCTGCGCGTTTTGTATGCCCGCTTGGGTGAAGTATTTTGTCCGCTCTGTGGTGATAAGATTGCTAAATTGTCAGTCGATGAAATGGTAGATATTATCTTGGCCAAAGCCAAAGACAGGCAGGAAGATCAAGTAATGATTTTGTCACCAGTAGTGCGCGGCCGTAAAGGTGAGTACTATCAACTGCTTTATGATTTTTTGTCTTTGGGTTATAGCCAAGTGCGCATTGATGGCAAGTTTCATAGTTTGCATGATAAGGTAGATTTGGCCCGTTACAAAAAACATGATATTGATATTGTAATTGATAAAGTTTGGGCCAAAGAGCCCAGCCGCTTGTTTGAGGCCGTAGAAAATGCCTTGGATCATGGCCAAGGCGTAGTCACAGTACTGTTTGGCACGAATGGCAAAAAATTAGAAGAACTATCCTTATCCAGTAATTGGACTTGCCCTAATGATAATTTTTCTTTTCCTGATTTGGAGCCGCGGCTATTTTCTTTTAATAGTCCGCATGGCGCTTGCCCCGAGTGTCATGGTTTGGGTTTAATTGATTTTTCTGATGATGATAAGGTTTGCACTGTTTGCAAAGGCCAGAGATTAAGGCCTGAGGCATTGTCAGTGAAGATTAGCAAAAAAGATATGCTCAGGTGACCGCTATGGTTATTC
>Ga0074199_1001008_pt1 | contig 30374 bp, 20 predicted proteins | sample EPASupsiteSAE347_FD_64528 | JGI IMG/M metagenome (GOLD analysis project Ga0074199, IMG submission 64528) | Bioremediated contaminated groundwater from EPA Superfund site, New Mexico - Sample SAE3-47 | ecosystem: Environmental > Aquatic > Deep subsurface > Groundwater > Contaminated ... | reverse complement strand
CCGGGTAATGGCCGAGGTCAGGGTGGTCTTGCCATGGTCGATGTGGCCGATCGTCCCAATATTCACATGCGGTTTCTTGCGTTCAAATTTCTCTTTTGCCATGTCCTTTCCTCTTTATTTGCTTGCGTCTCGTTCGAGTTAAAGGCCTCGAATCCGCTTAATTATCTTTTCACTTATATGATCCGGCACTCTATCGTATGCCGCGAATTGCATGGTAAAATTTGCTCGCCCTTGGGTGGCGGAGCGTAAATCCGTTGAATATCCGAACATCTCTGCCAGTGGCACTTGCGCTTTGACCACCTGCAAGCCGCCATCCCGGTTGTCCATTCCGTGTATCTTGGCCCGCTTGGCGGTCAGATCGGAAATAACCTCGCCGAGATATGATTCGGGCAGGGTTATCTCAACGTCCATAACCGGTTCAAGCAAAACCGGAGCTGCTTCCGATACCGCGCTCCGGAAGGCCATGGCAGCGGCAACACCGAAAGCCTGTTCGGCTGAATCCTCATCCCGGTAGGAACCGTCAACCAAACTTACCTTGAGGTCAACCATCGGAAAACCGATCAAGGTTCCGGCATCCAAGCTATCATGCACAGCCCGTTCGATGGCTGGAACAATCGCCGGGGGAATAACTTCCTCGGCAATACAACTCTCAAAACGGAACCCTTCACCACGCTCAAGGGGCTCGATCTGCAACCAGACATGCCCGTATTGGCTCTTGCCGGCGGTGGTCGGATGCTCAAACTTCCCTTCCGCCCTGCCCAGCCCGGTTACCGTTTCCTTATAGGCAACCTGGGGCTTGCCAATATTAGCCCCGACCTTGAATTCGCGGATGAGGCGGTCAACAATAATTTCCAGGTGCAGCTCGCCCATCCCGGAGATGAGGGTCTGACCGGAGTCAGGATCGGTGGAAACGCTAAAGGAGGGATCTTCCAGGGCAATCTTTGCCAGGCTCTCCCTCAACTTTTCTTCGTCCGCCTTCCCTTTCGGCTCGATGGCAACGCTTATTACCGGCTCAGGGAAATCCATGGTGTCGAGAGTAAAGGTATCTCCCGACTCACAGAGCGAATCCCCGGTAATGGAAAAACGCAGACCAACAACCGCCCCGATATCTCCGGCCGCCAACTCGCCGACCTCTTCCCGCTTGTTGGCGTGCATCTTGACTATCCGGCCGATCTTTTCCTTCTTTTTCTTCCCCGGGTTATACACCCTGTCCCCGACTTTCATTACGCCGGAATAGACACGCACATACGCGAGGATATCCACAAAAGGATCGGATGTCAGTTTGAAAACAAGGGCGGACAAATTTTCATCGTCACTTGCCCGTCGCGTTTCCGTCACACCATCCGCGTTCAGACCCTGCACCGATGGAACATCGACAGGCGAAGGCAGATAGGCGACCACTGCGTCCAACAATGGCTGCACCCCTTTATTTTTAAAGGAGCTGCCACATAGAACAGGCACGACATCAAGATTCAGAGTTGCAGTCCTGATTGCCCGGTTGATCTCATCAACCGTCACAGGTTGCTCATTCAGAAATTTTTCCATGACCCAATCATCGAAGTCGGCCAACTTCTCGATAAGGGCCATTCTTGCGGCCGTAGACTCTTCTTTGAACTCATCAGGGACAGGTTCGTACTCCACCCTGGATCCCTTTGTATCTTCATCAAAGCGCATCATCCTCTCTTCAACAAGATCGATGATACCCCTAAATGTTTCTTCTTTTCCGACCGGAAGCTGCAAAGGCAGGGGATTTGCCCCCAGCCTCTCTGCGATCATCTCGACGCAACGTTGAAAGTTTGCCCCGAGCCGGTCCATCTTGTTTATGTAGGCAATCCTGGGGATCTTGTAATGATCCGCTTGCCGCCATACGGTTTCGGACTGGGGCTCAACCCCTCCCACCGCACAAAAGATCGCGATGGCGCCATCCAAAACCCTGAGGCATCGTTCCACCTCAACGGTGAAATCGACATGCCCCGGTGTATCTATGATATTGATGGTGTGGTCTTTCCACTGACAGGTTGTGGCCGCCGACGTAATGGTAATGCCGCGTTCCTGCTCCTGCTCCATCCAGTCCATGACGGCATTGCCATCATGAACCTCGCCCATCCTGTGAGAACGCCCCGTATAATACAGAATGCGTTCCGTTGTTGTCGTCTTGCCTGCGTCGATATGGGCCATGATGCCGATATTGCGCAGGTACCGCAGTGAATCTTTCCCAGCCACTCTTTTTCCCCTGGTCACTTATTTTACGGGCTGCATAAACCCAGCCCGCCCGACAAGGATTGGTGTTAATACCTCCTCCCCGCCGTTTTGTCAACCAAGGAAAAACAAGAACCCCGGAATTACCAACGGTAATGGGCAAATGCCTTGTTGGCATCGGCCATGCGGTGCGTATCCTCGCGTTTCTTCACTGCCGCGCCACGGTTATTGTAGGCATCGGCAAGTTCACCGGCCAGCTTGTCAGCCATGGTTTTCCCAGGTCTTTTCTGGGCAAAGGCAACCAACCAACGGATAGCCAAGGCGTTTCTCCGCTCGGGACGAACCTCGACCGGCACCTGATAGGTCGCGCCGCCCACCCGGCGTGATTTCACCTCAACCCGGGGGCGAACCTTTTCCAAGGCCTTTTCGAACACCACAATAGGGTCGGCCTCGGTGATGCGGCTCTCGATCATGTCCATGGCACCGTAAAAAATGCCCCGGGCAATGCTCTTTTTGCCGCACTCCATCAGTCCGTTGACAAACTTGGAAACCAGCACACTATTAAAACGCGGGTCCGGCTCAATTCCGCGCCTTGCAACAAGTCTTTTTCTAGGCATCTCTAAAACTCCTTCTCAGGCAGTAGGCAAACCGCTTATTTCGGCCGCTTGGCTCCGTACTTGGAACGACCCTGCTTCCGGTTAGCAACGCCAAGGGTATCCAGGGTACCACGAATAATATGATAGCGGACACCGGGAAGATCCTTCACCCTGCCACCGCGAATCAGGACAACCGAATGCTCCTGAAGGTTATGGCCGATACCGGGAATGTAAGAGGTAACCTCGATCCCGTTGGTCAACCGCACCCTGGCAACCTTTCTCAAGGCCGAGTTCGGTTTCTTTGGGGTGGTGGTATACACACGGACGCAAACACCACGCTTCTGCGGAGAACCTTTCAACGCAGGCGTATTGGTCTTGCTGATCTTGGTTTTCCGGCCGTGCCGCACCAGCTGGTTAATGGTTGGCATTGAAATCGACTCCCATATTACTGATATTAATTTAGTTACATCCCCTCTGCCCAAAACTCACTGCTCGGCATAGGAAAACGGCATATTTACTCGAAGGCTGAATGCTTGTCAAGGCAAATATGTATTAATTGTCCTCGCCAATGGCATACTCATCAAAGCCCGTGCCCGCTGGAACCAAACGGCCCATGATCACGTTCTCCTTAAGCCCCCTCAAGGTGTCGACCTTTCCGGCCATGGCCGCATTGGTCAAGACCTTGGTGGTTTCCTGGAAGGACGCCGCGGAGATGAAGCTGTCCGTGCTGAGGGAGGCTTTCGTTACCCCAAGGAGCAACGGCTCCGCGGTGGCCGGGCGGCCATCTTCCTGGAGAATCTTTTCGTTCTCTTCCTTAAAGCGCCACCATTCGACATGCTCGCCCAGCATAAAGGTGGAATCACCCACCCCGGTAATCTGGACCCGGCGCAACATCTGACGGACGATTACCTCGATGTGCTTGTCGTTGATCTTTACACCCTGCAGACGATACACCTCCTGGATTTCATTCACCAGAAACTTGGCCAGCTCCTTGACGCCCATAACCCGGAGAATGTCGTTCGGATCAGGGGAGCCGTCCATCAACGCCTCACCGGCCTTGACGTAGTCGCCCTCATGGACGCTGACGTGCTTGCCTTTGGGGATAAGATATTCCTTGGCCTCACCCACCTCCGGGGTAATCACTACCCGCTTCTTGCCCTTGAGATCCTTGCCAAGGCTTACCTGACCGTCGATCTCGGTGATAACCGCATATTCCTTTGGCTTGCGAACCTCGAAAAGTTCGGCAATTCTGGGGAGACCGCCGGTGATATCCTTTGTTTTCGTGGTTTCCCGGGGGATTTTACCAAGCACGGTTCCCGGCTCGATGACGGTATCTTCCGCCACTGAAATCAAGGCGCCAACCGGCAGGGAATACCGGGCCGGAGAGCCGGTTTTGGGCAATTTCGCCGTCTTGCCGGTCTCATCCTTCAGGGTGATCCGCGGGTTGTGCTGCCCTGAACGGGAAGGAACAATAACATGACTTGATTTGCCGGTTACAGGGTCAACACGCTCCTGCATGGTGACACCCTCAAGGATGTCTCCAAACTTGACCACACCGCCGATTTCGCTGACGATGGGGATGGTGTACGGATCCCAATTGGCGATCAGGGTGTCGGGCTCGATTTCCGAACCTTCCTTGACAAAGATCTGCGCGCCATAGTTGATCTGATAGCGCTCCCGTTCGCGTCCCTGGGTGCCGATGATGGAGACCGCCGCATTCCGGTTCATCACGATCATGGTCCCGGCCGTGTTCTCAACATAGTGCATGTTCTGGAACTGCACGGTGCCGCCGTGCTGACAGCGAACCTCGGCCTGTTCGACGCTCCGGCTTGCCGTACCGCCGATATGGAAGGTCCGCATGGTCAGCTGGGTGCCGGGCTCGCCGATGGACTGGGCGGCGATGATGCCGACCGCCTCGCCCATGTTGACCATGTGCCCGCGGCCGAGGTCCCGGCCATAACAGGAGCTACAAACCCCGCGCCGCGCCTGGCAGGTGAGCACGGAACGGATCATGACCCGATCAATGCCGGCCTGCTCGATCCGCTTGACCTTGTCCTCGGTGATCTCCTCGTTGGCTTCAACCAGAACCTCGCCGTTGAACGGATCGACCACGTCTTCCAGGGCAACACGCCCCAGAATACGATCGCCCACCCGCTGGATAACCTCGCCGCCTTCAAGCAGGGCTTCCATCAAGATGCCGTCCAGGGTTTCACAATCCTTCTCGATGATGGTCGCATCTTGGGCCACGTCAACCAAACGTCTGGTCAGATATCCGGAGTTTGCCGTTTTCAGCGCGGTATCCGCCAAACCTTTCCGCGCGCCGTGGGTGGAAATAAAGTACTCAAGAACGTTCAGACCTTCGCGAAAGTTTGCCTTGATCGGGGTCTCGATGATCGCGCCAGAGGGCTTGGCCATCAAGCCGCGCATGCCGGCGAGCTGCCGGATCTGATCCCGGCTGCCGCGGGCGCCGGAGTCGGCCATGATATAGATGGAATTGAAGCTGGGAGACTCAAACATCTTGTTGTCCTTGTCTCGCATGTACTGAACGCTCATTTCCTGCATCATCTCGTTGGCCACGTCATCGGTGGAACGCGACCAGATATCAACGATCTTGTTGTATTTTTCACCGTCGGTGATCAAGCCGTCCCGATACTGCTGTTCAACCTCCGTCACCGCGCTTTCCGCCTTTGCCAAGCGGTCATCCTTGGTTACGGGGATCATCATGTCGTTGATACAGATGGAGATGGACGCCCGGGTGGAAAACTCATACCCCATGTCCTTCAGGCGATCCGCCAGAATAACCGTGGCCTTGGTGCCGGCATAACGGTAAGTGTAGTCAATGAGCTTGGCCAGCTGCTTTTTGCCCATCACCTGATTGACCTGGCTGAAGGGGACATTCTCGGGAAGCAGTTCGCCGAGCAGCACCCGGCCCACCGTGGTTTCCACAAACTCCCCCTGGCGCCGCACCCTGATCTTGGCCTGCAGATGCACGGCTCCATGATCATAGGCCATCCGCACCTCGGCTGGAGAACTGAAGGCCTTGCCTTCGCCCTCGGCGAAATGACGCTCACGGCTCATGTAATAAAGACCGAGGACGATATCCTGGGACGGGATGATAACCGGCTCTCCATGCGCGGGAGAAAGGATATTGTTGGTGGACATCATCAGAACCCGCGCTTCCATCTGCGCCTCAACCGTCAGCGGCACATGCACGGCCATCTGGTCGCCGTCAAAGTCCGCGTTGAAGGCGGCGCAGACCAGCGGATGCAGCTGGATGGCCTTGCCCTCGATGAGTACCGGCTCAAATGCCTGCATGCCGAGACGATGCAGGGTGGGAGCACGGTTGAGCATAATGGGATATTCCTTGACCACATCGTCGAGGACGTCCCAGACCTCCTTGGTTCCCTTCTCCACCATCTTGCGGGCGCTCTTGATGGTCGTTACATAGCCGAGCATCTCCAGCTTGTTGTAGATAAATGGCTTGAAGAGTTCGAGGGCCATCTTCTTGGGCAGGCCGCACTGATGGAGCCTGAGATGCGGCCCAACCACGATAACGGTACGGCCGGAATAATCCACGCGCTTGCCGAGCAGGTTCTGACGGAAACGGCCCTGTTTGCCCTTGAGCATGTCGGAAAGCGATTTCAACGGCCGCTTGTTGGGACCGGTGATAACCTTGCCGCGACGGCCATTGTCGAACAGAACGTCCACCGCCTCCTGCAGCATCCGTTTCTCGTTGCGGATGATGATTTCCGGGGCATCCAGCTCCAGCAGCCGTTTCAAACGGTTGTTGCGGTTGATTACCCGGCGATAGAGATCATTGAGATCGGAGGTGGCGAAACGGCCACCCTCCAAGGGCACCAAGGGGCGCAAATCAGGAGGCAGAACCGGAATAACATCGAGGATCATCCAGTCGGGCTTGTTGCCGGACTCGTAAAAGGCCTCGACCACATTGAGCCGTTTGGCCAATTTTTTCCGCTTTGCCTCGGAACCCGTTTCCCGCATCTCCTGGCGGAGTACCTTAGACAAGGTCTCAAGGTCGAGCTTCTGCATCATGTCCTGGATGGCAGCCGCGCCGATGCCAACGGTGAACTTACCGGGAAAATCTTCCTTTGCCTGACGGTAGCCTTCCTCGGTCAGCAAGGAGCCGACAGCCAAGGAGGGTTCATCGGAAGCGGTGATCACATAGGAATCAAAATAGAGAACCTTTTCCAGTTCCTTCAGGGTCATGTCGAGGATATTGCCGATCTTGCTGGGCAGGCTCTTGAGAAACCAGATATGGGCCACGGGCGCGGCCAATTCGATATGCCCAAGCCGTTCCCGCCGGACCTTTGACTGGATAACCTCAACCCCGCACTTTTCACAGACAACCCCGCGGTGCTTCATGCGCTTGTATTTGCCGCAATTGCATTCGTAATCCTTTACCGGGCCAAAGATCTTGGCGCAAAACAACCCTTCCCGTTCCGGCTTGAAGGTCCGGTAATTAATGGTCTCCGGTTTTTTCACCTCACCATGAGACCAGTCACGAATTTTTTCCGGCGAGGCAAGGGAGATTCGCACGGCATTGAATTTTAACGGTCCTTTCGGATTGGAAAAAAAGCTGAAAAGTTCTTCCACGGCAGCACCCTTATCTATGTTGAATAATCAAATCACTTCGAACGGCGAGATACGCTGGACCTAGACTTCCGGTTTCTCGTCAAGCAGTTCCATATCCAGACAAAGCCCCTGAAGCTCTTTCACCAAAACATGGAAAGATTCGGGCAATCCCGCCTCCAGAAAGTTATTGCCTTTCACGATCCGCTCGTATGTCCTTGTTCTACCGCCCACGTCGTCGGACTTGACTGTTAAGAATTCCTGTAAAGTATATGCCGCGCCATACGCCTCCAAGGCCCAAACCTCCATTTCGCCGAGACGCTGACCACCGAACTGCGCCTTACCGCCAAGGGGCTGCTGGGTAACCAGCGAATAGGGGCCTGTGGAACGGGCATGGATCTTGTCATCAACCAGATGGTGGAGCTTGAGGATATACATGGTGCCAACGGTTACCGGGTTGTCGAACTTTTCGCCGGTGAGCCCGTCATACAAGGTGGCCTGCCCGACTTCGTCCATGCCGGCCTCGACCAAGAGGCTCCGGATCTCGCTCTCATGGGCCCCGTCAAACACCGGCGTTGCCATATGCAGACCCGTGCCCATGCGTCTGGCAAGGAGCAACAGGTCATCATCCGCCAGACCTTCGGTCAATTGGGCATACTCCTCCTTGGAGTAGACCGTCTTCAGTTTTTCCTTCAGCGCGGCAATCTGCTGCTGATCGGCAAGGTGCTGAATCTGCTGGCCAAGACGTTTTGCTGCCAGACCAAGATGCACCTCCAGCAACTGCCCCACGTTCATACGGGAAGGAACGCCCAGCGGGTTCAAAACGATATCCACCGTTGTGCCGTCGGCAAAGTAGGGCATATCCTCTTCGGGCATGATCCGGGAAACAACACCCTTGTTTCCGTGACGGCCCGCCATCTTGTCGCCCACGGAGAGCTTGCGCTTGGTGGCAACATACACCTTGACCATCCGGATAACCCCGGGGGGCAGGTCATCGCCCTTCTTGAGCCGTGAAATCCGCGCCTCGTAACGGTCCCGCACCAGTTTGACCTGGCTTTCATACCGCTCGAACAAAAGCGCCACCTCGCCCTCGAACTTGTCCTTCTCGGCATAGTCAATCATCTTGATAGCTGAGAGAGAGAGCCGTTCAATCACCTCGCGGGAGATCTTCTTGCCCTTGGCAAGCAAGGCCTCGCCTTTTTTGTCCTTGATCGCGCTCTTAACGGTCTTCCCGTCCAGAAGATCGGCCAGACTGTTGCGAACCCCCTTCTTCAGACAGTTGACCTCGTCCTCCATATCCCGCTCAAGGGTCTTGATCTCGAACTCGTCAATGGCCAGGGTGCGCTCGTCCTTCTCCACTCCCTTGCGGGAAAAGACCTTGGCGTCGATGACCACCCCTTCCGCTCCCGGAGGAACGCGCAGGGAGGTATCCTTGACATCGCCGGCCTTTTCTCCAAAGATGGCGCGCAACAATTTTTCCTCCGGGGAAAGCTGGGTTTCACCCTTGGGAGTCACCTTGCCCACCAGGATATCGCCGGACTTGATCTCGGCCCCGATGCGGATAACCCCGGACTCGTCGAGATTGCGCAGCGCTTCCTCGCTCACATTGGGGATGTCGCGGGTGATTTCTTCCTTGCCCAGCTTGGTATCCCGGGCAACGGTCTCGAACACCTCGATATGAAGAGAGGTGTAGGTATCCTTTTTCAGCATCTTCTCGCTGATCAGGATGGAGTCCTCAAAGTTGTACCCGCGCCACGGCATGAAGGCGATGGTCACGTTCTTGCCCAAGGCCAGTTCGCCCTGGTCGCAGGCCGGACCGTCGGCAAGAATATCGCCCTTTTTCACCCTCAGACCTGGATTCACCAGCGGGCGCTGGGTAAAACAGGTGTTCTGGTTCGATTTCTTATATTTCTCAAGGCGATAGATCCCGATGCCGGTGGTAAAGCCGTCTGTTCCCGGCTTGTCGTAACGGACCACGACCCGGTTGGCGTCAACCTCTTCCACCACCCCATCGCCGCCAGCCAACAGACAGACCCCGGAATCCTTGGCAACCGTCAATTCGAGGCCCGTGCCGATCAACGGGGCTTCCGGCCGCAAGAGGGGAACGCCCTGGCGTTGCATGTTGGAGCCCATCAGAGCCCGGTTCGCGTCGTCGTTCTCCAGAAAGGGAATGAGCGAGGCGGCAACACTCACCAGCTGGTTGGGGGAAACATCCATCTGCGTTACGGCATCGGCCTCGGTGGAGAGAACCTCGCCGTCCTGCCTGGCAATAAGGGTGTCCGGGACAATCTTGCCCTTGCCATCCATCTCGGTCTTTGCCTGGGCAATGACATGCTCCTGTTCATCCAGGGCCGTCATATAGGAGATTTCCTTGGTTGCCTTCCTGCCCTTGACATTACGGTACGGGGTCTCGATAAACCCGAATTCATTGACCCGGGCATAGGTGGCCAGCGAAACGATAAGGCCGATATTCGGACCCTCAGGAGTTTCTACGGGACAGATCCGGCCGTAATGGGTCGGATGAACATCGCGCACCTCAAAGCCAGCGCGTTCACGGGAAAGACCGCCCGGTCCAAGCGCGCTCAAGCGGCGCTTATGCGTTACCTCGGACAAGGGATTGGTCTGGTCCATGAACTGGGAAAGCTGACTGGTGCCGAAAAATTCCTTGATCGCGGCGGTAATGGGCTTGGGATTGATCAGGTCATGGGGCATCAGAGCCTCAACCTCCTGAATGCTCATCCGCTCGCGAATGGCGCGCTCCATGCGGACAAGTCCCATGCGGTACTGATTTTCCACGAGCTCGCCAACCGTCCGGACCCGGCGGTTGCCAAGATGGTCAATATCGTCAATGGGGCCCTGGCTGTCCTTGAGCCGCACCAGATAACGCACCGACAGCATGATATCGTCCTTGGTCAGGGTGCGGTGCTCGATATCGGTGTTCAGACCCAAGCGGGCGTTGATCTTGAAGCGGCCGACCTCGGAAAGGTCATAGGTATCGGCGCTGAAAAACAAATTCTCGAAAAAGGCCGAGGCGATCTCGTGGGTCGGCGGGCTGCTGGGCCGCAGTCTGCGGTAAATCTCAAGCAGCGCCTCTTCCGGGGTGTTCACCTTGTCCAGGGCCAGGGTTTTGCGGAAAGAATCGGAGACCTTGATGCCGTCGATGAAAAGCACTTCAAACTCGGAGACCTTTGCCGCAACAATCTCCTCAAGCATGGATTCGGTCAGCTCGGTGTTGCAGGGAAGGATGACCTCGCCACTCTTCGAATCCACGATGTCGCGGGCAAGAAACTTGCCGACCAGGCTCTCCGCTTCGATGTCAAAATGGGTAACCCCGGCCTCAAAAATCTTCTTGGCCAAAACCTTGCCGATCTTGCGGCCTTCCTTGGCAATAATCTCTCCGGTTTTCGGGTCAACGATATCATGGGTTACTTTTTGTCCGACCATGACATCGGGAGAGAATTCCTTCTTGAATTTTTTCCGGCTCACGGAAATCTTTTCCGTGTCGTAGTAGTAGCGCAGCAGTTCATCCCCGCTGTAGCCAAGGGCCTTGAGCAGGGTGGTTACCGGGAATTTGCGGCGCCGGTCGATGCGGACATAGAGGATATCCTTGGCATCAAACTCGAGATCAATCCAGGAACCGCGCACCGGGATGATCCGGGCCGAATAGAGGAGTTTGCCGCCGGAATGGGTTTTGCCGCCGTCATGGCTGTAAAAAAGGCCAGGGGAGCGCTGCAACTGACTGACGATAACCCGCTCGGTCCCATTGACAACATAAACCCCGGTCTTGGTCATCAACGGCATGCTGCCCAGATACACAGCCTGCTCTTTGATATCACGGATATTCTGCACCCCGGTTTCCGCATCGGTGTCGTAGGAAACAAGACGGACCGTAATCTTGACCGGAACCTCGTAGGTCATGCCCCGCTGGATACACTCATCCACGGAATATTTCGGATCTCCAAAGTTATACCGCACAAACTCAAGAGAACAGGTGCCGTTGAAATCCTGAATGGGGAAAACACTTTTAAATATCCCCTGCAGCCCGCTGTCCGAGCGCTGATCGGGCTCGGTGTCCATTTGGAGAAACTTTTCGTAGGACAGCCGCTGCATCTCAATGAGATGTGGTATATCAACAACACTCTTGGTTTTGGCGAAACTTTTCCGAACTCGTTTGATAGTTTGCATGCAGCAATACCCTCATCTGTTTAGCGGTAGCGGATGGGAATGGGCTCCCCGGTGTGGAGCGTCAGGAGATAACATTGTGCCATAAATCATGGAGGCCAAATCTCTCCCTTTGATAAGAACGCAAGAACGCTACGGGGTTTCCCCCGTAGCGTCGCTGCATCTCTTGTTGATCTCTGGGGCTTGGTCAGCCTCAGAAAATGCTATATTTTTCTGACTGAAAACCGAGAAGGATCAGCCAGAAAACAGAACCGTGTTCACACTACTTGATCTCTACAGTTCCGCCAGCAGCCTCGATCTTGGCTTTGATATCGGCGGCTTCCTCTTTGGAAACGCCTTCCTTGATTGGGCTGGGTGCGCCTTCAACCATGTCTTTTGCTTCCTTGAGACCAAGAGAGGTGATGGCGCGAACTTCCTTGATAACGCCGATCTTCTTGTCGCCAGCGGTAACAAGGATTACGTCAAACTCGGTTTTCTCTTCCGCAGCTGCGGCAGCTTCGCCGCCAGCTGCGGGTGCGGCAGCCATTGCAACCGGAGCAGCAGCGGAAACACCAAATTTATCTTCAAGTTCCTTGATGAGCTCGGAAAGCTCAAGAACGGTCATGTTAGAAATAAAATCAATTACATCTGCCTTTGAAACTGCCATTGCAATATCCTCCAAATACTATTCTTGTTTAGTTGTCGCCCTGATTTTTCTGGTCCTTTATCGCCTGCAATGCATACAACGCCTTTTGCGGAACAGCGCTGAGCACCCGGACAAAACTGGTCGGAACAGCGAGCATAACTGCAAGCAGTTGGGCTCGGAGTTGATCCTTGCCAGGCAATGCGGACAATGCTTTCAGATCGTCTGCCGTAAGCAATTTGCCATCTAACACAGCCACCTTGATCTCAAGTTTTGGGTTGGTCTTGATAAACTCAACCAAAACTTTAGCTGGCGCCACCGGATCCTCATCCGCAAAAGTAACGGCCGTTGTCCCTTCCAGGAACTTATCCATGGGTTCAAAGGGGGTTCCTTTGATGGCCCGGCGCAGCAAGGTGTTTTTTGCGACACGGATTTCGGCGTTGCTCTGCTTGAGTTCACGGCGGAGTTGTGAGATGACAGGCACGGTCAGACCACGATAATCGGAAACAACGGCAAACTTGGCATGGGCCAACCTGCTGCTGAGTTCCTCGATTATCGCAACCTTATCGTCTCGATTCAATTCCTCTACCTCCTTTAAACTAACAGAATATTAGGGTTAGCGAGAAGCAGTCGAGGTCGACCGGAACAGACGAATGCGTTCTTTCCATCCTGTGCGATGTGCGCTGACGGAAAGAACCCATGTGACGACACTGCGAAAAGCAATGACATTTCGCCTCGGCAGGCCAGCACATTGGCAACAACAGGACCAATGCGCCAATTAAACCTTTTGGTACCCACGGTCTTTGACGACTTAACTGCTTAAAACAAAATATATAAAAACGCTGGATGCATCCAGCGGGAACACCGCCTATTAGGCATGTTTACAGAGAACCCGCAACTCCATGGGATCGAGCCGCAGCCCGGGGCCCATGGTGGTGGACAAAAAGACCGCCTTCAAATAAACACCCTTACTGGAAGAGGGCTTCAGCTGAATAACCTTGTCAACAAAGGCCAGGATATTCTCCTGCAATTTCTCGGTGCCGAAGGAAGACTTGCCGATCATGCAGTGGAGAACCCCTGCCTTATCAACCTTGAAGTCAACCTTACCGGATTTGATTTCCTTAACGACCCGGCCGACATCGAAAGTAACCGTGCCAAGCTTCGCGTTAGGCATCAGATTACGGGGGCCGAGAATCTTACCGATCTTGCCGACGGTGCCCATCATATCAGGGGTGGCGATGGTCTTGTCAAATTCCAGCCAGCCGCCCTGAATCTTCTCGAGAAACTCATCGCCGCCGGCATAATCCGCACCAGCGTCAAGAGCCTCTTGAACCTTCTCGCCCTTGGCAAAAACGAGAACACGCTCTGTTTTGCCGGTACCGTTCGGCAGGACAACACTGCTCCGCACCATCTGCTCCGCATGGCGGGGATCAACGCCGAGATTGAGAGCCAGATCAACCGACTCATCAAATTTTGCGAACTTGCCCTGCAACGCAAGAGTAACAGCTTCCTCAAGGTTATAAGCCTTCATCGGATCAAGCTGTGCCACACTGTTTTTATATTGCTTGCCTTTCTTCGCCATGGCGCTCTCCAAACATTGTTGAAATCGCAAAAAACCGCGATTTCAACGGTTATTGCTTTGTTACTTATTGATCTTGTGTTACGGACCTGTGGCCTTCGAGTCTACCAAGCATTCAAGCCTTCACACATCATCAGTCGACGATTGTAATTCCGCAACTCCGCGCCGTCCCTTCGATAATACGCATTGCGGCATCGATATCGTAGGCGTTCAGATCGGGGAGTTTTCTCTCAGCGATCTCTTTAATCTTATCGCGGGTAATCTTGGCCACACGATCCCGCTTGGGGTTGCTCGAACCCTTACCAAGATTGCAGGCTTTAAAAAGCAGCGTTGAGGCAGGAGGAGTCTTGGTGACAAAGGTAAATGACCGGTCGGCATACACGGTAATCACGACAGGGATAACGGTATCGCCCTCTGCCTGGGTTTTCGCATTGAACGCCTTGCAAAACTCCATGATGTTGACGCCACGCTGGCCAAGGGCCGGTCCAACCGGAGGCGACGGATTCGCTTTGCCGGCGGGGATCTGTAATTTGATGTATCCTTCAATCTTCTTAGCCATCGCTGGAACTCCCACATGTCGGATACTGTTTCCCTGCCTGTTACTCAACCGCAAGGAGCCAGACAGTCCGACATCATAAATTTAGCGGAACAAACTACCTCTATATGCTACGCAATCCGTGCAACAATTGCAAAAAATACGACTACCCTTTGCTCACCTGGATATATTCAAGTTCGACCGGCGTTTCCCGGCCAAAGATGGAAACCATTACCCGAACCCTGCCCTTATCCGGAAAAACCTCGTCCACAACACCCTGAAAATTGGTGAAAGGCCCATCGATAACCCGGACAACATCGCCAAACTCAAACGAAACTTTCGGCTTCGGCTTGAGAGCGCCATCCTTGATCCGGCCGATGATTTTCATGGCCTCTTCATCGGAAAGCGGCACCGGACTCATGTCGTTTCCGACAAAACCGGTGACCTTCGGGGTATCACGCACGGTATGCCAGGTCTCATCGTTGAGATCGACGTTTACCAGGATGTATCCAGGAAAAAATTTACGGGAGGATGTTTTCCGCGAGCCCTTGACCATCTCAACGACTTGCTCGGTGGGGACAAGGACTTCCCCAAACATCTCTTCCTGGCCAGCAGTTTTAACGCGCTCAAGCATGCTGGTCTTCACCTGCTCTTCAAAGCCGGAGTATGTATGAACAATATACCAGTGACGTGCCATAATGCTGTCTCTCTCCCGGCTTACGCTGGTTTCCTACCGCAAAACATAACCGATTATTTTTCCCAGCAGCAGATCAACAGCTCCCAAATAAAAGGAGATGATCATCACCAGTACCACCACTACCGCCGTAGTGCCAACAGTCTGTTTTTTGGCCGGCCAAACGATCTTGCCGAATTCATTTTTCACTTCGGTGGCAAATTCTTTAATCCGACCCGGCCGAAATGCAGATCCCTGCTCAGGATCATTGCCAGCTGTTTTCTTGCTTTTGGCCAATCGGTCTTCCTTGCTTGCCATATTGATCGTCTCTTCCTGCACAGGCTGATCATTCTTACACATGAAAAGATGGAGGTCGGTCAAACACCATGCACCGATTATCCAAATAACTACTTCGCCCCCTCAAACCAGAAAAGGGCGAAGCAATCATAATCTCTCGTTTCTGGCAGGCCAGGAGGGACTCGAACCCCCAGCCCTCGGATTTGGAGTCCGATGCTCTACCATTAGAGCTACTGGCCTAAAAACTATTTCGTTTCCTTATGCAGGGTATGCGATCTGCAAAAAGGGCAGAACTTCTTAAACTCCAATTTGCTCGGAGTAGACCGTTTGTTCTTGGTCGTGGTGTAATTCCGTCTTTTGCAGGTCTGACAACCCAATGTAATTATGTCTCGCATCTAGCTTCCTTTATTGCAGCCAAAACCGTGCAGGCAATTATTCGATGATTTTATTGATAACACCGGCGCCAACGGTACGGCCGCCTTCACGAATCGCGAAGCGCAGACCTTCTTCCATGGCGATCGGGGTGATCAACTTCGCTTCGATGGTAACGTTGTCTCCAGGCATTACCATCTCCACGCCCTCTTGCAGATTCACAACACCGGTCACGTCCGTGGTCCGGAAGTAAAACTGCGGGCGATATCCGTTGAAAAACGGGGTGTGACGGCCGCCCTCATCCTTGGACAGGATGTAGGCCTCGGCCATGAATTTCGTGTGCGGGGTGATGGAGCCCGGCTTGGCCAATACCTGGCCGCGCTCGATATCCTCACGCTTCAAGCCACGGAGCAGCACGCCAACGTTATCGCCGGCCAAGCCCTCGTCCAGAAGCTTGCGGAACATCTCGACCCCGGTAACCGTGGTCTTGGCGGTCTCGCGGATACCGATAACCTCGATTTCCTCGCCGACTTTCACCTTGCCGCGCTCGATACGACCGGTGGCTACCGTGCCGCGGCCGGAGATGGAGAAGACATCCTCCACCGGCATCAGGAAGGGCTTGTCGATGTCACGGGCAGGTTCGGGAATAAAGCTGTCACAGGCTTCCATCAGATCCCAGATGCATTTGGCCGCAGCCTCGTCTTCCGGATTCTCAAGAGCCTTCAAGGCGCTGCCCTGGATGATCGGGGTATCGTCGCCGGGGAAATTGTATTTGGTGAGCAGCTCGCGCAGCTCCATATCCACCAGCTCCAGGAGCTCGGGATCGTCAACCATGTCGCATTTGTTCATGAAGACAACAACCGCGGGAACGCCTACCTGACGGGCAAGCAGGATGTGCTCACGGGTCTGCGGCATGGGGCCGTCCGTGGCGGCAACAACCAGGATGGCGCCGTCCATCTGCGCCGCGCCGGTGATCATGTTCTTGATGTAGTCAGCATGGCCCGGGCAGTCCACATGGGCGTAATGACGGGTATTGGACTCGTATTCCACATGGGCGGTCGCAATGGTGATACCACGCTCCTTTTCCTCGGGAGCCTTGTCGATCTGGTCAAACGCGGTGGCCTTGGCGAAACCCTTGGTGGCCAATACCCGGGTAATGGCCGAGGTCAGGGTGGTCTTGCCATGGTCGATGTGGCCGATCGTCCCAATATTCACATGCGGTTTCTTGCGTTCAAATTTCTCTTTTGCCATGTCCTTTCCTCCTCAGCCCGGATTTCTCAACGGCTGCGCTTAACTTCCAACCAAATAATGTTTGAAATTACCAAATAAATGGAGCCCACGACCGGATTCGAACCGGTGACCTCTTCCTTACCAAGGAAGTGCTCTACCTACTGAGCCACGTGGGCAACCAAACAGTCCAAACAAAAAAAGAAAAGCCAGTTTGCTCACCCTATCGCTGAGCCAGGTAATTGTGCCATCACTGGAGCGGGAAACGGGTCTCGAACCCGCAACCCTCAGCTTGGAAGGCTGATGCTCTACCAATTGAGCTATTCCCGCTTTCACTTATGACCAACCAGATGAAAAAGCAGGAATATGACGGCAATCTCTATAACGTTAGCCGCGTTCCCACCATGATCCTAATGGTGGAGGGGGGAGGATTCGAACCTCCGAAGGCATTGCCGACAGATTTACAGTCTGTTCCCTTTAGCCACTCGGGAACCCCTCCACGGAAACCACAAGGCCGCATAGCGGCGACCAGTTTGTCCTTTATATCAAGCCATCGCCAGCTTCGCATTGGTGGAGCTGGCGATGGGACTCGAACCCGCAACCTGCTGATTACAAATCAGCTGCTCTACCAATTGAGCTACGCCAGCTTGATAAGACGGGCAATACTAATCGCTTCATTCCGAAATATCAACTAATTTTTTGCCCGGCGCAGACATTCACAAAAAGGCAAAACACAATCAGGCACTCCGCCATGAGGCAGAGTGCCTGATTGAAACAGCACGGTTCGTTTACTCTTCTATCTTCTTGGCAAATCCGCTCTCGCGGTATCTCTCAAAAGCCATGGCGAACGTCCTGTACACCATGTGGGCAAACTTGGAATACGGCATGTACATGAACAGCATCAGTACGGCCACCAAATGCATATAGTAGAAAAGATACGCCAGCACCGGAATCCCGATCAACCGGGTCAATTCCGCGGAAAGGCCGGTTATGCCGACGGTCATGATTTTAACGATCAAAAACCAGTCGTAAAATGTCGGGGTGGTGTTGTTTTCCTCTTCCATGTGGGCGCGGTTCATCCAGAGGATCCCCACCCCGACAATCAAGGCAATGGCGCTGATATTGGCCAGCAACTTGAAGGGGTCGGCAAGAGGGATCGGGCCGTGCATCCCCTCAAGGAACATGCCGAGGATATCCTTGCGGATCATCCCGTAGGTCGTCACGACAAACAGACCGATAAAGGAAAGAAGCAACGGCAGATGGCCGTTGGCCCTGTTCCGGTTCGCGCCGCATTCCTTGAAGCGCTTGTGGGCAAGGATCTCCTTGACCGAAGGCACCAGGAACTCGGTAACGAACTGCATGGCCGAAGGACGGAATTCCGACTTCACCCCGAGCTTTGCCGCCATATCGTTCCACATGTTCGAAACCCCCTTGTAGGCGGCGAAAACCGCAAAACCAAGGGCTGGGACAAAAATGGCATCGATGAGCAGAACATTCAGGGTCAGGCCGCCGATAAGGGTCGGATGATCCTTATGGGAATCAAAAAACATGCCGAAATCAATGGCGTCGGCCGCAGGCAGGGTCATGCCGCCGGAGAGCCACCACACCGCCAGGACTATCAAGGCCGGCAGGGCAATGATCAGCGGCAGGTTGCTGCCCTTGCTCACCAGCTTGGCCAGACCGGAGGGAAAGCCATAATGGGTATAGGCATAGGCCCGGATCGCACCGAGAACGTCGCCGGGTTTGGCGCCGCGCGGACAATAGGCCGTACAGTCGCCGCACTGATGGCAGAGCATGACATCAGGATCGGCAACCAGCTTGTCCTTCAAGCCCCACTGCGCCCAAATCATTTCCTTTCGCGGAAACGGCTTGGTATCGCTGGACAGCGGACAGACAACCGAACAGGTGGCACATTGATAGCACTTCTTCAAGGTGTCCCCGCCCGCATTCTTCACGTACTTTATAAACTCTAAATCAGGTTCAACCCTCATTCCTTCAGCCATAATACGCCTCCAGTATTTCTCCCTCAAATTGTCAGCTCGCGCTGACCCATGACTCATGCGCCAAAAACGCATCCCTTCCCAAAAATCAATCGTTCAGCAGGCTCGCAGGCCTGCTGAACGAAGTTTTTCCTGACAAACCAGGCCCTAGAAACCCTTGAAGGGGTTCGGGCCAAGATCGACGATCGCTTCAACAAACTCGTTGATGACTGCATCGACCTTATTGTACTCGTTAATGGCAATCTGGCGCACCGCGCAACGCTCCGGCTCAAGGCCGAGACTGCCCAGGGTTTCGCCGATGTTGGCCATACGTTTGTCCGCCAGCTCACTGCCCTTGACAAAGTGACACTGGTAATCATCCCCGAACTTACAACCAAGGAGGAGCGCACCGTCCATACCGGCGGAAAGCGCATCCTTGATCCAGGCCATGTTCACCGAGCCAAGGCAACGGACAGAAACAACCCGGATAAGGGCGTTCTGCGGGAGCTTGCGCATGGCAGCCATGTCCAGAGCCGGGTAGGCGTCGTTTTCGCAGGCAAAAACGATGACGCGCAACTTGTCTTCATCGTCGTCCGGCACTTCGATGCTCTTGACCATGGAACCGACCTGGTCGATATTGTAGTTCTTGAAGCCGATGATCCGCTCGGGACAAGCGCCCATGCAGGTACCACAACGGCGGCACCGGGTGGGGTTGGGCTTGGGGGTTCCCTTCTCGTCATCGTCAAGGGCGCCGAACGGACATTCTTCCGTACACCGTTTGCACTGCGTGCAACGCTGAAAGAAGAACTCCGGATAGGTGCCGTCGTTGGACCGGGGATGCACTGCCACGCCACGATCCGCGGATTCGATGGACTGAATCGCCTTGAGCGCTGCGCCGCATGCGTCGTCAATGGTTTCTTCCATGTTCATGGCCTTGCGCACACCGCCGCAGGCATAGACGCCGGTCCGCCGGGTTTCGTACGGAAAGCAGATGAAGTGAGAGTCGGCGTATCCGTCGAACAGCTCCAGATCCAGGAAGGCCGGACCCTGACGATAGGCAAGGTTGATGGTCGGCTTGTCACAGGTGGTCGGAACCATGCCCGCGGCCAGAACAACCATATCCACGTTCAGGGTGACATCCTCGTTGAGCAGGGTGTCTTTCAGATGAACAGCCAAGCCGTTGCCAGCTTCCTCAACCTGGGTCACGGTGGCCTTGGTCATGAAGATGCCGTCGTCGTTCTGGGCACCCTTGTAGAACATCTCCATGTTGCCGGGGGTCCGCATGTGCTGATACAGAACATACGCCTTGCCAGCGGCATTGTCCTCGCGGACATAGCGGGCCTGCTTCAGGGCAACCATGCTGGTAACCGAGTTGCAGTACGGGAAGTCCTGATCATGCTCAGCGCCGCCTGGGCTCTGAACAAAAGCTACATTGGCGGGAACCTTGCCGGTTTTTGCAAGTTTTTCAAACTCGGCGTTGGTCACCACGCCTTTCAGCTTGCCATAGCCAAGATGCGCATACTCGGAAACATCAGCCGGGCTCCAGCCGGTGGCCAGAACAACCGCGCCGAAATCCTCGGCCGCGGCATCCGCCACCATATAGGGCTGCAGACCAGCGTTGGGATCTTCCATCTCGCCCTTGGAGATTTTATCCTGCTCGTCAACGCCAACCTTTTTCGGCGCATCCCACTCGCTCTTGGTGCCTGCTGCCTTGAGGGTTACCTTATAGGCACCGGGAGCGCCAGCGATACGGGCAACCTCGGTGGAAGCCTTGACGGTGATCCCTGCCTCGGCCTGCACGGCATCGACCATGGCCTGAACCGTGGGCTCTTCCAGATCGGTCCAAGGCGCGGCGGTGGGGAACTGCTTCCTCCAGCCAAGGGCCTTGCCGCCCAACTTGTCCTGGGCTTCGATGATGGTCACTGCGTAACCGGCCTTGGCGGCTTCCATGGCCGCGGTCATGCCGGCGATACCACCGCCCATGACGAGAATCTTCTTGTTGATGGTCTCAAGTTTGTACGGATCAGGCACATCGCCTTTCTTCGCCTGCACACAGGCCATGCGCACATAGTCCTGTCCCTTTTCCGTGGCGAATTCCTTCACCTTCTCGGCGCTGCGGGACTCGGTGACTTCCTCGGCACACCAGGCAGCACCTTCGCGCAGATTGGCGCGGGTAACGTACTTGTCGTCGCCGAAATTGAACTCATCCTTCATGACCCTGGGGGAACAGGCACAGACAACGATGGTATTCACGCCGTCGTTGTTGATATCATTTTGAATCAACTCACGACCGGCCGCGCTGCAGAGCGCCTCGTGGGTCTTGGCCTCCATGCCGTTCTCGCCTGCCGCCTTTGTCAGCGCCGCAACGTCGAGGGCATCTCCTATACCACAACCTGTGCAGATATATGCACCGTATTTCTTTTCCATTCACCCTACCTCCTGGACGCTTGAATAGCTTTCATGGCTGCTGCCGTTGCACTCTGGGCACAGGTTACGACGTCGGCTGCCTTTTTGGCGCAACCGGCGGAAACCATCCCGCCATTCGCATCGGCCAGAATAAATCCATTGCTGTCAACGGAAAGTCCAAGCGCCGCCGCCTGGGCTTTGGCCGCAGGCTCCATGCCGGTGGCAAGGATGGCCAGATCGACCGTTTCCTTGATCTTTTCACCGGTCACGGCATTTTCAGCAATCAGGGTTACACCCCCATCGGCTTCGGCAACAATATCAGCAACCTTGCCCTTCACCCAGGTGATGTTCGCGTCAGACATCAATTTCTCGCGGAACTTCTCGTACTTGCCAGGGGTCCGGAGATCGATGTAGAAAACGGTGATCTTGGCGGTGGGATACTGCTCGCGGATATAGTTGATGTGCTTCATGGAAGCCATGCAGCAGATATAGGAGCAGTACTCCAGATGATTTTCATCACGGGAACCGGCGCACTGTACAAAGGCAAAGCTTGCGGGTTCCTTGTTGTCCCCGGGGCGGAGAATCTTGCCGCCGGTGGGGCCGTTGGGCGCAGCCAGACGCTCCATCATCATGTTGGTGATGATGGCGTTGCTGGAATCATACTTGAGGTTGGTCATCTTGGTCGGGTCATAGGGATTCCAGCCCGTTGCCCAAACAATGGCGCTCACGTCAACGGTGAATTCCTTGGCTGCCATGTCCAGCTCAACCGCGTCATATTTGCAGGCATCCTTGACGGCCTGCAAGCCGGCAGCGCTGCAAGCGCTTTTATCAAGCACATACTTCATGGGGAAAGCCATGTCGTGGGGCTTGTACACTGCCTTGCTCTTGTTCATGCCAAAGTTGAAGTCATTGTCACGCTCATCCGGGCAGGCATCGGCACAGGCGCCACATGCGGTGCAGTTGTTGTTGATGAAGCGGGGCTTGCTCTCCAGCGTAACCTGGTAGTTGCCCGGCCCACCGGTCACACTCTTGACCTCGGTCATGGTGTAGACCCGGACCCGGCGGTTGCTTTTAATACGCTGGAAATTGATCTCCAGACCACAAGTCGGGGGGCAGAGCTTCGGGAAGTATTGATTCAGCTGCGCAACCCGGCCGCCCAGGTACGGGTTTCTCTCGATCAGAAAAACATCTTTTCCGACTTCAGCGGCTTCCAAGGCGGCCGTAAGCCCGCTTATGCCACCGCCAACGACAAGTACAGCACCTGCGGGTGCGCTGCGTTCGTCTGTCATGCCTTCCTCCATTTATAGTGAAATTAGTTAGGTGAAAAAAACGAGTTTTTTGGCTCAAAAGACCAGGACTTTCCTGTTCATGCCTCGCCACCTCAACCAAAAAAACCGAGACGCCCACCTCATAGAAAAATCTCCAGGCACCTTTCGGGGTGCCTGGAGATTTCTAATTACCGTTATACCAGTTGCGTGGTGAAACTTAGATCCACGGCTCGGTTTCAACGATGTTGATGCAGTTAACCTTTTCACACTTCCACTCCTGGGTTGCAGGGTCGAAGGTGGAGTTAACAAATGCCTTCCAGTTGGCATCGTCACAGGTCGGGTAGTCAGACCGGTAGTAGAAGCCGGGGTAGCGGCTCTCTTTCCGGAACTCGATGTGACGGATGTGGGTCTCTACACACCAGATACGATGGTAGTTCTCCCAAGCGCGCATCAACTCATGCAGATCGCCGGCAGCCATCAGCTCGGCATCTTCACGCAGCATGCGGAGAAGATCGAGGCAGATGTTGAGAAGCTTGCCAGAGGTCATGTAGTAGGTAGCAACACCGCCGCCGTACTCATCGGTGGCCTTCATCAGGCGCATCATGATACCAGCAGGCTTGCAGTAGTTGGGGTTGATGTCGGCAGCGGTGGTGGCGCCAACATGCTGGAGGTAACGCTTAACCGGAGCATATACTTCGTCAGCGTACTCCTGAGCGGACTTCGGCAGCTCGGGCTTGAAGGAAGCATTGTCACGGCAGAATTTAACCATCTGCTTGGCAACGATACGACCCTCGGCATGAGAACCGGAGGAGAACTTATGACCGGATGCGCCAACGCCGTCACCTGCGGTGAACAGACCGTCAACGGTGGTCATGCGGTTGTAGCCCCACTTGTACTGATGGCTACGGGGACCGTCAACGGTCGGAACCCAAGCCTCGTCCGGACCGGAGGTCCAGATACCGCAGCAACCGGAGTGAGAACCGAGCATGTACGGTTCGGTCGGCATGATCTCGGAACCAACCTTCTCGGGCTCGATGTTCGCACCGGCCCAGAGACCAGCCTGACCAACGGACATGTCGAGGAAGTCTTCCCAAGCCTCGGACTCAAGGTGCTTCCAGTATTTCTTAACGTCCTTCTCGTCCATGCCAGCAGCCTTCTTGGCATCGAGGAAAGCGTTCAGAGCAACGTCGGTAGCCATGTAGATCGGACCACGACCAGCCTTCAGCTCGTTGAGCATCAGGTGGTTACGCAGACAGGTCGGGGTTACGGCAGAAGCGCCGTACGGCATGAACTTCTCGAGCTCGCCCTTTACTGCATCGCTGTTGGCGTAGAACTCACCAAGACCGTTCTGTACTTTGGCCTTGAAGAGAAGGAACCATGCACCAACCGGTCCGTACCCGTCTTTGAAACGAGCAGGCGTGAAGCGGTTTTCCATCATGGTCAGGGTGGCGCCAACCTGTGCACACATGGTGTAGGTGGAACCAGCATTCCATACGGGGTACCAGGCGCGGCCCTTACCCTCACCGGTGGACCGGGGACGGAAGATGTTTACTGCGCCGCCGCATGCACACAGAGCGGCCTTGCAACGGAAAACGTGAACCTTGTTCTCACGGGTGGAGAAACCAACTGCGCCAGCGATCTGGTTTGCTTTGTTCTTGTCAAGGATCAGCTTAACAATGAATACGCGCTCCATGATGTTCTCGTCGCCGAGAGCGGTTTTGGCGGGCTCGGCAACGATGCACTTGTAGGACTCACCGTTGATCATGATCTGCCACTTACCGGTACGAACCGGCTTGCCACCTTCGGTCAACTTCGGAGCCGGCTGTGCGCCGTCGAGGTTGTTGCCGTTGGCATCGAGCTTCCAGACCGGCAGGCCCCACTCTTCGAAGAGATGTACGGAATCGTCAACGTGACGGCCCAGATCGTAGATCAGGTCTTCACGGACAACGCCCATGAGATCGTTACGAACCATTTTTACGTAGTTCTCGATCTTGTTGTCGCCGATGTAGGTGTTGATAGCGGAAAGACCCTGGGCAACAGCGCCGGAACGCTCCATGGAAGCCTTGTCAACCAGCTTGATCTTCAAGTCGGCCGGAGCCCATTTCTTGATTTCGAAAGCAGTACCGCATGCGGCCATACCACCACCGATGATCAGAACGTCAACATCGTGCTCGACAACCTCAGGATTAGCAACGGCGGGTAACTCACCCAGCGGCTTATTAGGTAACGCCATAGTAAATCTCCTTAAGCAATTGTATTAAATCAGTTAGTTATCCAAAAAACTTACTTGGCGAGCATGGTCGGCGTAGCCAGCTGCTTCTCGGTGGAGAGCAACTCGTCGTCCAGGTTCGTGCATTTCAGAGCAGGATACGCATTGGCAGCACCCTCGGCGGTGGTCCGCACGGGGAACTTGAAGCGCTTCATGTTGCCGTTACGGAACTTAACGGTCCACATGATGGAATCGGAACTCCGCATCGGATGTACCTGGCCACCCATGGGTACGAAGTCGTTGTAACCACGAACGGCAATGGCGCCCTGCGGGCAGATCTTTACGCAGGAGTAACATTCCCAGCATGCATCGGGCTCCTGATTGTACGCCCGCATCTCCTCTTTGTTCAAGACCATCAGGTCATTGGGGCAGATGTACATGCAGGCAGTTTTGTCACCGCCCTTGCAGCCGTCACATTTAGAAGGATCTACGTAACTTGGCATTCACTAACCTCCTCACTTGGATTGAATTTTCCGAACTCCGATTGTACGAAATTCGCGTTTACCATATCTAAGAACAGCCGCTCTGGCTCAAGACCGCTCGAAGCAAGTGCCTTCGAAGAACAGACCTTTACCCTGTTGACCATCTGAACTACCGAACCGCAATGCCTCGGAGCTGACGCGCTTCCAGCGGCGGACACAAGCGGCTAATTTTACGTATTTTTTATACTGTCTTGCACAAAACTGAAGAGCGACTCATTTTTTAGAACATTGGTCTGTATAATTTCTCACCTGATAAAAGTCAAGAAAAAAACTTTAGCCATCTTCTCCTCCACGGAACCCGCACACACCCCTTCCTTACCCACCGGTTTTCCCCTGCACCGGCCTTGCCCGGCAACACCGAATCGCCTGCCGGATGGCCGGATCAGGGGAAAATCCTCTCTTGAGATGTTGCATTGGAAAAAATCATACCCCTCCTTTCCCGGCCTCATTTCTCCCTTTGAGAAATGAATTTGACAGAGAGCGTTCCCGTGGTTACTGTGTTGCCAAAATCGCCCCAGGCATCGTCACGCATTGTCGATATAACTGGCAGAAACCGCGGAAAGAACCGGAAGGATTTCCCTTTCGCTCGCAAAGGCCCCATGTTTTCAACATCCCGACTTCTTTTTAGATGGGCTCGCCTTTTCTGCCGTAACAACACATCCCTTGAAGGTCGTTACCATGAGCAAGTCACAACAGACGCCGCAACCCCCATCCTTTAGCAAATCCCTGTTTGGTGCGGACAACAACCCAAGCAACATCATGCCGGCCAAGCTGACGGCGGACAGCACCCTGAAATTCCGCTGTCATCCCGGAGTGTCCTGTTTTACCAACTGCTGCGGCAACATCAATATCATTTTGACCCCGTACGATATCCTGCGCATCAGGCGGCCTTTAAACCTGACCGCCGATGAATTCCTCCTGCGGTTCACCACCCCCGTATATCTGGAAAAGACCGACCTGCCCGGAGTAAAGATCCATCTCGACGAGAATGGCCGCTGCCCCTTTGTCACGGAAGAAGGCTGCACCATCTACCCTTACAGGCCAACGACCTGCCGCTATTATCCGGTGGGGATGTCGTATTTCCATGCGGCGGGCAACGAAGGAACAGCGGCGGAGGAATTCTACTTCCTCGTCAAGGAGCCCTATTGCAAAGGGCACGAGGAACCGAAGGAACAAACCATCCGCGAATGGCGGATTGATCAGGGGATTGACGAGTCAGACGATATGAACCGGGAGTGGATGGAAATCGTCATGCGCCGCAAGTCCTTCGGGTTGCAGGCAACCTTGAGCGAGCCGGCCCAGAAGATGTTTTTCATGGCCAGCACCGATCTTGACAAATTCCGGGATTTTGTTTTCAACAGCTCCTTCCTCGACACCTATGATGTCGACGAGGAAACCCTGGCGAAGATCAAGACCGATGATATCGCGCTGATGAAATTTTCCTGCAAATACCTGGCCTCTTCCATCTTCGGGACCAAGGATCTGGCCATAAAGGCGGAAAAAGTCAAGGAACGGGTGGAGAAGAACAAAGCCAACCAAGGCGAAGTGGAAAAACAGGCCATGGAAACCTACGAAGAGCTTCGCCGCGACCATGAGCTGCTCAAGAAGAAAATCGAACTGCAGAAAAAGACTGAAAAGAAAAGCTGATCACCCAACGGGGAGGGCAATCGTAAAGGTGGTTCCCTCCCCTTCCTTGCTGTCCACGGATATTATTCCCTGATGGCTGTCGACGATATTTTTGACGATGGCCAAGCCGAGCCCGGTTCCCCGGTTTTTATCGGTATAAAACGGCGTAAAGATATGGCCCTGTTTTTCCAGGGACATCCCCCCCCCGGTATCGGTGACCGCGAGCAGCACCATGCCCGTTGCTTTCTCGTAGCTGGTTTCCACGGCAAGCTTTCCCCCTTCCGGCATGGCCTGCACACTGTTCACCAGGATGTTGAGACAGGCCCGGTGCATCAGCCCCTGATCCAGGGAGACCTGGGGCAGATCCCGGGCCAGTGAAGTCTCCAGGGTAATGTTATGCCGCTCCAGCTCCGGCGCCATGAAGGTGAGAATCTTGCCGAAAATCTCGTTTACCGAGACCGGCGCCATCTTCGGTTCCTGGGGCCTGGCAAAATCAAGAAACTCTCGCACGATCCCATCGAGCCTGCCCGTTTCCTCCACGATAATCTCGGCAAGGTGTTCATTCCCCGGCGCAACACTCTTGAGACGTTTCCCCAAAATATCCGCGGTGCTGCGGACAATGCCCAGCGGATTCTTGATTTCATGGGAAACCGAAGCCACCATCTTGCCAAGGGTGGCGAGCCTCTGGCTTTGATGCAGCTGCTGCTCAAGGCGCCTGCGTTCCTCGGCGCGGGCGTCTATGATCCGATCCGCCCGCGCCACGATGAATCCGAGCACCGCGAAAAGGCCTGACATGATCAGCATGGAGGTGAGGATGATGGAGCCCTGCAATTTGGTAATCGCCACGACATCCTCGGAGAGATCCTGAACCACCTCGATGACCCCCATGATGACATCGCCCTTCTGGTTGTTGGACTGATACTGACGAAAGGGGATGAAGGTGCTCAGCTGCGAGGAAATGGGCCGCGCACCGGGAAGGAGGTTCAGCAGGGAGCCGGTTGAGCGGACCACGGAGTTGTTTTCTCCGGCCAGGGCCTTGCGGTATTCAATGCCGCCCTCGCCGGTGCGGCCGATGCGGGTGGCCACCGTGCTGTAGGAGATGATGTTTTCCCGGGAATCAAAAATGGTAACCGCCTGAATCCGCATCCCGTGCGTGGCGTTGCGGACAACGGCATCGAGCCGGGCAAACTGTTCGGGCTTGCGCAGGGCGATCTTCCCATAACGCACCACCGTGGGCAGAACAAATTGCTGAAACACCTGATGGCTGAGGTTTTCGGCAACAACAAAGGCATAGGCCTCGCTCCGCTCCAGGAGAACCTTTTTGGCATGGTTCGAAATGATCCAGGAAAGGACCAGGGTAAAGAGGAGAAACACCGCAAAGCCGCTGTAGGAAAAAAACTTGACCAGCCGGAACGGCTTCAAGCTGGCGAGACTGGCCGCATCGTCCTGCGTCTTTTTTCTTTCAATCATGACATACCCCGCATCGCCTGCACTGCGCTGTATCACAGGCAATCGTTGACTTTTCCTCCAGCCCCTTCCGGTACTCCGCCCAAAGATAGCGCCGGTCGATCCCATGATCGATGATCTCCCAGGGGAAAACCTCCTCCTGACCACGCTGGCGCATGGCATACGCTTCGGGGTCTATGCCGCAGCCCTGCATGGTCTGCCGCCAGTTCCGCTGGCCTTGCAGCATGGCATGCAGGGCCAAGCCGACCAAGCGATCCCCACGGGCCAACACTGCCTGATAGAAGGCGTTCCCGGGCTGGTCAACAACTAGGCGGGTATTGGCCATGCCGGCCACACCCTTGCGCAGAAACTTTATGCTATTTTTAAGCGCTGTCAATGGGGCAAAGCCATGAAACTGAAACGGGGTCCAGGCCTTGGGCACAAAGCTGTTGACGCTGAGGGTGATGTTGCCCATGCGCCCCGTCTCCCGTCCCACTCCGAGCAGGGTCTTTCGCACCTTGTCCGTCAGACGCAAAAGCTCCACCAGATCATCCTCGGTTTCCGTGGGCAGGCCGATCATGAAGTAGAGCTTGAGATGATTGATCCCGGCCCGGGCCAGGGCCTCGGCTGCGTACAGCACGTCCTGCTCGCTGATCCCTTTATTGATGACTCTCCGGAGCCTTTCCGATCCGCCGTCCGGTGCGATCGCCGCGCTTTTCAGTCTGCTTTGCGCAAGCAGATGGCACAGCTCGCCGCTGATGGCGTCGGCCCGCAAGGAAGAAAAGGACAGGGCGCACCCCTCGTGCAACAGATATTCGGCAATCCGGGCGAGATCCCCGCCCCGCGCCATTTCCATCCCCAATAACCCGACCCGTTTAATATCTTCGGGCCGCTCGGCCAGGGCGGCGAGGATGCTTTCCGCCTGCCAGAGACGGGGAGGACGATAAACAAACCCGGCGGCGCAGAACCGGCACCCGCGGCTGCAACCGCGGCCAAGCTCGGTCAGAAAAAGATCGGCGAATTCGGCTTCCGGGCTCAACAGCTTCGAGTGTCCGGCCACCGAGGATTTGTCCAGCACCACGCGCCGCACCCTGGCCGGTACTTCCGGGTCAGGCTCGATACCGGTCAGGATGCCGTCGTCCCCGTAGTGCATGGTGTAAAAGCGCGGGACATAACAGCCGCTGAACTCCCGGACGATTCCCCGGAGCAGTGCTTCCGGCTCCTGGGCGGCCAGGTGTTCGGCAAGATGGTCCATGAGTTGCGGAAGGATCGGCTCTGCTTCCCCGACCACAAACAGGTCCACAAAAGGGGCCAGGGGCTCGGGGTTGATAAAGGAGGCAACGCCGCCACCAATGACAAGGGGTTGGCCAGGCCGGAATCTGCTGGTGTTTGCGGAACGCTTTTCGGCCAGAGGCTCGATGCCGCCTGTGTGCAGCAGGGCCAAGAGATTGAAAAAGTCCTGTTCAAAGCTGAGGGAGCACAGGAGGATGGGGAAATCGCGGAGAGGGCGGCCCGATTCCAGGGAAACCGGGGGCTGATTGTCCTGATAAAAAAAGCGTTCGCAGACAAAACCCGGCAGGCTGTTTACCAGGGCATAGACGAGTTGGAAGCCCAGGTTGGAATTGCCCAGGCCGTACCTGTTGGGGAAGATAAGGGCAACCGGCAGGAGCCCCTTCCATTTCTTGCGCTGCGTCCCTTTTTCGCTGGCAAGAAAATCACCGGATGCAGGTTGGCGCTGGCGCATGGGGGTCCATATCGAACCTGCCGGAGAGGAGCAGGACACTCCGGCAGTGGCTGAAAGCGGGGCAGCCACTGATCACCCGCTTTGTATTGATTTTCCAAAAAAGGCGCAGTCGAAACACCTTGTCGCTTACCTCTGGATAAGGCGCCCCGCAAGCCTCAGCTGTAACTGGTCAGCTTTCATTCCGGCGCAAAAAGGTAGGCCGGTCGTAATCCTGCTCGTTTAAGATGTTGTTGGCATAGGATCTCTGTATGCCGTTGGCCACGGCGCGGCCCGCGGCCATGC
>Ga0074199_1001007_pt1 | contig 30374 bp, 28 predicted proteins | sample EPASupsiteSAE347_FD_64528 | JGI IMG/M metagenome (GOLD analysis project Ga0074199, IMG submission 64528) | Bioremediated contaminated groundwater from EPA Superfund site, New Mexico - Sample SAE3-47 | ecosystem: Environmental > Aquatic > Deep subsurface > Groundwater > Contaminated ... | reverse complement strand
TATGATGTGTTGGACAGCATGGAGGCAACCTGATTTCAAAACTTGTCTAAAACATTCGTTTTTAACCGGAAATTCAAGCGGTAATACCGCTAAATCAGATTATTTTGGACAGCAGTGATGCATTATAATTTTATACGTTAGAATGTATTATTGCGCCACTGTCATTCCCGCGCCACGTCGTTAGACAAGTGGCAAGCGGTCCGCCAGTGACGAATGGATTCCCGATTAAATCGGGAATGACAAATGTTCAACATAAAATGAATAAATTCTATGAAGTAGAATTTAATGATATGGAGTAATTATGGAAAAGAAAAAATGCAAAGGGAATCACAAGGGACATTTATGCGTGCTGGCCAGCGTCGGGTGTCTGGAAAAAATCCGCCTGCTGGCCCGTAATCCGGCTTTTATTTGCTTCAACTGCGGCCGGTCGGCGAAATCAAAGAAAAACCTCTGCAATCCCATGCCCCTTGAAGAAGGAGACGGCCATGAGTGATATCCGGCCCGCCCTTTCGGTTGTTATCCCGGTCTTTAATGAGGTTGAAAACGTCCAGTTGCTTTGCGGAAAACTGCATGAGGCGCTTCCCAAGGCGGGGCGGTCGTATGAGATTATTCTGGTTGACGATGGCAGCATGGACGGCACCTGGGAAAAACTGCGCGAAACTATCCGGAATCTGCCGCATTTCCGCCTTGTCAGACTGCGCCGTAATTTCGGGCAGACCGCGGCCATGAGCGCCGGCATACATGAAGCCCGGGGCGAAATTATTATCACCCTGGACGCCGACCTGCAAAATGACCCGGAGGATATTCCGCTTTTGCTGGAAAGAATGGACAAGGGCTTTGACGTGGTCAGCGGCTGGCGCAAGGACCGCAAGGACGAGTGCATCCGGAGAAAACTGCCTTCCATGCTGGCCAATCGCCTGATCAGCCATGTCACCGGCGTCCATCTGCATGATTACGGCTGCACCCTGAAGGCTTATCGCCGCGAAGTGCTGGAAAATATTGAATTATACGGCGATATGCACCGCTTCATTCCCGCCCTGGTAAGCGGAGGGGGATGCAAGGTTGATGAGGTCGTTGTCCGCCATCATCCCCGCATCTTCGGCAAGTCCAAATACGGCCTTTCGCGGATCGTGAAGGTCATCCTGGATTTGATGACGGTTTCGTTTCTTCTGCGTTACAGCCGGAGTCCGATCCAGATTTTCGGCAAGATGGGGCTCATGGTGGGCGTGCCGGGCCTGGCCTTGCTCCTTTTGATGGTCATCGCCAATCTCAGCGCCAATCTGTTCGGAACGGAATTTGCCGCCGGATTGTTGAAGCGTCCCTTCTGGGTGATGACCTCGTTCATGCTCGTGTTCTTCGGCATCCAGTTTATCTGCATGGGCATTTTGGCGGAAATCCAGATTCGCACTTATCATGAATCCCAGGGCAAGCCGATTTATGTCATCAAAGAAATAATTGAGTCCACCATCTCCTGATATATGTTGTTTTCCTTCTTTTTGTTTGGGTCCCCGCCGCATTTTCTGGCCAATGTTGCCGCCACCGCCATTCCTCCGGTTTATGTGATCGGCGGCCTTTATCTGGCCATGCTTTTTGCCGGCGCGCTGATGGACATGGTTTTGTTCGGCCGTTTTTTGACATTGCCCATCGGCTGGGAAGGGTTGGCGGCGCGGATCAGGTCAAGGCCGTGGCTGTCAAAAGACGCTCTCTGGATTTTTTTTATTCTCATATTTATTCAGGCTGCCGCCGGTTTAATCCATTGGAGCGGCGTCAAGCTCGGCTGGTTTGCGGCGGAAGGGGAGGAGGCCAGCACGGCTCTTATCCAGGGGGTTTTGTTCCATGGCGTGGCGTTATTGCTTGTCTGGGCTTTGATCCGGCGGCGCAACAGTTCATGGAACGGGGCGTTTGGCATGGACTGGCCTGGTTTTAAGCTGGCCGCGGGGCAGGGGCTGGCGGGCTATGTCGGCGTGATGCCGTTGGTTTTTATCACCGCGGTCCTTTACCAGTTGTTTCTTTATGCGGCGGGCTATCCGGTGACGCTTCAGGATGTTGTCACGATTTTTCTGGAGCCCCAGACGGGCTGGAGCCTTTTTTTACTGCTCTTGCTGGCGGTGGTGGTGGCGCCGCTGGTTGAGGAGGCGCTTTTCCGCGGCATACTTCTGCCGGTGTTGATGAAAAAAATGAGTCCGGGAACGGCGGTGGTGGTCAGTTCGCTTTTGTTCGCCGGCATTCATCAGCATCTGCCATCATTTGCGCCGTTATTTGCGCTGGCCGTTGTGCTGGCCGGACTGTATATTTATTCCGGCTCCCTCTGGGCGCCGGTTGTGCTGCACGCCGTTTTTAACGGGGTGAGTCTTTGCGTGTTACTGCTGACCTTGCCATGATGAAATCATTGCTGACAGTTGCATGGGTGCCGGAGCGGGCCGGGCAAATGTTTCCGGGCTATATCCGCGCCATTGACCAGACGCTTTTGCCGGTCAGGCTGAAATTCATGAAAATCAGGACGGTCGCCGAGCTATGGAAGGCGATCAAAATTCTGCAAATCCGCGGCGCGCCGGCGATCGGCGTGGCGGCCGCTTTTGGGATCGTGCTGGCCGCGCAAAATAGTAAATCCCGGAATAGTGCCGGCATCGGAGGCGACGTAAAACGGGCGGCGGATTATCTGGCTTCCTCCCGGCCGACCGCGGTCAATCTTTTCTGGGCGCTGGAACGTATGAAACAGAAGGCTATTGAATCCGGTTCGTTGCCCGCCGCTGAATTCAAAAGGATACTGGCCCAGGAGGCTTTTGCTATCTGGAACGAAGACCGGCAAATCTGCCGCCTGATCGGCGAGCATGGCCTTAAACTGCTGAAACGCGGAAGCACGCTCCTGACGCATTGCAATGCGGGTGGACTGGCCACCGCGCAGTTCGGCACGGCCCTGGCGCCCGTTTATCTGGCGCATGAAAAAGGATGGCCGGTCAAGGTTTTTGCCGATGAGACCAGGCCGCTCCTGCAGGGCGCGCGCCTGACCGCCTGGGAACTCAGCCAGGCCGGCATAGATGTTACGCTCATTTGCGACAATATGGCCGCTTTGGTTATGAAGGAGGGAAAAATTGATCTGGTTTTTGTCGGCGCGGACCGCATTGCGGCCAATGGCGACGCCGCCAACAAAATCGGCACTTACGGCGTGGCGCTCCTGGCCAAGGCGCACAAGATTCCGTTCTACGTCCTGGCGCCGACCTCCACTTTTGATTTGAAGGCGCGTTCCGGGCGAGATATTCCGATTGAAGAGCGTTCTTCCGCTGAAATCACCTGCTGGCAGGGCAAGCAAATAGCGCCAGACAAAATCAAGACTTATTGCCCGGCTTTTGATGTGACGCCCGCAAACCTTATCACCGCCATTGTCTGCGAGCGCGGCATCTGCCGTCCGCCCTATAAACAATCATTGCGGCACGCCTGCCGGCCAAGCAGAAATAGATAAGATTATTTGGGCTGGACTTGGCGCTTCAAATCATCGGGGAGCTTGTTCAGGAGATGGGGGTGGGCCTCAACAAGGCGGACAATATCCGCGAGATCCTTGATCCGCTTGCTTTGTCTTCGGCCGGATTCGGACCATGCTTTTATCTTGCCTTTCAGGGTGTCTTCAAGTGAAGCCACGCGCATAAGGATGCCGTGAACATCGGCCGGAACGGCGCGGTCGGTAAAGCCGCGATAAAAGTCTTCCGTGCTGAGTTGAATGCTGACCGCGGCTTGTCCCTTGAAATTGATGGACCATTCAAACCGCTCGGCGCGGAATCCCGCTTTTTCGAGCAATGCAACCACGCGTTCAATGGCGTCTGAAACCACCACGATATCCACATCCTGGGTTACCATGGGTTGTTGCGCCCAATGGTTCACTGCCAGGCCGCCAATGACGCACCAGGCGATATCCGCCTTCTCCAGGCAATCAACGAGTTTCATGACGTCGTTCGTTCCGCCGGATGTCTGCCAATCGTAAAATTGTTTTGAAGTCATGGGAATGAGGTTATCAGAAAGAACGCTTCGTTGCCATAATTATTTAAAAATCGCCGGGATGCCGGATTCCTGATCAAACCCGCAATATGATGCAACTCCTGTCGGCGGCATCAAGGTGCCGCGAGAGAATATTTTTCATCAACCGCATTCGCAGGCGGCATCCAGCATGGCGATAATATTTTCAGCGGGAACGTTGGGCTGGATGTTGTGAACCTGGTTAAAGACGTATCCGCCGCCGGGTTTGAATATGTCAAGCCGTTCCCTGACGTGTTTGCGGATTTCCTCAGGCGAGGCGGTCGGGAGAATGCGCTGGGTGTCGCATCCGCCGCCCCAGAAGACGATTTTGCCGCCAAACTCTTTTTTTATCCGATCAGGCTCCATATTGGCGGCCGAGGTCTGGATGGGATTCAATATGTCAATTCCCGCCTCAATCATGTGCGGGATCAGGTGGTAAATTGAGCCGCAGGAATGCAGAAATGTTTTCCATTTGGTATTTTGATGAATCCAGGCGCACAATTTTGCGTAATGCGGCTTGATCATCTCCGCCCACAGTTCCGGGTTGATGAATTCGCCGCGCTGTGTGCCGCTGTCGTCCGCGGCTATGCCCCATGCAAAACAGTAATCACCGGCCGCATCACGCAGTTGTTTCAGGCATTTAATGGAAGCTTCCACGGATTTGTCCATCATTTCGTGGCAGGTCTCCTTCTCGGTCATCAGCATGACCATCCACTCGGAGGGCAGTCCCATGGTAACGTTGCTCAGGCGATCCGTGATCAGACTCATTCCGAGAAAGCAGACGCCTCCGCCCCAGCCAAGCAGGGCGTATTCGGTGTTTTCATAAAGAAATTTTCCCCTGGCCTGAAAGGCGCTGAGCTGTTCATCGGCGAATCCGGTTACCGGCCTGAATTTTGCCGGGTCAATCGCTGCGCCGGGTTCGTTAAAAGAAATGTCGTCAAAGTAATAACCTTCACGGGGCATGCGGTAGGATGTTTCCTTCCGGTTTTGATCCAGCAGGACCCAGCGCCCCTCGGAATCAGTTCCGATGTTGGTGTTGGGCGGCAGAAGGCCGGCTGCGCCTTCATAGAGGGTGGCTGGCACCCATTCCTTGTCGGGTTTCACGTCGGCCGCCGCGGATGAAATATCAAGCGGGACAACATCCAGATGAAATCTGCGCATAACCGCTTCTTCCACGGAGGCGACCATAAATTTCGGGTCCCAGATGCGGGTCCTGGCATTGATGCCGAGTTTTGCCTTTACCTGGTTGTAAGCCTTGACGCCGATGCCGGATGCTTTCATGGCACCAAGATCAATCGGTATTCGGTCGGTATCCTGAAAATTGACGGCTCGCAAAACGCGTTCCCGGGAAGTCATGGCATTCATAATTCTTCCTTTTTGATGTTTGTAATGTCAATGGATATCCCTGCAGGCGCTGAGAATAAATGAATTGTCAGCGAAAGACAAGGCGTGAAACGCCCGCAGTCTGTTTCACTTTCATCATCTGATTTCCGCCCTGCTGAAATTCGTATGGAACGGTGACAATGGTCGCGGTATATCCCTCCACAGCCAGGCGGGCGGTGACAGCCTGAAGGTGCCGGGATTTTATGGCGCCCAACTCAAGCAATGGAAATATCCGCACCTCAGCGGCGACGCGGCACAGTTCCCGGATTGATGCAACATGAAAATCAGCGGAGAATTGTCCGCTGTAAAGAAAAAGCAGGTGCGAACAGAGGGCCAGGTCAAATTGCCGATCGGAAAACGGCAGATGCGGCAATTCCCCTTCCACATAACGCCCCTGTTTCAGGCCAAAGGAATAGTCGGCGAGAAATTCTTCCATGGCGGCCATGCGCAGTTGCCCGAGTTTCTCCACCGTCTTAATGCCGGCCCAAACGAACTCAGACATGTTTTGCCGGGTTTGCTCAAGCACCTTGGCAAAGGTCTCCTTGATACGCCGGAAAATCTCTTCTTTGGAGAAGCGATAAAGCGGGTCCACGGACACCGCCTGCCCGCCGCGCCTCGTCAATACGGCATTGAAGGAAGCCGGGCCATCCCCGCATCCCAATATCTTTCCTTGCAGATCGGCCTCTGACAGGGCGAACATGGCGGCATACTCGTCAAACGACCTTCCCCAAGGCACAACATTTTCCAGTGTAAAACTCATTTTCTCTATCTGTCAGGTGCAGATGAAGTTCGGCCGCACCGTATAAACATATCATTCCCCGCGCGCTGATCCGGCCGGTTGGCCTTTCTCAATGGCGCTGGAAGCTGTCAGTTCTCGGAAGGCCTTGTCGTCAATCGGGAAACGAAGCCTGCAGAACTCCTCGCGCAGGTCTTTCTTGAAGGCGTAGGAAAGCGCGGCGGACATGAGCGTTGCCCGGAACTGTTCCGCTTGCTTGCTGTTGTTGGATGCGCTGAAGCTCTTTTCCCATTTTGGGTTGAAGCGTTGCAGGAAAGCCATAAGCCGTTTTACCGGCTGTTGGTAACCGCATCGGTCTTTCTCGGCGTGTTCAAAGAACTTATAGGCGATGGTCATGAACGTGTTGAAGGTGTCGTCGTCTTTTGTTTTGCCGTCGTTCCAGGAGCAGAACATGCAACCATTTTTTTGGTAGTCCTCGTACGAGCGCCGCAGGCCGCACATGGAAGCGCGGGCGCTCCGCGCAATATCACACGCCAGATCGGGGCTGATGCCATATTTGTCCGGGTTGTTCAGCAATTCGCAGGCGGTTGCATGCTGAAAAATCTGGGCCATGGTTTCCGAGTAGATGGTATTGGCCGGGCCATCTATCTTGAATCCCCAGTAATACCTGGCCGGAGAGTTTAAGGTAATATTGTGCCCCATTTCATGGAACAAGGATGACCATGCAATGTCGTTTTTGAAACCATAGTCGCCAACTGCCAGACACGGCGGATCAGTATACCAGAGGGAGGACATGCCGCTGAAATCAGGATCCTGAAGAAGCACTTGCTCAAAGCGTCCGTTAGTTTTACACACGTCGTTGTTGGCAAAGTCCATTTGAATCGCGGCGGCCGCGGTCAGCACTTGCTCAATATTTTTCCGGGGGCAAGCCATGAGAAAGCTGTCAGTAAACACCGTCAGGTTGGATGCCACGCCATACGGAGCGCGGACCGGACGAAGATGCGGCATCTCGGAGGGGATGACTACGCGGATGTCGTCCGGCAGTCTCATATGCGCGCGGGGAGGAGGTAACGGGCAAAAGCGCACGAGGATTTCTTCCGTGTCACTCCGGCCATCGGGATAACGCGCCGTTACCTTGACAATGTAGTTTGTATGGCAGTTACGGTAGGAATGCGTCTGCGGAAAGAATCCGGCGCTTTTTTCACCATCCCCCCAGTCCCAGGCGAAGGGTTGTTGTGGTTGTGCGCTGTCGTCGCCATAGCATTCCACAGTTCCGTTATTACGATTGATATTGACCGCGCCAACATGGAGCGTTTTCGGTTGCCCAAACAGGCAGGCGGAGTAGTCAAAAGCTGCTTTATCCGGGGACGCGGCATACAAGGGCGCGGCGAGCGCGGCCGCGAGAGGCGCGATCATAAAATATCCCCATGATCTGAAACATGGTTTCCACCGCATACCGATGAAGTATTAAAGAAAGGCAATTGATTGTCAAAGGATTCTGTCAAAAGAAAATCCTGTTGAAAATCAACAAGAAGGGTGTTTTTCTGCGTCGCAGTTCATACTTGAGTTTATGCATTTGACTAATTATTGTTTTCAGGCAGAGAATGAAACATAGTACACAATATCAAACCATTTCCCAGATCGGCGAACTGGCGCTTTTGGAGCGGCTCTGCCGCCGTCTGCCGTTGCGGCGTGATGTGATGGCCGGCGCGGGGGATGATTGTGCTGTTGTGCGGATCGCAGGCGATAGAAATTATGATTATTTGCTGAAGTCCGACGGCGTGGTGGAAGGGGTGCATTTCAGACCGGAGACCAAGCCGGAATTGATCGGCCACAAGGCGCTCGGCCGGGTTTTGAGCGACATCGCCGCCATGGGCGGCGAGCCATTGTGGGTTCTGGTTGACCTGGTTGCTCCGCCGAAAACACCGGTAAAACGCATTGAAAAGATTTATGCCGGCATGGCCAGGCTGGCAAGGCGGTTCAAGGTGTCAATTGTCGGCGGCGACGTTTCATCAGGTAAAGAATTGCAGTTGCATGTTTTCGGGGTGGGGCGCGTAAAAAAAGGCAGGGCGATTTTGCGCTCTGGCGCGAAACCGGGCGACGCGATATTTGTGACCGGCCGACTGGGCGGGAGTCTGGCCGGGAAACATCTTAAGTTTCACCCTCGTTTGCGCGAGGGACAATGGCTGGCCAAAGGCAAATGGGCGACCGCCATGATTGATATCAGCGACGGGCTTCTGCGCGATCTGGGGCATATTATTTCCGCCGGCAGAGTGGGGGCGCGGCTGATGCTGGATAAGATTCCGATATCCGCCGCCGTGGGTAAATGCGTCCCAAATACGGACGCGCTTTCCCATGCCCTGAGCGACGGCGAGGACTACGAGCTTTTATTTACGGTGCCGAAAACTATAATTAAAAATTTTATGAAAACATGGCACCGCGCCTTCAATATTCCCTGCGCCCAGATCGGCTGGACAACGGTGCGCAAGGAGAAATTGGAAGGAATTGACGCAAAGGGAAAGGTTATAAAATTAAATGAAACAGGATTTGAACATTTTCGGGTAGAGAGGCGGTCGATGAATTTTATGGTAGGGCGGGACCACGCTTAAGCGTGGTAAACAGTCTTGCCTGCCACGCCAAAGGCGTGGTCCCGCCGTTTTTTGTTCGGTCGGACAAGGCTGTCCGACCCCACCTTTCTGACGAACGATTGATACAACATGCTATGCGCGAAATAATCACCAGTTCTCCTGACGAAACCAGAACACTCGCCGCTGATCTGGCAAAAAAATTGAAACCGGGCTCGGTTCTGGCTTTGTATGGCGATTTGGGAAGCGGCAAGACCTGTTTTGTGCAGGGCTTGGCCGAGGCGCTGGGCGTAAGGGAAATCGTCAACAGCCCCACTTTTATCATCATCAATGAATATCAGGGGCATTGTCGGCTCAATCATATTGATCTTTACCGGATCAATTCGGCGGACGAGGCGGAGGCGCTTGGTTTGACGGAACTTATGGAGGGGGAAGGCATTACGGCGATTGAATGGCCGGAAAAAATCTCGTCACTCCTGCCGGAAAACGCCATCCATGTTTATTTTGATTTTGTGGACATGAACCGGCGCCGGATACGGCTTGAACACGGACTCGGGGGTGTGAAGGCATGAACATAAGACACTGGCCGGCCTGGATGGATAACGCCAGCTTGCGGCAATTATTTCCGATTATCGTTGTGTTTGCTTTGTTATTTATCATTTCCGCGCTGGCGGGAATGAGCCTGGGGTTGGGTTGGCAGTTGGCGGAAATTGTCGTCAGCATGGGATTTTTTTTCATGCTCCTGGTTCTGCCGGGATATTTTGTTCTGCGGCTGTCGGCGGCGCGCTTTGTTGATAATGAAACAGCCTTGATTCTCGCTGTGCCGGCGACATTGCTGATCCTCTTTATTCCCTTTGAGGCATTGTATTTATTGCAGGCCAAAACCGGTTACATGACGCTCGCTTTCTGGTCGTGTCTGGTTTTAATCCTGTTGCTGTCGCTCAAAAAAAACGCGATCCATGACCTTGTTCCGGCCATCAGCAATCAGCGGTTGGCGATAATCATTGTTTTCGCAACGGCGGTCTTTGCCGCCTGTTATATCTGTGCTGGAATTCCATCCCATGATCTATCCACCCTTGACCCTGTTTTTATTGCCCAGCGCAAATGTTTTAATTTCATTCCCTGCGCTGATAATTCCCTGCAATATACAACGGCCGAAGTGTTTATCCGTCATACACCGCCCTGGGCCGCCGGCGGGTGGACAATGGGCGACCGGACTCCGCTCATGGCGCTGGTCAACGCCTTTATTTCGTTTTTCATTGCCCCGGCCTTCTACAGCTACAAGACTTATCAGCTGGTCGGGACACTCTTGAACGCGCTTTTCCTCTGGCCATGCGTGTTGTTCGTCAAGCGCTGGTTCCCGGGAAGGTTTTTGGCGGTGCTTGTTGCCCTGTCCGTGGTTTTCAATCCCTTCCTTTTTTTCAATGTGTTTTACACCTGGCCCAAGCTTTTTTCCGCTTATTTCGGTCTGCTGGCGGTGTTTTTTATGATGCGGCTCGCGCCTTCCGTAACGGCCGGCTTGACCGCCGGCGTATTATGGTCGCTGGCGGTGCTGTCGCATAGCGGCGCCGTGATGACTCTGCCGGTATTTTTATCCGCCTTTGCCATCAAGGCCCTCAGGCAGTGCGGCCTGAAAAAATGTCTGGTCTGGGGTTTGGTTCTTCTGCTTTCTTTTGCGGCCGTGCAATTGCCCTGGAGCTGTTACAAGAAAGCGCACCCTTCCATCAACACCTCGCTTTTGTTTTATCTGCACTATGTCCCCAAGGAGGCTTCCACGCCGGACACATCCGGCGCGCAGATGTCCGATGCTGTCCGCAAGTTCCCGGCTTATATTCTCAATGGCAAGCATCTGCGCCATCGTTTCAACAATCTCAAACTGCTCCTGGCCACGGATATCAGCGAATACCTGAAAGGCTGCACTGATGAGGAAAAGAAGGCCTACGACACGCCTTTTCTGCCGACCTTTATGACTCCCTATTGCGCCATCGGAAAATGGGTCCTTCTGTGGTTCGCTGTTGCCGCCGCCTGGAGGGCGGTGAGAAGAAGGCGTCTGCGGGAGATGCAATATCATCAGGCCGTGCTGGAAATGGTTTTGATAATGGGGCTGGGCATTCTCAGTTACGGATTAAATACCTTCCTGAAATGGACCCTGCCGCATATTCATGAACTGCCATACATGGAATTGACCCTGATGGTGATCATCATGCACGGCGTAATTTTGTCCTCAAACAGTCTCATCAAATGGACGGGGTTCGGCCTGATTGGCGCACGTTTTATTTATTATCTGTGGGCCGCATTTGTCTACGCCGGTTAACCTGGATATTCAACACTCATCAAGAAACGGTCGCGCGAAAGCGCGACCCTCCCAATATTGGCCTTTTTTTGAAAGGGAGGGACGCGATTCTTCGCGTCCGAATGAGTCTTAAAATTACGTCAACGATCAAAAAGTAACCCCAGCCTGCGCCCACGGTCATAAAAACCACATGGCTCAAGGAGTGGCGTTCCCGGTCCTGGATATCGCCATAATAGACCGCAAACATTATTGCCAGGCCGATGACCACCATATAGGAGCTGACCAATAATAACCCGCCCTGGCCGCGAATCTCCGGCCGTTTCACTGCCGCCAGGCCGATCAAGGCCGCCATGATGAAAAACCGCGCCAGGTCAGCGCCATCGTTCAGGCAAAAGTATTGCATCCAGACAGTGCTTGGATGGAAGCGTTTTTCATCCGTCTTGCCACCGTCCGGCCGGCTGAACCAGCAATATGGACTGAGGCCAGGATCAACAGGTTTCAGGAGCATATCCCGCGCCGCATAAACGTCGGTCAATGCTGTCTGCCAATGTTGCGCCAGATAACTGAGATAGACACTCCGGCCGCGGGCGATAATCCATGGCTTGACTTGGGCAATTATTGCAGCGTCGCGATACCACGCAAAATTGTCAGCGCCGGCGTAAGTCCCGCTCCTGGCCATGACCGCCGGGCTCAGCGGGAAGCCGCGGCTCACAAAATAATCGCGCGCCTTTTGGTCCGGCAGAATCCGTTGCCCCAGAATATTCAGGAACGGCAGATACCAGCGTCCGACCAGATCGGTTCCCGAGCACAAATCAAGAAAGGCGCTGATCTCAGGATATTTGCGATAAGATTGTTTATCAGTAACCACGGTCCGATTGGAGCTCCAATGCGAGAGGAGCAGCACAGCCAGAAGGCAGACCGATAACCCGGCTGTGAATCGCAGGGAAAAGCGCGGGTAGCCGGCAAGATGCCTGTTCTTGGCCTGAAACACGTTCCATATCGCGCAGGGGATCATGGCGGCCGCCATCAGCGCGCCGGTGTCCTTAGAAAGGCCGAACCCGAAGGCCGTGACAACCAGGCAGATTGCCTCAAGCATCGCGCAATTACGCCAGAAGGCAATGAAGGCTGCCATGAATAAAATCATCCATGAGAGCGTGATTGATTCGCTCAGCACATATTTATTCCAGGAGAAGACAGGCGGGAAACAAAACAAGGCCGCGCAAAACCAGATCAGGATGATTCTTAACAGCCAGGAACGCAAAGTTGACGCAAGGGTCAATCCGAGCGTCAGCCAGGCGATGGCGGAAAAAAATGTTTGAAAGACGGGGACAATCCAGGTTCGGTCCGGATGAACATCCAACGCATGGTATAAAAAGGGCACGAGCGGAGGCTTGAGGCCGTGCCACAGCGCCGCATCAGACCAGTCCGCTTGCGCCATATACAGATAAACGATTGAGTCACTGCCGAGAGCCGCCGGCCAATTAACCGGCCGCGGATAATAACGCAGAGCCAGGGCCGCGAACGCGGTTAGTATCAGCGCCAACGGCACCAGCCATCGGACTAACCGGCGCCAGACGGAATCATAAGATTGATGACAACACAACATACGCAATAATTAAATGAATTTTTCGTAAATGTCATTCCCGATCAAATCGGGAATCCAGAAATCAGAAAAAATCGGATACACTGGATGCCCGCTTACGCGGGAATGACATGTCAGAGAAATAAAATTACGGCCGCCTCCCGGCGCTAAAATCATTGTTTTTGGTTTGATTCATCCTGAATTACCTTTGCGCAATCCAGCTTGAAATACAGCTGTTCTTGGGGACGGCCGGCGGCATTCCATTCATCCTCGGTCGGACAGACGATATCTTCCATTTTAAGCCATCTGAAATAACCTGCTCGGCCCCAGGCATCGTCCATGTGCAGACCCCAGACAGGGGATTTCCATAAATTCATCAGGATAAAATGCCGCTGGCCGGTTGTATTTTGCTGCTTTATGATCTCGGCATATACCTGATGGCGGTTGCGGTTCTGTTCCATAATCTGCCGATATCCGGTTGACATGGCCGGCCAGGCCGGCACGGTTATTGTCCTGATCAAGGCGATGGTCACCAGTATCGGCAAGGCGACCGTGCAGCCAATTTTCGTAGAAATCAGCCTGTAACCCACGACTTTTGCAGACAGCGCATCCATGCCCGCGGCGGCGCTGTCCAGGATGAACCAGAATGAAAAAGCGAGGCCGGTTGCAAGGAATAACGCAGGATAACAGGCGGCATAGGGCGGGAAATAGGGAGATACGATCAAGGTCGTCATACTAACGAGAAAGGCGGTCAGAAAAGCAAAAGCCATCAGACCGATCCCAAATAATTTTTGGCGGTAATCATTTGTTACTGGCCGGCGGGCAAAACCTGCCTTAAGCCGGATTATGAGCCAGGCCAGCATGACCAGTCCCAGGCCGCAATAGAAAATCAAATGCCACAGCCAGAGCGGGCCGGGGTGCGAGGGAAAGAGCGCGCCGTAACCCAGGTCAATAACCTGGCGATACCAGGCAAGGGGGGAAAAAGTGCCGATTGAATTCATCGGCAGGCAGCAGACATTCCGCAAATGCTGGCCGGGCGACAGGAAAAAGATGGCGGCGGCCAGGAGAGTCCACGCGCCGTAGTAAAAGACCTGCTTGAACCAGTCGCGTCCCGCATGGGCGTTTGCTTCAAGCCCCAGCCAGCCTGTTGCCAGCAGCAAGACCGGCACGCTGGGCAAGTTCTGTTCCGAGCTCACAAACACGATGCCAATGCCCATCAAACCCCATCGCCATAATGATCTTCCCATCCAGTTATTGACCGCGCCCATGATCATCCAGGATAATACATAGCCCTGTATATTGCGATCGGTGAGTATAATATCAAACATGACCGAAAAGATATAAACGTTCGGGCTGACGATCCAGATTGACCAGACGGCGGCCGTTAATATGAGCGCCATTGCCGGCCGCCTGGCCCATATCCCGGCCGCCGCCATTAAATTAAGTGGGATGGCAAGCAGGCAATAGAGCGACAATGCGCGCAGGAGCCACCAGGGAAAAGATTCCGGAGTCGGACACAATCTTGCCGCCTGGGCAAGCAGACTGTCCATGATTGCAACCGGCAGCCGGCCGTTCATGCCCAGATACCAGTCGCGCACATACACGAAAGGGTTGGCGGCGTATTGGCCAAAGCGGACCTGAATCTGCGGATAGGGGTTGATCGGACAATGGGCGAGGTTGTCGGCCATCGTCACCTGCGGGTAGGGATTGACCACCGCAAGTATGTCATTTTGCCCCAGGGCGCCGGCATACAGCCAGCGGCCGGCCGCGATCGCGCCGATCAGCAATCCCAGATGGGCAAACAATAAAAATTTTTTCCAGGAAACCGCGCCTTTCATTTTTCCTTCACGATTATATTGGCAATGTAGAACAGATTCAAATCCATGGAAGGCACGCGGCACGGAAACCATTGCTCGTTCAAGTCAGGAAAATAATACCGGATGAAAGACACCAGATTGTTGATGGGGTTGACATGGTCGCGCGCCATCCAGTAATCGTAATTAAAACCGGCCTTGATGAATTTATTGCGGGCAATGGCGTAACGCCCCAGGCGCCAGAGCGCGCCGGGATCGCAGGGCAGCACCAGGGAAATGACCCCGTCCGGTTTTAATACGCGGGCCCATTCGCGGAGAACTTTGTGCGGCGGATAAAGATGTTCCAGCACGTGGACGGCGATCAGCCGGTCAAACGAGGCGTCGGGAAATGTCAGTTTTGTCGCGTCTTCCCCGGCAAAAAACAGCTTGCCGCGCCGGCCGGCCGTGTCGGAAAGCGCAATTTTGTCCATCAGCGGCTGATTGCGGTCCGTGATCCAGTATTCGTCGTATGAATGCCGGATGAACTTGATGTGCATGCCTGTTCCGGCCCCGACCTCCAGGACTTTTCCGAAGTGGACCTCCGGGCCGAAAGCGGCCTCGGCCCAGGCATGGCTCTTCCTGAGAAAATAACCGGTCAGGCCGGAATCATAATTCTGGTCCTGATAAAGAGCGGCCCATTGTTTGGTAAAATCATCATAATCCGGGTCCGGCTTCATAAAGTTACTGCTTCAGACGCCTCAACTGAGTGAGGCGGCTACATTTTTGTATTTCAATAATGATGGCTGTCAGGCAAATCATCATGAATGGGTCTTTTGGGAACATTCAAGATGTCAAAGCCGAGAAAAGCCAGGATCAATTGAATGCCCACCAGCACTGACATGGCCGCGATCATGATGGTTCCCAGGGGTGTTGGCGCGCCGATACTTACCGATTTGATCCAATGCGCAAGGCCGAAGATGAACCCGAACAAAAACAAAACGCTGCCGACCACCAGTTCCACCGAGGCGAGGGTCATGTCGCGCAGGAAATAATTATAAAAAATGCGCTTCATCAGGTTGTGCGCGTGTTTGAACAGGAATTCCCCGAGAATTCCGGATATTTTCAAATGGCTCTGTTCATCCCCATACACGGCGTCCATGGGAATATCAACCACAACCGCCCGGATGGTGTTTAACCTGAACAGCATGTCGGTCTCAAAAAAATACCGGCGGCTGATGCGGTCCTTCGGAAGGAACGCCGCCACTTTTGAATGCATGGCCGTGTAGCCGTTCGTCGGATCAAAAATATTCCAGTAGCCGGTTGAAAGTTTTGCCATGAACGACAAGACCGCATTGCCGAACAGGCGCGCGGTGGGCATTCGGGAAATATTTGCCAAATCATAAAAACGGTTGCCCTTGGTGTAATCCGCCTGCCCTTTGAGGATCGGCGCCGTGAATCTTGGGATCATGCCGGGATTCATCTGGCCGTCGCCGTCAATTTTCACGATCACTTCGGCCCCGTCGGCAATGGCCGCCTGATAACCGGTTATCACCGCCCCGCCAACGCCGAGGTTCTCGGCATTAAAAATAACGCGCACCCGGGGATCTTCCACGGATGCCTTGACATGATTGCCGGTGCCCTCCGGACAGCAGTCATCAACCACATAGATGCGCCCGACTTCATCCCCGATGCCTTTTATTACATCCGAGATGCGCTCGCGCACCTTGTAACATGGAATGACGACCGCAATTTTTGGATTCATAATCCCAGACGCTTTGCTTGTTTTTTAAGACTATACGCAGAACGATCAAGCCTGTCAACAGAGTCCATTCTGCAATGGGCGCGCAAGGTTCGGTCAGGATGCCGTCAGTCCGGGGTTCAGCAGGATGTCATTCAGATCGCCGTTAAAACCGCATTCCCGCAATAATGCCAGGTGCGGTGTAAATTCGCCGATTTCGTAAAGGTTATGAGCATCGCTGCCGAGCGCCAGTTGGACGCCCGCCGCAAGACAGCGGCGGAAGAATTCCGGATTGGGATTCTGAGTATGAAAATTTATTTCCGCCGCCACACGGGCTTCCTTCAGCAGGCTGACCATGGGATCAAAAAAAGAATCAATCGCTTCAAATTTAGCGCGGTTAAAGACCCGGAAAGGGTGCGCTAAAACGTGGATCCCGGAATGCACCAGCCGCTCGGTCAGGTTCAGAAATTCGTCGCGGATTTCTCCCATGTCCGGTTGCTGTTTTTGCAGGGCGGGCAAGGCATGAACGGAACCGAGCAGGTATCGGACGCGTCCGATGTCCGCACGCCGCACAAGCAGTTTGCCGTCAAAACAACAATCCGCCTCAAGGCCTGTATTCTGCGGCCGGCAACCGGCATCAGCCAAGGCCGCAAGATATGCCTCCATGCGTTCGGTTTCTTTTTGTGCCGAATCAATGCCGTTTGTCAGGCAGGCCTTGCTCCAATAAGTGTGCTTGTCAAAATAAAGATGTCCCGAGTGTTCCGCAAATGTCAAGCCGGCCAGGCCGAAATCACGCGCCAGCTCCATGCTTTTGACCACTTCCATGTTTTCCGAACAATAAGCGAATTGTGTGTGGACGTGCATGTCCCATAAGTTAAAATTTTCCGGCAGGCGCAGATCATGCCGCGCGGCGGTAACGTTGCCGTTGATGACATCCACCTCAAGAAAAGAAAAGGGGGTTTCGCATAAGGCCGGGGCGGCCAGGAAATTCATTCCCTGGTCGTTAATCAGTGAAAATCCTTCGTGGTAATGGCCGCTGATGGCCAGCACAACGCCATTCCGGCGCATTTCCGCAATGATCTCATTGGCATTCGTATAGTTATAGGGGCAATCAACGCGGCCGGCAGGAAAAAGCGGCACATGCTGCAGCGTGACAATTTTACCGCGCCAGTTCTCCCGCGCCTGTTTCATACGCGCTAAATCATGATCGGTCCTTCGCGCATTAAACCCCGGTTCTTCCGGATCAAGAAAGGATACAAAACGCACGTCGTTGATATCGGTTGTCTCGGCCGGCCGGGGAAAAACGGAATAAAAAAGTTCGGGGGAAACGTCATGATTGCCCGGAATAATAAGCCAGGGCGATTTGAGCAGGCTGGCTATTGCGCGCATTTGCTCTAATCGCCGCATGCCTTCCGGGGAGGGGCCGCTATCACAGATGTCCCCGAGAATAACGGTGATGTCCGGACGGATTAGGCGGTTGATGCGGTGCACGGCGCGCAGGAGCAGAATATCCGCAATACCGCTCCGGCGCGCGGGAAGCAAAGCATTTCCGTGCGAATCATAATGTGTATCGGATATGACCGCGATTTTGATTTTCATGGATTACCTGGCATGAGCAAATAAATTGTTTTTTAAGCTGTTTGGCCGGGAAATGCAATTTGAATATTTTTGCCCGTTGGTTATTGTAGTTGGACAAGAGGAACATGAAAGCTTGAAAGAATATTTCATTTTTTGTTTGCATAACTCAAACTACATGCGTAATTTATTAACCAGAAAAGATAGACATGGGTGGATATATGGAGACAGGCGATGTCGTCAACTTCGGTGCCGGCGGAAAAGTTTCAATTCTAAAAAACATCTAATCCTGAAAGAAACATAAAAAGTATATCAGTGCGCAATAGAAAATTACGGGTGTAGTTTATGAATAAAAAAATAAAATTCAATATCTCCGAAGCGGAGTGGAAGGTTATGAAAGTGCTGTGGAAAAAATATCCCCTGACTTCTAACGAGGTAGTTGAACGGCTGTCCGGTGACGCCAATTGGCATCCCAATACCATCAAGACCATGCTTACCAGACTGGTGGACAAAGGCGCGCTCAGATATGAGAAGGAGGGGCGCGAACGCCTGTTCTCGCCTTTGCGTACAGAGGCCGAATGTATTCAGGAAGAAAGCGAGTCGTTTCTGAAACGGGTCTTTGCCGGCGCGGTGCGTCCCATGGTGGCTTATTTTGTCAAAAACCAAAAATTAACGCCGGAAGATATCAGGGAACTGGAACAAATCCTCAGGAGCAAAGGCAAATGAATATGGAATATACGGAATTTATATTGAGAAACTGTTTGGATTGGATCCTCCGCACTTCGGTGCATGTGTCTTTGTTGATTGTCCTCGTATTTGCGGTCCAGTTGATTTTCCGCCGGTTATTGAGTCCACGCTGGCGTTACATCTTATGGCTTTTGGTGGCGCTCCGCATGGTAATGCCGGCCTTGCCTTCCAGCAACCTGAGCATGTTCAATTTGAACCGGTTATTCTTTGAACGGACGAAACTGACATTGAATTCCGTTGGTTTTTCAGTGCCTGCGCCATTCAAAACCATAATGCGGAAGATCATCCCGCCTGTCAGCGATCAAGGAATCCAGGAGGAACCTTCACAAGCGCTGGCCGGTTTGCCGCAGTTCAATCACGCTTATTTACGAAAAGCGTTGTTCATCATGTGGTTGACGGGCATCGGGTTTTTACTCGCCAGTGTGATTTGGGAACATTACCGGTTTTCGTCACGGGTGATTCGTCGTCGGCCAATTACCGATCCTGCCATATTGAACCTGCTGGAGGATTGCAAGACCGAGATGAGGATTCATGCGCCGATAAACATCATTGCGGCTCCGAACGTTGGATCCCCAATGCTGTTGGGATTTATCCGTCCGCGTTTATTACTGCCGGAAATCATGGTGCAGTCATTTACGCCGGGGGAACTGCGGTATGTGTTACTGCATGAATTGGGACATTTAAAGCGGCATGATATTGCGGTCAATTGGCTGACGACCGTTTTACAGATATTGCATTGGTTCAATCCCTTGGTCTGGCTGGCGTTTCATCAGATGCGCGTGGATCGCGAGCAAGCCTGCGACGCGTTTGTGCTGGCTCATGTAAATAAACAAACATTAAAAACGAAAGAAAGGAGTGATATTGACGAAGAGAAGATGATCTACGGCCGGGCGATTATTAAATTGTTGGATCTGTTTCAGAAACGAAACAGTCCCATACCGGGGCTGGTGGGAATAATGGAGGAAAAGAAACAAATGAAAACCAGGATGAAAATGATCGCGCAGTTCACGTTTGATTCATATCGCTGGTCCATTCCGGCCCTTGTCATTATGGCGATTATTGCGGTGGTGGGATTTACCGGCGCCCAGGATGGAACGCCATCGGCGGCAAAACCACAAAACCTGCTCGACAATCCCGGCTTTGAAAACATCGTCAATGGCATGCCGTCCGATTGGACGCCTTGGGCCTCGTTCAGCGAGCCCATTGACCCTACAAAAGTCACTTTTTCAAGCGATACAAACGTTATCCATGGCGGCAAAGCCAGCCTGTGCATCCGGACCAAGGACCGCAAATTGTTTTATGGCTGTGCCCAAGATTTTGAAAAGAAGGAGTCGCCGGCCTTTAAGAACGGCGCTATTGTCAAGCTGACCGGATATATCAAAACCGAATCGGACAATGCGTACATTAGTGTTGATATGCGCGAAATTGGCGCAAAGCAATCTGAGCCCGAGGACAAAGGAATCGCTAAAGACGGCTGGGTCAGGCACAGTCTTGAATTTGAATTAGCTCCCGGAGCTTGGATTACACAAGTCCACTGCTTAATCCATAATATCAATGCCGATGCTGCAACAGGAGTTGCCACTGCCTGGTTTGACGATCTTTCCCTGACAATTACGTCCAAGAAATAAGAGGCGTCATTTTTTTGCTTGGTAAGCACTGGTCGTGGAATTGTCCAAAATAATGCGGCAACCGGGAGAAAACAGAGAATATAATTGAGGAAAAGAAACAAATGAAAACCAGGATGAAAACAATCGCTCAATACGCGTCTGATTCATATCGTTGGTCCACGTTGGCCTTGATTCTCGTGGCTTTTGTTGCGGCGGTGGGGGTTGCCGGCGCCAAAGATGAAGCGTCTTCGGTGGCAGGACCTAAAAACCTGTCCGAAAAAAAGGCGAACGGACAGTCTTTCCTCGCCAAGGACAAATCATCTCTTCCTGAAACAGGAGCGGAAATTGTCGTGGCGTTTTCCAGCAATAATGGGCATGGCTGGAGCGGTAATGTCCCTTATTACAAGCCATACGTCATTGACCCGTTGGAAAAGAAGTATGGAGACCGCATCATTTTTCTGGTTGAAAAAGCCACGCCGGAAAATATCCGGAAAATGGTGGCGGATGAGCGCGTCAAAATGTTTGTCTGGATCGGCGGCGGACTGGCGGATCAGATTGAATGCAACGATCAGGAAATGCATGAATGCCCCAAATGGCGTCCGGGTTTTGACAGGAATGCGCCGGAATTGAAAGGTAAGATTGCGTTCATCAACTCGGAATTTAGTCATAATTATTTGAAGACATTGCCGGTCAGGGCCGGTTTTGGCTACTGGACGGAAATGAGCACCGAAATGCATGATAAAAAATATAACTGCGATTATTTTTCTGACACTGTGCAGCCGATAGACTGGTATGCGCCGTATTTCATTCTTATGCAGCGTGTCATAGGTTGGATGGCCGAGGGATATACTGTTCAAGAAACAGCCCAGAGGGCAAATCAATACTGGTCCGGGTTTCTTGCTTGGGTGGAGGCGCATCGTTCCCAAGTGCCGTTTGCATATGATTATCTTGATATCGGTCGGCAGATGTTTGGGGATCTGACGGAAAGCATAATTGGTAATCAAAATGGCGGAATAAAAAGCGCCGGTGAAAAAGCGGCTGACCACGAAACAAGCCCGATTATCCGCAATGATAATGCTCCAGACACAACAAACACGCTGTTGAATCCGGGATTTGAGGAAAACGTTGAAAAGGAGACCCCGACCGGCTGGACAATGGAGAACGGTACCGCAAAAGTCGGATTGGACCGGCAGACCAGGCACGGCGGTAAGGCGGCTCTGCGAGTGGGTGGCGCAGGTTTTTGCAATATCATCCATGTCGTGGATATCAAAGACCTGCCAAAAGGGGAAGAACTGGTGCTTACGGGGTTTGTCAAGATAAAGGGCGACCCTTCAAAAAATTTTGCCAACATATGGCTCCAGTTTCAAATGCCCGGCAATAAAACAAGCAGGGTTGAATGCGACGGCATCAGCGGCTCTGTTGACTGGAAGGAATTCAAGACCCACATGATTGTCCCTAAGGACTGCGAACAGTCCATGGTTGGGTTGTATTACTTTAGCAAGGATAACAGCGCGACGGTCTGGTTTGACGACCTCGCGCTGAGAAAACCACAATCGGGCGAAAAGTTGGAACGGACCTTCGCCTCACAGCAAATGGAAGGCCCCGGCCTCGCGTGCGCGGAAGGGGGCTATGAATTTTCAGGGGAAGCTTCCGCCAAGGGGATAAAAATCGCCTTTCCGATTCCTCAAATGTATGAAGAGCAGGTTCCTTTTTACATAGAATTTATTACCCGTCCGGAAGGGGCGATCCAGAAATGCACCCTCAAGAAGCGTTTGGAGGCGCCTCCCAACTGGTTGGCGGAAGTGGAGTTTAAGCCGTTAAAGGGGAAAAAGATAGAGTTTGGCTGGAAAGGATATGTGCTCCTGGGAATTCACGATTACGATGCGCTTCCCAAGGCGGTCAAAATTGTGCCAGAACAAGACCTGCCTCCGGAAGTGCGGCCGTGGCTGAAGGCGACAAAGTCGGTCCAATCCGACGACCCGGCCATAAAGAAGAAAGCGCAGGAACTTCGCGCGCTGGACGCTGACTGCATCCAGACGATCCGCAACGCCCTGAAATGTTCCAGCGAGACCGTGCAAAATGAAATCAAACCTGACAAACCCGACACCACCGCCGCCGAGACGTTTGAGCATGGCGGCGGAGAATGCACCAGCGCGGCGAACTTGGCCGCGGCGCTCTTGCGGGCAGCCGGAATCCCGGCGCGGATTCTGGCAAACTACCCCAATTGGAACACGCCTTTCCAGACCCATTATTTTGTGGAAGCTTATGTGCCGGGATCCGGCTGGGCGCGCGGGGAATCCATCATGAACCGCTTTCCGGTGCAAAGTTATGAGAACGTGATCGTGTCGGTCGTGTATCCGCAGGACGAAAACGATTCATTCAGGACGGAAAACCTCGTTGAAGGAAGCGGCGCGGCCGGGTGTCCATGGCTGTCCATGACCGAGCCGCTGACCACAAATTCCTCCTTTATATTGCCGTGGAAGAACTGCGATCACGTAGCCGCGCCGGTAGTGGAGTACAAGTCCACAAAATCGGAGCTGGATCCCGTCCTGGAACTGACCCGAAAAGTATGGAACGCTTATCTGGAACATGCTGTCAGCGAAAAACCCGTAAACGAGGCGCTGGAATTTCAGAAAAAGGCCTGCTTGGCCAATAATTTGGAGGAGTTCAAGTATCTTATGCAAAAGGCTTATGACAGTTATAAAATTCAACGCTAGCCCGCATTTCTCACACGCCCCGTGAGAAATGCGCCCGAAGGGCCGAAGTAGAAGCGCGTTGCGCTTCACTTCGGGGCCGCCCCGAAGTGACATTTCATCTGCTTCGGCTGGCTAGGTCGTTGATTTGCGCGATCTGACAGGCAGATAAAACGGGCATAACCCGTTTATTCCAGATCATAGAGCCGGCGGTGTTCCAGGCGGAACGCAATCTTGACGCTCTTTGTTTTTGTCGGGAGCGGCAGGATAAAACAAGCGTCATGTCCGCAGGTTTCAAAGGCATTGAGCTTTTTGTCAAATTTAACATTCACCATGTTTTCCGGCGGGGTTGTTGTCCAGTCAACGGTTTCCGGGCCATGTCCGGTTTCAAGTTCCACCTTGAAATCCCGGTAGCGCGCCATGAATTTTTTCGGTAGTTCAATCCGCAGACAGGCCAATTCATTGTCCAGGGGAATATTTTCAGTGGCATAAAAATTTTTTTCGGTCCTTTTCGCCTTTTGCCGGGAGCATTTGAGCGGGCCGAATGACTTATCCGGTCCCGGCCGGGAGACTGAAAACTGAATCGGCGGACCGTAAGTGCGGATGATGAGCAAATTGGCGCCGATAAAGAGGCCGGCCATGCCAATTAAGAATAATAATATGTATTTTTTGAGGCAAACATGCCGCGTTATTACCCAGCCGGAGTATAGAGCGAGCGGAACCAGGATCGCAAATTGGTAGCGTCCCTGCGGCTGAAAGTCAAACGTCAGGCAGGTCCAGACATGCATGGCCATTACAGCGCCGATAAACAGCGCCAGCCAGGCCATGGCAATCAAAGCCAGACGGTCCCTGGTCGCGGTCAGTCCCAGAATAAAAAAAGCCGCCAGCAATGGGACAATCAATCTCAAGGCAAAGTAAATTTCCCGGTAAAACCCGACGTTCAAATAACCGAACACCGCGAAAAACGAATTAAATGTTGTGCCGATAAACCCGTTTTGGACCAGCCAGGCCAAAGCCGGAATATTCAAGCCGCGGTTGACGGGGTGGATATCGCGCGCCAGGGAAATATTCCTGAAAAAATCCTCGCTTAAAAGCAGGGGGAGGGGATTGCCATAAATGAACCAATTGCGGATAAACCAGAAGCCGGAAATAAGCAGGCTTAACAGGGCCGAGGCAATAAAGAATTTAATTGCCGTTTTGCGGGAAATTGTTCCTTGAAAAACTGCCAGAACAAGAAATATTCCGATAAACGGCAGATAAATGAAGTAATTGTATTTGGCCGAAAACAGAAGACCGATCGCCGCGCCGGCAAAAAGAATACTCGTGTTTTCGGCGGATAAAATTGTAACCGGGGTCGTTGACCCCGGTCCCTCCTGTGCCGTAGCCGCTTCGGCGAGCAGGCCGGCCTCACCGCGGCCGGCTACAGTTTTCATCTGTCGCCTTTGGTGGTCTAATCTAAATTGCGTGCGAAAGAAGCGCATCAGCGCATATCCGAGGATGGCGGCAATGGCGAGGGAATGGGAGTCAGCATTGACATAGCAGAACGAGAAAAGGACCTGCGGGATAAGGGCAAAAGCCGCGGTGGCAATCAGGGCATTTTTTTCGTTGCCGCAGGCTTCTTTTATTGCCAGGAATAGAAAATTGAGAAAGAGAATCCCCCAGAGCAGGGAAACCAGTCTTGCGCCAAGATAGGATTCCAGCCCAAAAAGTTTATTGCCGGCCACAGCGCCGATTGCATAAACAACATAATTCAAGGCCGGCATCTGGTTGTAACTTGAGAGCGCGTGCTGGAAACGTTCAAGATCGTCAACCCCCCAGACCGGCAGACGGTGGTTTTGCAGGATGAATTCAACGCTGTAATGAAAATGAGTGTTTTCATCCGGGGCGTTGTTGTAGGGAATCAGAAGGATCCAGAGTATGCCTGCGATCGCATATATGGCGTTTAGAAAAATTAAAACCTTCCACCGGTTAAGTTTTGAGATGAGAAGATTCATTTTGTTCCTGAATTACTGCCGTTATTCATAACATTGCCATCAATTGCAATAAAACCCAGTGAGATAAGATTTTCGTTGGTTTCGTGTTGGAATGTAAAACAGGTTTTTTTCAACCTGGAGATTGCGTGGCAGAGAGTCTCGGTTTTACTGCCGGAGGCGGCATAGGCAACGAAGATTTTTTCGGCCAGGGTGGCAATAATCAGATTGCGCTTCAGAGCCGATTCGGTCGTTGCTCGTTTGGTTCTTCCGTCAAACGGCGAAGCAAGAATCATCCGGCCATTATCAATGTGTTTCCGGAATTCGGATGGAACCCGCTTTGGCAAGCCTCTGGCAAGAACGACACAAACCGGCGCGGTTGAACGGAGCATGATCTTAAGAACTTCCTTTTCAACCGGCGAATGAAATCCGCCGATGACCGCCCGACCTTCCGTGCGCCATTTCTGCGCAAGGTCGTAGGATTTTAAAATAATGCCGCCGGGGCAACGGACGGAGCAGAAAAAAGCGGCCCAATGGACGCTTTTAAGCTCAAACTTTCCGATGGAATTCAGCTCCTGCATTCGCGCCCTTTCATTACGTCATTTATTGGGTCATTTTTGCTTGTTGGGTTATTCTTCCCCAACAAGCTGATCTGCCGCGTGTTATGCACCTGATTTTCTTATTCTCCGTTTCTTCTTCGCCACCTAATCCCATCCGATACTTGATGCCTACCCCGCGCATGGCGGGGTCATAATTGATTGTGAAATCCAACTCTTCGCTTGCCGCGGCGTAGCGTCGCGAAGCCGGGTCCGTTCCGCCACAGGCGGACCCGCCCGAGGCGGGAAATCCGTAATGCTCCGCCAAAACCCGGTCAATCTCGGTTATTGTGCAGGTTTTCTACTCATCTTCTCGATTGTGGTTCTGCGTACGCCGTTCATCCACGAAGATCAGCAGGTTTTCATGGTGAAGAGAGGATATTTCCTTGTGCAAGGCTGAACGAGTTTTGGCGTCCGGTATTTGTCCGTTTTTGGATGCGATCTTCAGAACCGCAACTCCGGCCAATTGGGCGATCTGTTGCCGGGTAAAGTTCGCGTCCTTGACCGTCATGGATACGGGCCATGAGACTGGCTGCGACCAACCCAATTCCTCGATGAACAATTTTGAAAAGTCAAAATCCGCCAGACATTTACGCGCCTTGTTCAAATCCAATGGCATATTCCCGATTACCTTCTTTTTGTGGTATATGTCGCCCGGTTTTCCCGAACAGCAGATAATGCTTTGTCGGGAGCCATTAGGACAGCTTTCCCGTTATACCAGACCGCCAATGGTTTCCCGGCTTTTTTGTGTTCCGCCACGGCGGCTTTAAGGGCCTTCTCGCCTTCCAAGGCTATGGCGGGAATGTCTAAGCTTCTATTCTTTGTTTTCATATTGCGCCTCGCATTCGATATTCAGCATTGTTTGAAACATGTCCTGCCTCACAACCGTTGTCTTGGATCCGGCGATCATGGCCACCAGCCGCGGTTCCGCCGTTGAGTTGTCGTAGATCACGAAATCCGCGATAGAGATTAAACAGATTGTGAATGCCGCGTTTGAAGCGGCGGCTCACGACTTCCGCCGGAAAGTTGTATCCTCCTTTTCGCACCCGGTCGGCAACCCGCTTCAATGCCAGATCCAGCGAGGGCAGCCACAAGAAAAAAAGATGTATCCGGTAACCGGCATCCCTCAATTCGGACAGCAGGTTGATATAACTCCGTCCGGATAGCGTTGTCTCGAACGCGAAGTCCGTTTTCCGGGACGCCAACTCGCGTATGCGGGCAAGAAATATGCGGCCCGCCTCAACCGCGACGGAACCGGGATTAAGAGGCGACACGCCGGCGGCGATAAGGTCGGCATTGATAAAATTCATCTCGGCAATGCGCAGAAGGAATTTCATTGCAAAAGTGGTCTTCCCCGCGCCGTTCGGTCCGGCGATGATATAGACAACAGGTCTTCGCTGTCTTTTGCCTTCCTTCATCATCCTCTTGCCCTGCGCTTTCGGCGGGTGTCATAGGTCGCCGGTGCTTGCCGGACGAGGTTGCCGCCGGTAGACTGCTTAAGGAAATCCTCCAGCGAGATGGCAATATCCGGACAGGCCTTCTGCACCGGAACATCCTCGGTAACGTAGCGAACGCCGAACTGTTTGGCCAGCGAAACATACTGCGTATCATAAACGGTAATTTTCAAATTCAGCGCATCACGTAGAACAATATCCGGAGCGGGTGCAACTTCGTTCGGCGAAAACATGGCGATAGCATTGTCAAGCAAGTCCAAAGCCTTTTTCATCGGCAGACCGCCAATACATGAATATTTCCAAAGAATGCTCTGGAACTCAACGCACCAAAAGGCGGGAACAATCCATTCAGCATCCATCTCCCGCAAGGTGTTCGCATCAGCCGTGCGTTTTCCTTCGATGACATAAAAGGCCAATACGTTGGCATCCACCACAATCATGCGCGTCCTTCCCGTTTGGCCGCATCAATGAATTCGTTCGTCAACGGGAAACCGCCCTTATATGCCTTGAAGACCGGTATGGGCCTGGCCCGATGCAAGGCCTGTTCCAGAATAACGATGGCCTGCTGCGTCATGGACCGATGATGCTGAACAGCATCATCTTTCAAGCGCCTGTGGATTTCAACCGGCAAATCTTTGATGACCAATGCGGGCATAAACACCTCCACTTCCTTTTTGCTAGCATAATACTAGCACCAGATGATGCTGTCAATGTCTTTTCCGCCAGCAACTCTTCAATCCCATGAAATACGGATGGCTTATATGCATTTATAACCCGCAATTGTCTCAATGATTTTGTCCTGATCGGCGCGACAAAGCGTAGTGTAAAATGGCAGACGTAAAATCCGGTCACTTATCTGTTCCGCTACGGGGCAGTTGCCTTTTCTGCCGCCAAATTTTTGGCCCATAGGCGAAATATGCAGGGGCAGGTAATGGAAGACAGCCAGAATGGATTTTGCCTTCAGGCGTTCAATCAGGGCCTGGCGTTTTTGCAGGGAAGGCATGATCAGATAAAACATATGATAAGGCTGGGCGCAATACGGCGGAATGAACGGCAGGCGGATGTTTTCTCGCGCGGCCCAGCCTTTCAGATTGTTGTAGTAATAATTCCAGATTTGCCGGCGCGCTTTCTGAATTTTTACGCGCGCCTCCAGCTGGGCCCAGAGACACGCCGCCAGAATGTCGGAGGGCAGATAACTTGACCCGATGTCGGTCCAAGTGTATTTGTCCGCCAGCCCGCGGAAGACCTGACTGCGGTTAGTGCCTTTTTCCCGGATAATTTCAGCGCGTTCAATGTATTTTGCGTCGTTGATCAGGAGCGCGCCGCCTTCGCCGCAGGTGATGTTTTTGGTTTCATGAAAACTCAGGGTTGCCAGAGCGCCGAAACTTCCCAGGGGCTTTTTCCGGTAAACGCCGAAAAGACCATGCGCGTTGTCCTCAACAACGGCGATACCGTATTTTTTGGCGGTTTTCAGGATGGTATCCATTTCACAGCCGACCCCGGCATAGTGGACGACGCAGATAGCCTTGGTGCGCGGACTTATTAAACGCGCAATTTTGCGCTCATCAATGTTAAGCGTGTCCGGCCGGATATCCGCAAAGACCGGCCTTGCGCCGCGGAGCACAAAGGCATTGGCCGTGGAAACAAAAGTGAAGGTTGGCAAAATAACTTCATCACCCGACTTGATATTCAACAGGATGGCGGCCATTTCAAGCGCATGAGTGCAGGAGGTGGTCAAAAAGGCCTTTTTTACGCCGAGTTCCCGCTCAAGACAGGCATGACATTTCCTGGTGAATTTTCCATCGCCGGAGATTTGGCCGGAGGCGATGGCCGCGGCAATGTATTTCTGCTCATGACCGGCAAAACACGGCCGGTTGAAGGGAATCCGGTATTTTATTTTGGATTTTGGATTTTGGATTTTAGATTTTATGTCTGAGTGCATTTTCAATTTTATCTGTGTGCCGCATCATGGAACCAGTGGAATTTTATCACGGCATTATGCGCGACAAACCCGAGCCGTTCAACGTTTTTTAGGCTGGCGAGATTATTGATGGAGATGGAGGAGGTGGCCAGCCGGCAGCCGCGGGCGCCGCATTCCTCCAGCACGGCCTGGTAGAGGATGAAGCCCGCGGCGGTTTTCAGGTATTTTTTGTCCACCGCGGCCAGGCGCATGTCATGTACGCCCGGTATTGTCTCGCGGGTAAGCACAAAGCCGGCGATGCCGCGCGCGCGTTCATCTCTCAAAACGAAGATGCGGTCGCCCGATTTGAAGGCATCCCTGATCCAGTTGGCGTAACGCAAATCCGCCCCGGCCGCCGGAATATTCCGGTCCAGATGAAACCGGTCGGTTTTAAAGGACGATTGTGCGATTGATATCAGCGCCGGCAAATCATTTTCTTCTGCCGGCGACATGCGCAGGTGGTCAAACTTTTTTTCAATCAGCGGCTTGAATCTGGCCATTGGCAAATGGCTTTCCACCAGCGTCTCCATCGGATAAAACCCGTTGCCGGCAAGAACTTTTGCGCGCTCAATATCCGCCGGCGGCAGGCTTGCGACCGCAAAACATTTCTCTGCGCGGCTTATTTCCGCCAGCCACGCCGGCAGGATTCTTTGCAGCGCATCCGCGGCAATATCGGAGCATTTCAGTTCATAAAAGGGAAATCCGAAGAGATCGCTGTCCCAGGGAATCCGGTTAAAAATCAGGCCGCCATCCGGCGCCGGGAAATGTTCAGGTTGGACTTCAAAATGCATAGAATTTTTTTACCGCAGAGACGCCGAGACCGCAGAGGTAAGATGGAATCAAGTTTTTCTAAAAATTCATATATTTTTTCTGTCTCTGCGTTCTCTGCGCCTCGGCGGTGAAATAAATCAGTTCTCTTTATCCCCGGTCTTTGACCGGATGACATAAGTCGGCCGGTTCATGATGCGGAAATGAATGCGGGCCAGATAGGCGCCGATAATGCCCAGCGCAAAGAGCTGCGCACCCGCAAAAATAGCGATGATGGACGCGAGAAACGGAAACCCGGGAACGCTGTAGCCGAGGATCAGATAACGGCCGACAACATAAACGAGCACGCCCAGGCCGAACAAAGTGAAAATGAAACCGATTAAACTTGCCAGTTGCAGGGGCAGGGTGGAAAAGCCGGTCAGCACGTCAAAGCAGTGGGCGAAAAGTTTTGAGAGCGAATAGCTTGATCCGCCCTCCGGCCTGGTTTCATGCCGGACGGGGAGCGAACAAAGGCGGGTGGAACCCCAGGTTAAAAGCACGTCCAGCGAGACGGACGGGCCGTTAAAGGAATCAAAAGCGTCGCGCAGATTGGCGCGGAAAGCCCTGAAAGAACTGCCCTGAAAAGCGCTTTCCACGTTCAGGGCGCTTTTTAACGTTGTCCTGACCAGCCAGGAGGCAACAATGCGCGGCAAGCCATGCTGTTTTTTCTGCGGAATGCCGTAGACCACGTCCCAGCCCTCATCCAGTTTGCCGATCAGTTTTGGAATTTCCTCCGGCGGGTTTTGGAGGTCGGCATCCAGGGTGACAATGATATTTTTTTGTGCCGCGCGGATGCCGCAGAGCAGGGCATTATGCTGTCCAAAATTACGCGTCAGATTAATGCCGT
>Ga0074199_1001006_pt1 | contig 30384 bp, 28 predicted proteins | sample EPASupsiteSAE347_FD_64528 | JGI IMG/M metagenome (GOLD analysis project Ga0074199, IMG submission 64528) | Bioremediated contaminated groundwater from EPA Superfund site, New Mexico - Sample SAE3-47 | ecosystem: Environmental > Aquatic > Deep subsurface > Groundwater > Contaminated ... | reverse complement strand
AAACCATATGTCCCCGCATTTGACATCATCGCCGAAGCAACCAGCGGTTGGGTGCAGGGCAAAAAGGAACGGGTACGCGATGTCCGGGCCGATGACCGGTTCAGCAAAAAAAACGGGAAATGTAAGGAGTAAAATGGGTTAAAAAACTGAGCATGATTGAGTTATTCATGCAATACGTCAAATATTATAATTACTCAGGAGGAGGAAGAGATGTTTCACGAAGAACAATGCGATTTTTGCGGCGAGTGTTTAGCGAAGTGCCATTATCTCGATTTCAATGAAGAAACGGGAGGGGAGGCCTTCCGGAAACTGGTCCGGGGGGAAAAGGTGGAGTGGCTCTATGATTGCGTGACCTGTATCGCCTGTAACGAGTACTGTCCCAAGGACGCCCGGCCCTTTGACCTGATCCTGAAAAAGATGGAAGAGGCCGGCGATTTCACCGATCCGGCCCTGCGTACTTCGATGGCGGACCGCTTCAAGGCCGAGGGGGAGCCGAAGGCCGTTGCGAAGGCCGATAGAGCCATGTCCCTGTGCGTCATGGAGGGTAGCATGCCTTGGGCGATCCAGGGCAAATTGTTCGAAGGTCTGCCGCTCCTTAAAGGCCGTCATTATTTTTGCAATGTCCTGTTCGCCCATATGGGCGATGAATCCATCATGCGGGACCGTCTCCAGGGGATGGTGGATAATCTGGCCAAGTCAGGGGCGAAAGAGATCGTGGTGGTTCATGACGACTGCTACGCCGTTCTCAAGGGCATCGCCCCGGAATTCGGGATCAAATTACCCTTCCGGCCCATATCAATCTTCGAGCACCTGCGGGACTATTTAAAGGAGCACCAAGGCGAGATAACGAAGCTCAACATGAAAGTGGCCTACCAGCGCCCCTGCGCCTCCCGTTATACGCCGGAAAAAGATCATTACATCGATGAAATCTTCGCGCTAATCGGCGTGGAACGCGTTGCCCGCCAGTACGATGGTGTCAATGCCATCTGCTGCGGCGTGGAACTGGCCGGACCCAACTTGAAACTGTTTCCCCGGGGCAAGAACTTCGATCCCTTCCGGGATAAAAACATTCAAGATGCCAAAGATCACGGTGCGGAGGCGATGGTCTATCTCTGCCCCATGTGCTACCGGACCCTGGGCAAGAAGGCAAAAGGCGCGGGGATGGCCAACTACATGATCAGCGACATCTGCCGTCTGGCCATCGGCGAAACCCTGCCGGAGGACAAACCACTGTAGCGGGAGGACATATATCCCATGTTTAGACGATGAAGAGGTGACGCTATGGCAAAACCGATAAAGATAGCCACGAATATCCCCAATATCCTGCTGGAGAAGATATTTGGCGTTGCCCTTTTCTTAATTGCTGTAAAGATGATATTGGCTAAATGAGATGCGTGAATAACAAGGGGGATACAGGAAATATGGTCTAACCATATTTCCCGCATCCCCCGAATTTACGTCAGGAGGTATATCACCGCTCCCTGCGGCCCTAGAAAGGAGTACGATACTGTGGCGGATGCAAATCTGAAATCAGTCGATAAAATTGAAATCCTTACCCTCCAGGACAACTACATCGAGATGACGGCCACGGACAACAGCGCCGTCGTCACCAGAGCTATCCCCTTGAAGGATGGATATTTCCGTCAGTCGGTGCTCTCGGAGCACGGCTTTTCCGCCGTAGTGAAGACCGGCGGCAATGGAAAGACAAAAACCCTCCTCTTCGATTTCGGGTTTTCCGAAGGGGGCGCCGCCTACAATGCCGAAATATTGGGGGCGGATTTAGGACAGGTGGAAGCCGTCGTTCTCTCCCATGGACACAACGACCATACCGGCGGCTTCGACAAGTTAACGGAGATGCTCGGGAAGAGAAACATCCCCTTCGTCGTCCACCCGACGGTCTTCCGTCAGCCCCGCTACCTGAAAGTCCCGGTAAGGGACATGAAGATCTTATTCTCCCCCCTGGAGAGAGAACAGATCGCCGCCGCAGGTCTGAAGCTCATCGAATCTTCCTCGCCCCTTACCCTTCTCGACGATACGGTGCTTTTTCTTGGCGAGATCCCCCATAAAACGGATTTTGAGAAAGGATTCCCTATTGCCCACTACCAGGAAGACGGTCAGGAAAAGTGGGACCCCATCGAAGACGACACCTCGGTAGTCATGAATCTGAGAGATAAGGGGCTGGTGGTTCTCTCGGGCTGTGCCCATGCGGGAATCGTGAACACGGTGAACTACGCCCGGGAGGTCACGGGAATAGACAAAGTCCATGCCGTCATGGGGGGATTTCACCTCTCCGGCATCCTCTTCGAAGGAATCATCGGCCGGACGGTCGCAGAATTAAAAAAGATCAATCCCGACTACATCATCCCCTGCCACTGCACGGGACGCAAGGCCATCATGGAATTTGAAAAGGCCATGCCCGGCAAGTTCATCCTGAACATGTCCGGAACAAAGATGTCGTTTACCGCCTGATGGAAAACGGAGAAAAGACGGCGGCACAATAGTCATTTTGTTCTTCCCCTTCAATGAGAAGGATAACAACATTTCATTTATGAACAAAGACATTCAGTCTCAACTAAACGCCGTTATTCAAGCCTTTGACGGCCTGATGTATGTGTGTTCCCCCGATTACCGGGTGGAATTCATGAACCAGCGGCTCATCGAGCGGACGGGCCACGACGGTACGGGCGAACCATGCTACCAAGCTCTTCATGACCGGGCGGATATTTGCCCCTGGTGCGTCAACGAACGGGTTTTCAAGGGAGAGACGGTCCGCTGGGAGGTGCAAAGCCCCAAGGATAACCGCTGGTACTATATCGTCAACACGCCCATCTACTGGGGGGACGGAACCGTCTCCAAGCAAGCCATGATCCTGGACATTACGGATCGCAAAGAGGCGGAGGCCGCCCTGAAGCTCCACCAGAACCATCTTGAGGAACTGGTTGATCGGCGGACCAGGGAATGGATGACGGCAAACGAGGAGTTGCAAAAGACAGAAAACCGCTATCAGACCATCTTTGCGGCGACAAGCGCCGCCACCGTAATTATAGAGGAGGACATGACCATCTCTCTGGTGAACTCGAGTTTTGAAAAGCAGTCAGGATATGCCAAGGTAGATGTGGAAGGGAAAAAGAAATGGGTGGAATTCGTTACGGAAAAAGATCTGGAGAAAATGAAGCGCTACCATGAAATGCGCCGTATAAACCCCGATCTGGCGCCTACTCGTTACGAATTCCGTTTCCGGGACCGGCAGGGTCGGTTCCGGGATATCGACGCGACGATTGCCATGATCCCTGGTACAAAGCAAAGCGTGGGCTCGTTTATGGATGTAACCGATCAGAAAAATGCGGAAAGGGAACTGAAAACGAGAGGCAAGGAACTGGAAAAAAAGACGCAACACCTGGAGGAGCTCAATACGGCTCTCAAAGTCCTCCTCCAGCGCCGGGAGGAGGACAAGACGTTTTTAGAGACCAACGTCCTGGCGAACATGCGGGAGCTGGTTCTTCCTTATGTACAGAAATTAAAGGCCGTGCGCTCCAAAGCCGAGCAGCAAGCCTATCTCCAGATCATCGAAACCAACTTGAACAATATTGTTTCTCCCTTCCTGCGCACCTTGACGGCCCACTATGCCGACTTTACCCCCACGGAGATCCGCGTCGCCAACCTGATCCGGGAAGGCAAGACAACTAAGGAAATTTCGGGACTTTTGCATGTTGCCGACCGGTCCGTCGAGTTCCACCGGGGAAACATCCGCCGGAAATTGGGGATGAAAAACAAAAAGGCCAATTTGCGCGCCTTTCTTTTGTCCCTCCAATAATCCCAGTATTTAACTGGGATTTGACTGGGATATTATCCGGGTTGTCAAGATGTTGTCTTTGGCGTACTTTGGTGTAAAAAAAGAAAAGGAGACGACAAAATGAGCGCTGCACAAAGAGAGAGGACGGAAAATGTCCTCAATGATCTCTTCGCATACTGGAAAAACAACACCCTGTCCACCCCCCTGAAGTTTCTCAATATGGAAAAACAGCGGGACGCTTGTATGGAAATATTTAAGACCGACCAGGGACAGTGCCTGAAGCTCTATTCCATAGGGGTCGAATACCTTATGAAAATGGTTGAGGCCGGCCGCACCGGCAATGGAGGAGAAATCTACAAGGCCGGCAACGAATCATATGCGGAAATGGCGGCGTTGACGGAAAAATACTGCCGCGATCGTTCCGCTGCGGTGCAAAAGCTTTGGCAATCCTTTGTCCCATGGAGGGAAAGTTCAGAAACCGGCGCATAACGAGGGGGTAAAAAAGGGGGCGTCATGATCTTAAAAAAGACCCCCGTCTTGCTCATTGCGCCGGAAACGGGCAGGCTGCCTGAGGATATGGGGACGCTTGCCCGCTATATCTCCGGTAAGAGCGGCGGCTTGGGGGAAGTCGTCGCCGCCCTCTGCGAAGGATTGACGGAACGGGGAATAGAATGCCACATCGCCACGCTGAACCTCAAAAAACGATTCCAGAAGGAATGCCTCCTTAATGAGACGCAATGGCGGGAGATCCGTTACCGGATCGACCCCGATCGGGTTCACCTGGTAAGTTCCGCCATTTTTTCCCATCTTCCCGGCGCTTATGCCGGCAATCCCCTGGCGACGGCGGCGGAGTTTCAACGGAGCCTGGTCAATCAGATCATCAAGAATATCCGGGCAAAAAACGAAGGCCGTATCATCCTTCACAGCCACGACTGGATGGCGGGTGGGGTGATAACGGCCTATGGGAAATCCCGGGGCTGTCCAACCCTCCACACGGTCCATAATGTGCATACGGGGCACATTCCCGTAACGATGCTCTCCGGTGTCGATATTGAGGAACTTTCCCCCCTTCTCTACTTCTCCCGGGAATACGGCCGCACCTGCATTGACTGCCAGGCCACGGCGATTAAAAACGCCTCCCTCATCAATTTCGTCGGCTATCGTTTTCTTGAAGAGCTAATCAGCGATTACTTTCAGGATTGCCACATCATTTCCCCAAGTCTTCGTCAGGAAATCAAGGAAAAATACTACCACGGCCAGACACTGGCCATCCTCAACGCCCCGGCGCCGGGCATGTATCCCGAGACTTGTCGTCACTTGATGAGGAACTACGGTCCCGACGACGACGTACTGGCGGCAAAAAGAGATAATCGTGTCGATTTTCAGAGACGGACAGGGCTTCAGCTCAATCCCGACGCCATCCTCCTCTACTGGCCGTCCCGCCTTGACCCCGCCCAGAAAGGGATAGAGCTACTGGAAGACATCGCCCTGAGATTTGTGAATGAGCACGATGACGTACAAATCGCTGTCATTGGCGACGGGATCGCCCGGGACATGACTCATGAAGAAATCATGGGCCGCATCGCCTGGGCCTCCCAGGGAAGAATCTGTTATCACCATTTCAGCGAGGATCTCTCAATGCTTGGTTATGCGGCGGCCAGTGATGTTTTTGGCGCTTCTTTGTATGAACCCTGCGGTCAAATCGACCAGATCGGGAATCTGTTCGGCGCCACAGCGACCAACCGCGATACCGGCGGTTATCACGACAAGATTCAGGAACTGGCACTGGAAGTGGACGGCGCTGACGAAGACCGGGGCAACGGTTTCCTGTTCCGTGACTATGACGCCGGCGGGCTCCGGCACGGCCTTGCCAAGAGTGCGGCCTTCCACCGCCGCTCACCGGAAATCAGGGCAGGGCAAATGCAAAGAATCATGAAGGATACAAGGAAAAAATACAACCTGAGCCACATGATCGATCAATACGTGGATGTCTATGAAAGGCTGAACGAAGGGAAACCCCTTACCGATTCATCCTGAATCTATAAGATAATATTTTAGGGAGAATATCTGAAAATTGCGTTAACTTTTTGTAATCACAGGATAAATTGTGATTGATTATTCCCCGTTTATGTGGTAATCATAAGATAGTTCAAAGATCATCAATAATCCCTTAGAGTAGAGGTAAAGGCGAAAGAACAAACCGGGCAATTTTTTAAACCATTAGGTACCTCTAAGGAAGGAGGGATAGTTATGAAAAAACTTTGCTTATCGTCATTACTGCTTCTATTCCTGATACCACTACCCGCCTCTCAAGTCCTGGCCAATGACATTGACCCCATCGTTTCCACAGAATGGCTGACGGCCAATCTGAACAATCCCCGGGTAATTGCTATAGACATCAGAAAAATCGAGGATTATCAGGAAGGTCATATACCGGGCGCCGTTAGCGCCTATTACGGTATCTGGTCAGCTCCGAAAGAGGGGAGGCATACGGAATATCCACCAGAAGACGATCTCTTTGACGCCATCGGCGATTTAGGAATTAAGCCGGATTCCATGGTAGTAATTGTTTGCAAAACCTATCATTGCTTTTACCAGGCCATGGCTCCCCGCGTTCTCTGCACCCTTCAATATGCAGGTCTGAAAAATCTAAGCATCCTTGACGGAGGCCAAGAAAAGTGGGTTAGAGAAGGGAGGCCCATTTCTACGGAAGCGGTGAAGCCGCAAAAGACCATCTACAGGGGTAAACTTAACAAGGAACTGCATGTAGAAAAGGATTATGTAGCCAGCCGCTTAGGGAAAGCAACTTTCGTCGATGTTCGTGAACCTGTCTTGTTCAGCGGGACGAAAAAACAGGAATTTGTAGAAAAGGCCGGTCATATCCCGGGGGCCGTGAACCTTCCGGCGTCGGAAGCATATACGAAAATGGGCACGTTCAAAAAGAAAGAGGATCTTGAAATCCTTGCGGTCACCGCGGTCGGCAAAGACAAGTCCAAGGAAATTATCACTTACTGCGATGCCGGCAAATGCTGTCCCACCTGGGCTTTCATTCTGACACGTGTGCTCGGCTACAAGAATGTCAAACTATACGACGGCTCTTTCGAGGAATGGACGAAAGATCCCTCACTTCCCGTGAGTCCTTGAAGCCTGACCTTTTTTGATGCTACTGTTTGTTACAGAAGCAATACTTTACTGGAGGCGATCGCTGAAGACTTCAACGGCCACGGCGACGTCTTTTTCGAGGCATAGCATCGATTGGGGAACGAGAAAACTGCGCATGTGGGTAGGCACATAAATGAGGAACCAGGGATCGCCTGCCGCGTGTTCGCCCCGACGGCCGATTATCTTTCCCGTACGTCCGTAAAACGGGTGCCGGGGGTGGTCCACAATGACAATATCGCCGAGTTCCATAGGTCGTTCCTCCCTATATGATCATGCCAAGGTGTTGGAAAGAATTACGTAAATCCCGTATTGACGGTATTACTCTAACAATCTTTCGAGAGAAAAGCCACTTTTATTATCCATGAAGAGAAACCCACCGAATCATATTCGGTTTAACGGCGCCCTGAGCAAAGATGAGCTCGACCTGCTCATGGGATGTATCGGCGGCTCCCCAATCCCTGCCTTTGTCATCGACCGGGAGCATCGGATTGTCTACTGGAATCGAGCCCTTGAAGAGCTAAGCAAAATCAGGGCGGAGGAGGTGATCGGCACCAACCAGCAGTGGCGGGCCTTCTATAGCAGGCAACGACCATGCCTGGCCGATCTGCTGGTGGACGAGGTTGTTGAAGACATACCCCAGTGGTATGGGAAGAAATACCTCGAATCCCCTCTTATCGAGAACGCCTATGAAGCAACGGATTTTTTTCCTGAGTTAGGAGAGAGCGGGCGCTGGCTGCGTTTTACCGCCGCTCTCCTCAGGTATCCCCAGGGACCCATCCTGGGGGCGGTAGAGACCCTGGAAGACATCACGGAGAGCAAGGCGGCGGAAGCGGCCCTGTTAAAGGCCCATGAAGAGCTTGAGATGCGGGTCCGGGAAAGGACCGCAGAGTTGGCCATAACCAATGAGATCCTGCAGCGTACTACGGATCAATTGTCCCTGCTCCTGGAGTCGCTTCCCATCGTTTCTTATACCCGCAACACGGCGGGGAAATATGAGATGACCTTTGTGAGCCATTCTGTAGAGGAAATTACCGGCTATAGCCCCTCGGACTTAACAGGCCGTCCTGCTTTCTGGCAGAACCAGCTTCATCCCGACGATCGTCACCGGGTGATTAAGGCCCTGAAGGAGGCCCGTGGCGATAGAATGTATCATTGCGAGTACCGTTTCCGCGCCGCCGATCAGACCTACCGATGGTTCTCCGATTTCTGGCGCCTGATCCGGATGCCGGATACCCCGGTTACCTATTTCGTCGGTATCTGGCAGGACGTGACGGAGGAAAAACGGATTCGCCAGGAAAGTGAGTTACGGCTTCAGCAGATCATCCAGACCCACAAACTTACGGCTCTCGGGGAAGTCGTAGCAGGCGTCGCCCATGAGATCAACAATCCCGTCAGCTTTCTTTCCTACAATATTCCCCTCCTGGAGGAGATATGGGATACCCTGGAGCCGGTTTTCCTCGATCACGATGCCTTTGCGAAAAAGTGTGAACAAAGAGGGGTTACCCGGACAGAGGTCGTGCAGAATATGCGGGAGATAATTCATGCCTTCAAGATGGCCACCAGCAGAATCAACAGGGTCATTACGGGGCTGAAGGAATTTTCCCGAAGCGATGAACCGGCTGAAAAGAAATCGATCCGGCTGGCCGATGTCATCCAGGGCGTCCTGGTGATTGTTGGCGCCCAGATACGCAAAACCATATCCATCATCGAGCAGAAGATCGATCCCGGTCTGCCCACGGTGCAGGGACACTTCCAAAAACTCGAGCAAGTGCTGACCAATCTCCTCATTAACGCCCACCAGGCTATCTCGCCCGGACGAAAGGGAAAGATCTTCATCACGGCCAGGCATATTCCCCGTCTCGATGCCGTTGTCGTGACAATAGAAGATAACGGAAAGGGTATGACCAGGGAGACGATGGACCATATCTTTGATCCTTTCTTCACGACCCGTCGAGATTCCGGAGGTACGGGGCTGGGGCTGTCCATATCTTACGGACTTATCAAAGAGCATGGAGGTACGATCAGTGTCCTTTCCCAGCCCCGCTTGGGAAGCCGCTTTTCCCTCTATCTGCCTGTGGAAGGACAAACCATGCCGGTGCTGAATCCGCTGCTCCTCTGTGTCGATTCCGATGCGGCCTTTCTTAAGGATATGGAAACGCATTTCCCGGGAGCCATTACCTGGCTGGCCATGTCTTCCGATGATGAGAATCAGATTCTGCAATATCTTAATGATTATCCGGAAGTGGATTGGGTGATATGCGCTCAGGAACTCAAAGGCATAAACGGTCGGCGACTCCTGGCATCCATCAAGAAGCATTATCCTCTTCTTTACACCGCCTTATATGGTTCGGGCAGCGAAAACCGGCAGACGGATCCGGGTGCCGACTTCATTCCTTCCTTTACGATTCAAAAACCTTTTGATATGGAAAAATTGCAAAAGATGATCCAGGAAGCGGGGAGACAGCGTTTATGAAAATCCTGATCGTGGATGATGAAGAGATATCCCTTACCTCGGTGCGGCGGTTGCTGAAATGGCGGGGTATTCGTGATGTGGATATTTGCGACAACGGTCAGGAGGCCATGCGCAGAATCAGGGAGAAGGACTATGATATTGTCCTCCTCGATCTGCTCATGCCGGAAATGGACGGCATGCAGGTTCTGGAAGCGGCGAAGCCTTTCAAGCCCTATACGGAATTCATCATTCTGACGGCTGTGGACGATATACCGGCAACGGTCCGGTCCATCCGCCTGGGAGCCTATGATTATCTCGTAAAACCCGTGGATAACGACCTCCTGTTCCTTACCATTGAACGGGCCTACGAACGTAAAGGTCTACTTAAAGGATTATCCGCAGCCCGTCGAGAGGGGGCGGGAGATATTCCTCCTGCCTTTGCCGGAATCATTACCCAATGTCCGCTGATGAAATCCCTCCTGGCATACGCCCAAGTCATGGCCCGGAGCGGTAATCCGGTTCTGATTACGGGCGAGTCGGGAACAGGAAAGGAACTTATGGCCCGGGGGATACATCAGGCCGGGCCCACGCCTGAAGGTCCCTTTATTGCGGTTAATGTCTGCGCCATTCCGACAACGATGTTCGAAACCCAGTTCTTCGGCCATGTCCGGGGGGCCTTCACCGGCGCCGAGGGAAGTTATCGCGGTTTCTTTGAGCAGGCCAATGGCGGGACGCTGTTTCTCGATGAGATCGGAGAGCTTCCTTCCGGTCTTCAGGCAAAGCTTCTCCGGGTACTCGAGGAAAAATCCTTTGTCCCTCTCGGTGGGGCCAAGACCTTGAAGGTCGATGTCCGCGTAATTTCAGCGACCAATATGGACCTGGACAAGGCCTGTCAGGAGGGCCGGTTCCGCCTGGATCTCCTCTATCGTCTGAAATCCGCCCATGTACATATCCCGCCGCTAAAGGAAAGAGAGGGAGACATCGCCCTCCTGTCCGCCCATTTTCTCCAGGAGGCAAATTCCCGGTATGGCAAAGAGATCAGCGGCTTCAGTTCCGAGGCTATGGACGTCCTCATCCATCGGGAATATCGGGGCAATGTCCGGGAGTTGGTCCAGATCGTCGAAAATGCCGTGCTCCTTTGCGAGGGAGGGATGATCCTGCCTCATCATTTGGGAAAACAGCCCACGCGGCAGTCCCTGTTTGGCAGGCGGTTGTGCAGCCTCAAGGAAAATGACGAGACCCAGGTCGCCTACGTTCTCATGAACACCGGCGGCGACCGGCGGCAAACCGCCGAAGTCCTGGGTATTACGGTGCGGCAGTTACAGAGAAAACTGGCCCAGATGAGGGGCGACTCTTACTGGCGGGAAGTTATGGGAGAAATTCTCTCCCGGGACAAGGGAGAGGGCAATGGTGATGGCCGGCTTGCATCTTGAACAGTTCCGCTACGGCGACAATCTGGCTTACTTGCTTTACGGGGAGAAGGAGGCCGTAGCCATAGACGGCGTGGCCTGGGAGGAGATCCTCCGCTTTCTCGATGAGCACGGACTTTCCCTGACCTATGTCACCAACACCCACGGCCACCTCGATCACACGGCGGGCAATGAACGGCTCCTGCGTCATAGCCGGGCGCTGTATCTGGATCATGAAGAGTTTCCTGACGGCGGGACCATCGGGATCGAGGGAGAAGCGATCCGGGTTTACCGGACACCGGGGCACACGGCGGACTCGGTATGTTTCCATGCCCGGGGCGTCCTGATCATCGATGACGCGCAGAGCGCCAGTGGCACTCTGCTTACCGGGGACACCCTGTTCAACGGCACGGTGGGCAACTGCTTTTCCGGCGACCTCCCTGCCTTCTTCCGGTCCATCAAGCGCCTCATGGCCCTGCCGGCAGATACCCTGATTTATGCAGGCCACGATTATGTCCGCGATTCCGTAGCTCTGGCTACACAATTGGAACCGGGTAACCCGGATATCGAACGGTTCCGGCAGACATACGATCCCGGCCATGTTTACTCGACCCTCGCCGAGGAATTGAAGATCAATCCCTACCTCCGTTTCAATGAGCCGGCGATCATCGCCCTCCTCAGGGAGAATGGCCTTCCCTGCGCCACCGAGGAAGAACGCTGGTTATCACTCATGTCTATCGAATAAAAAACGGGATCTCAGCGCAGGGCCAGGCGGTAGGATTTGATTTTGAAGACCGGATGATAGGAATTCTTTGATTCGGCCAGCGCGGGAAGGCCCATATCGCTTTCCTTGTTGATATACAGGTAGCCGTTAAAAAGTTGTTTTGCGCATTCGTTATCAAGGTATTGGTAGAGGCCGCGAATGTGAGGCAGGGCCTTTTCGAAATTCATGACCCCCATATCCGGACGCAGATGGGAAGAAAGGCAGAAGGCGCTGACCTCTCCGTCAATGCGCACGTAATATCCAGTCATGTCAAGGCGTTCACCATGATGAAGGGCTTTTATGACGGCCTCCTTTTCGCAGGCCAGATTTAAGTCCTGGTCGACGTCGCAGTTCCTTATTTCACACCATTTTTCGAGACACTCCCGGCATTCCGCAACTACCGCGGCGGTGATCGGTCCGGCAACCACCCGGTTGGGCAGGAGATAATCCCGGGAAAACTGGTGCAGGAGATTGCGTTTCTTGGCGTAACGGTTACCTTTGAGCCGGCTGAGATTCTCGGTCAGATAGACATAATCGTCATATTCCGGCTGTTCGGAGACAATGAAAAACCGCCCGATCCTTTCCCTCCCCATCTGTTCCAGATAAGCATCCGGGACCGATCCATATTGCCGGAAGCCGGTCTGCAGGGCAAGGGCGGCGAGCTCTTCCGGTGTGGGCAGTCCGTCCGTTCCGACCGGCAGCAGCAGGTGGTTTTCTTCCGGCCGGCATCCGGATTCATTGGCGATGATTACGGAATTGTTTTCGATGGAATAGAACGTCTGGAAGACATGATTGCTCCAGACGATCAGGGAAGGCAGGGAATAGGTGCACAGACCGTAGGGCTGACAGGCAAAATAAGGTCTGAGAAGCTGGTAGTCTTCGTGGGTGAGCTTTTTCATCATAAATCTATAGCACCCCGTCAAAATTCATCATCATGATCATGGGCGTGGCGGCCGGCATCTTTTCAAACCCCAGCTTCCGGTAAAAGGGATGGGAATGGCTGCCGGCGATGAGTCCGATCCACTGTAAACCGTCGGCCCGCAACCGCTTGAGAATCTCCTCCACGATGCCCGTTCCGATGCCCTGTCCCTGGAATCCGGGAAGGACGGTCACGTCCTGAATATAGGCGTCGTTTATCCCATCACTGATCGCCCGGCCCATGCCGATAATTTCGTCTTCTGCAACGGCGAGAACGAAACAATGGCTCCCCGCGACAATCCGGCGAATCAGTTCGGGGTTTTCCCGGGCCTGTCCGGTCCACCATCCCGCTTCCTGATAGAGGCGAATGATTTTGTCTGTTTGCGAATCCGTCGGGTGACGGAGAAAAGTATAGGCCCTTTTCACAATCTGTCCCTTTTGTATAATTCGTCATGTATCTCCCAGAAGGCCTGCACCAGGGAGGTGATGACGGGTCCGATGACAAAACCGGAAATCCCGAACAGGGAGAGACCTCCCAGGGTGGAAAGAAAGATCAGCAGGGTGTGCATCTGGACGTCATGTCCTAAAAGCAGCGGACGGAGCAATGTTTCCACATGGCTGATGACAATAATGCCGAAGGCCAGGATGATCATGCCTTCCCAGAAATGCCCCATTATGATCATGACAATTCCCGCCGGAGCCCAGACCAGGGAACAGCCGATGGCGGGGACAATGGATGTGAAAACCATCATTGTCCCCCAGGTCAAGGCGCCCTTGACCCCGGTGAGAAAAAAGATCAAGCCCCCCAATATTCCCTGGATGCCGCCGATGATCAGGGTCACCTTGAGGGTGGCCCGGGCGGTGGCGGAGAATCTTTCCAGGATCGGGGATTCCTGCGCCCGATCGAGGGGGAAGAGTTTCATGATCAAACGGACGAACGTATGTCCGTCCCGGATAAAGAAGAAGAGGGTGTAGAGCATGATGGAGAAGTTTACCCCAAAGACGATGGTGTTCTGGGTCAGATTTTTCAGGCTGTCGATGATGAAGTTGGTAACGCTTTTTGCTCCGTCGGCGAGATTATCCGCGAGAAAGTCCGCGTCGATATGGAGGCGGCTCAGATAGGGATTGGTCGTTATTGTTTTCGTGATATCCTGGACCTTCTGTTCGAGGGCGGCGCTGTTTGCATCAAGGGTGTTATATATTTGCATGGACTCGGTGAGCAACAGGCTGCCGATGACCCCGGCCGGTAGAATAATAATGAGCAGGATCATAATGAGAACAATCGTTGCGGACAGAGTGGGAGATTTGATCTTCCGGCACAGGCGTTCATGAACGGGCCTGAAGATGCTGGCAATAACCGCCGCCCAGAAGATGGGGTAAAAAAAGGGCTTCATGAGATAAAGAAACAGGAGGGTGGCCAGCCCGAGGAGGATATTAAAAGCGATATGACGCGACTTTTCTGAATTCATGGGTATCCATCTACACAAATCTTGCCGGTTTCGCAACAGTCTCTTTCGATTTTTTGTCGTATGATCGATATAATCCTTATAATTTGATGGAAATTTTGATAGAAAGAAGAATATTAAAAAATGGAATCTGAAACGATCATGTCAATGTGGATGGAAAAACGGCGCGTTCTTGTCACCTGCGCCAAGGGGACGGCCCCTTATTTACGGCAGGAGATCCTCGTCCTGGGGCTGCCGGTCCTTGAAGAGTCGGAAGCGGCCGTAGAAACGGAGGGGACGATGGAGGATGCCATGCTCCTCAACCTTTCCCTCCGTACGGGTCAACGGGTCCTTTTCCTCCTTCACGAAGGTCGCGCCAAGACGCCGGGCGACCTCTATGATGGGATCATTATCCTGCCCTGGGAGGACATCCTCCATGAGGACGGCTATGTCTGCATAACCTCTTCGGTAGATACGCCGGAAATTCGCGACCCCCGTTACGCCAATCTCAAGGTCAAGGATGCCATTGTGGATCGCCTCCGGAACTTGTTCCGGTGCCGTCCTGATTCCGGTTCCGACCGGACCGGGGCCGTTGTGCATGTGTATTGGAAGGATGACCTCTACCGGGTTTTCGCCGACACTTCCGGAGAGCCTCTTTCCCGCCGCGGTTACCGTAAGATTCCCCTCACGGCCCCCATGCAGGAAACCCTGGCGGCGGCGGCGATCATGGCCACGGGCTGGACGGGCGACGGGCCGCTGATCAACCCCATGTGCGGCAGCGGCACCCTGGCCATAGAGGCGGCGTTGATCGCGAGAAGACGGGCCCCGGGTTTGCTGAGAGACAACTTCGGTTTCCTTCACCTGAAAGGATTTGACGACGACCAGTGGCAGCAAGTCCGTCTGAAAGTGAGAAAAGGGGAGCGGAAGGATATCCCCGGACGGATAATAGCCACGGACATTTCTCTGGAGGCGGTCCGGGCTGCCGGCGTCAACGCCGGGAGGGCAAAAATGGGCCGGTATATCCAATTTCGCCAATGTCCTTTTGAAAACACGTCTATACCGGCGGGGAAGGGTATCGTGATCATGAACCCCCCTTACGGCCAGCGGTTGGGGGAAGAAGCCGATCTTGCCGGTCTCTATAAAGGGATCGGCGACTTTTTTAAGGAGCGATGCGAGGGATATCGGGGCTATGTCTTTACGGCCAATTTTGATTTGGCCAAAAAAGTGGGGCTCCGCACTTCCCGGCGGGTAATTTTATACAACGGCGAACTGGAAAGCCGTCTGCTGGAATACGAGATCTACGAAGGCAGCAGGAAGCAACCGCCCAAGGAAGAAAAACGGTGGGATAGAGACGGCGAGCGTGTGCCGGCAGGCGACTCCGCTCCTGGAGCTGATCAAGCGGCTGGGCAGGGATATCCAAAGATAACCGGCGGGACGGATTCCCAACCTGCCCTCATTAAAACAAGAAACAACATAATCAAAAAAAGTCCGGAAAACATCCGTAGTCAGCGTTTCGTTAAATCAAGCCGGGAGGGGGATCGTGAACCGGGAAGGATTCTGTCCCGGCGGATCACTCAGCGGGAAGAAACTTCTCACGGGCTTAATGCCGTCCCCGACGAGATCCCGGGCCAGGTGGGAGATATTATCGACGCCGATGCCCGTCCGGATAAGGAATCTGCCCCGGAGCGCCGTGTCCCGGTGCGACGGCGCGTCATTCCCAAGGGATGAACTATGGACCTGAAATTAATCCACCCCATTGGCGTTTTTGATTCCGGGATCGGCGGACTGACTGTGGTCCGGTCCCTTATGGAACGCCTGCCCTTTGAAAATATCATCTATTTTGGTGATACCGCCCGGGTTCCCTACGGCGTCAAGTCCGTGGAAACCATTACCCAGTATGCCACCGAAATCACCGATTACCTCATCAAGCAGAAGGTCAAGCTACTCATCATTGCCTGCAACACTATCGCCTCCGTTGCCTATGAACCAATCCAGGAGCGGTCTCCCGTTCCCGTTCTCGGTGTCATCGAGGCCGGCGCACTATGCGCCGTGGAAGCGACAAAAACGAAACAGGTCGCCGTCATCGGCACCCCCACGACCATTAACAGCAACGCCTATGCGAGGACAATCCACCAAAATGATCCGGCCATCCGCGTCTTTTCCCAGGCCTGCCCCCTCTTTGTACCCCTGGTGGAAGAAGGCTGGCTGGACCATCCCGTCACCCGTCTGACGGCCCAGGAATATCTCAAGCCGGTCCTGGCGGAACATGTGGACACCCTGGTGTTGGGCTGCACCCATTACCCCCTCCTTAAACCCCTCCTTCAGGAAATTGTCGGGAAATCGATCCATCTCGTCGATTCCGCCGAGGCGATGGCGGAGATTACCGCCAAGCTGCTGCAAAAAAAAGGACTTGCCAACCCCCTGCGGATCCCCCCGGAGTATAATTTTTGCGTCTCCGATGTCCCCTTCCGTTTTCAAACCATTGCCGAGCGGTTTTTGGGCCGGAGTCTCGCCCGTGTCGAAGTGGTCAAGCTGCCCCTGTAAACGTTTTTATTATTATTTCATTGACACAAAAGACGGTTTTTTTTATTGTCTCCATGATTTAGTTTTTTACATCAAATCGCCTACAGATCTGACACTATTTCGTCTAAGCGGAAACGAGATAAAATGAGAATAAATGTCGTCTCTTCAGGCAAAGTAATGTTTTTTCTGTGCATATTCTCCTTGGTCGGTACAGGATATGCCTTTCCGCAAGAGCATAAGCTTTCTTTTTATGAAGCCGTCAAGATGGCCCTGCAAAATAATCATGAGATAAAGGCAATGCAAAACGCCTCCCTGGCAAGCAAGGAAGGAGTCGGTGTCGCCAGGAGTCATCTGCTGCCGAAAGTGACTTTTGAGGAACGCTATCTAAGGACCGTAAATCCCGGTTACGCCTTTATGACCAAATTGGACCAGCAGCGGATCGAGCAGCAGGATTTCAATCCATCGACCCTTAATCATCCCGATCCCGTTAATAATTTTCAAACCTCCCTTGCCATCGAACAGCCCATATTCACCAGGAAGGGATTCATTGGTCTGCAAATGTCCAAAGGAGAGTCCCTGGCCAAACAGGAGGAGTTCCTAAGAAAACAGGAAGACATCGTCTATCAGGTCGTCCAGGCCGCGTCAGCGATGCAGACGGCAAAGTCCTTCTTCGGGGCTGCGGAAAAGGCCGTTGACGAGGCGGGGGAGCACCTGCGGATTGCAGAGGTAAGATATGGAAAAGGTCTGGGTCAGTATGCGGATACCCTGCGGGCCGCCACCTCCTTGTCGGAAGCGGAGCAGCGAAGGGTAAGCGCGGAAAAAAACGTCCGGATGGTGAAACGAAGCCTGGGCCTGCTCCTCGGCATGGAGGAGAGTGTGGAGCTTAATGATGCCATCCCGGAACTTCCCCTCTTGGATTTGGCAGCTTATACCAAGGCGGCGGAAACGCGACGGGATGTGAAGTCCTGGGAACTCCATAGTGATAATGCCAAAAAGAGCATAAAACTTGCCGAAGCGGGCTATTTCCCCTATGTCGGGGTGGGAGGGGCCTACCAGATGAACGATCCCAACCGGCCTCTGGGCAGTGAGGGCACTAACTGGCAGGTGGCGGCCTTTCTCCGCTGGGACCTTTTTGACGGAACAAGGCGGGAATATGAGCGAGCTCATGCAAAGCATAAAGCCGGCGAAGCGCAGGAACGGCTTTCCTCTCTGAAAAAAGCCATCTCTTTCAGAATATACGAAACCTACCTCAGCGTTGACGAGGCGCGCACAAATGTAGAACTTTCCCGGAAGGCCCTGAAATCATCGGAAGAGGGGAAAAGGTTGGTGCTGGTGCGATATGAAAACGGTCTTTATCCCCTTGTCGATCTGTTGAGCGCCCAGGCCAGCCTGGAGCAGGCCCGGGCCAATCTTACGGCAAAGGAAGGAGAGTACCGAATGGCCATCGTGAGGCTGAGTTATGAAAGCGGCGTCATTATGAAAGACCTGAAGATAGAACAGTGACATTCGGAAACGAAAATGAAGAAAAAAGCGATTTACTTATTCGATAAGCGTGATGCAATTTTATACACTCTCCTGGTCCTGCAATGCCTGGCATCTTTTATCACGTTGGGATGTCAAGGCGCCTCGCCGCCGGCGCCGGCGGAACGCCAGCGACCATCGGTGACGGATGTAAAAATAACTCCCGTTACCCTTTCCACGGTCGATGAGATCTATGAAACAACGGGCACGGTAAAATCGGAACAGGTAAGCAACATCGCCAGCCGCATCATGGGCGTTGTTACGGCCATAAATGTCCAGGAAGGGGATCCGGTCAGGGCCGGGCAGCTTCTGATGACCATTGACGATCAGGAGCTGAAGCAAAAAGCGAAGGCCGCTTCCATGGCCATGGAGACGACAAAGTCGAACAAGAACATGGCGGAGATAACATGGCGTCGGTATCAACAACTTTACGCAGAAAAGGCCCTTTCGCAACAGGAAATGGATCAGGTGGAAACACAAAAGAAGATGGCGGACAGCGAGTATGAAAGGGCTAAAGCCGCTTATGAGGAAGCGGTTACCTATGAAGGCCACGCAAAAATCAGATCCCCTATGGCCGGAACCATCACCGGTAAAAAGATCGATCGGGGCAGCATGGCCATTCCCGGTCAAGTCCTGTTAACTATCGAGGGAGAGGCCGCTTTATATGTCGAAGCCTTCGCCGACGAAACCCTCACGAGACGCCTAAGCAAAGGCATGACCGCCGACATTGCCGTCGAGGCCGCAAACAGGCAGCTCCGGGGTCCCATTCGCAATATTGTCCCTGCCGTGGACCCCCATTCGCGTTCCTTTCTGATCAAGATCGGTCTACCTGCCGCCGGACTGAAAAGCGGTCTTTATGCCCGTGTGCGTATCCCTGTCGGGAAAAAGGAGGTTCTCCTTGTCCCGGAAGGGTCCGTTGTTTCCAAGGGACAATTGACGGGTATTTATGTCGTGGCGACAAACGGAGTTGTGACTTACCGGCTTGTTAAAACCGGCAGGATATATCCCGCCGGGAAAATAGAAATCCTCTCCGGACTTGCTAATAACGAGCAGATTATTTCAGAAGGGACACAAAAAGCGATTGACGGCGGCATAATCCAGAAAAGACAACTCAAGTAAAGCATTATTTTATCTTGCGGACTTTTATTTTATGACAGGAATGGGCGTCTCCGGACGGATCGCGAAGGCATTTATCCAATCTAAATTGACTCCCCTCATTGTCATGGCATCGCTATTGCTCGGTCTTTTCGCTGTCGTCGTTACCCCGCGGGAGGAAGAACCGCAGATCGTCGTCCCGATGGTTGACGTCTTTGTAGCCTATCCCGGAGCCTCGGCCAAAGAGGTGGAAGAGCGGGTCACCTATCCCATGGAAAAACTCCTCTGGGAGATCAAAGGGGTTGAGTATGTTTACTCCCTTGTCAAACCCGGATTCAACCTGACCATCGTCCGTGTCTACGTGGGAGAAAATATGGAGGACAGCCTGGTCAAGCTTCACAACAAGCTCATGTCCCATTATGACTGGATTCCTCCCGGCGTCACCCGTCCCCTGGTAAAACCCAAATCCATTGACGATGTCCCTATCCTGACCATGACTCTCTGGAGCGAGAATCCTGCCTACACCGGCTTCGAACTGCGCCGGATGGCCATGGAAATCTGCACGGAGCTAAAAAAGGGAAACGATGTCTCGGAATTTTCCGTTATCGGCGGTCAGCGTCGTCAGCTCCGCCTTACCCTCGACCCGGCGCGGCTGCGGGCCTATGGGGTCTCCCCCTTTCAAATCCTGGGAAGCCTGGAGAAAGCTAACGTCACCCTGCCGGCAGGTTCCACCGTTGCCGGCAACAGGGAAATGCTGATAGAAACGAGCGGTTTCATAAAAAACGCTGATGACCTGGGCGGCATCGTCGTCAATGTAACTAACGGCCGTCCCGTCCATCTGCGCGACGTCGCTGCGATCCTTGATGGTCCGGAGGAGGCGAATTCCTATGTCTTTATGGGCCTCGGACCAGCCGCGGCATCCATAGGAGTTAAAAGCCGCGCTCCCGGCCAGTTCGAAGCGGTGACAATTGCCGTTGCCAAGAAGAAAGGCGCTAACGCCAGCGACGTGGCCCATGAAGCCCTGCGTAAGGTCGAGACCATGAAAGGGCGATTCATTCCCGCCGATGTTCAGATTACCGTCACCAGGAACTACGGGGAAACGGCAAAGGAGAAATCGGACGAACTCCTGAAGCATATGTTGATTGCCACTATTTCCGTCATCATCCTGATTGCTCTGTTTCTTGGCTGGCGGGAGTCCCTCGTCGTAGCCGTGGCCGTCCCTGTGACTCTCGCCCTGACCCTGCTCGTTACCTATCTGTATGGCTACACCTTGAACCGGGTGACCCTTTTCGCCCTGATCTTCTCCATCGGCATCCTCGTGGACGACGCCATTGTGGTCGTGGAAAATATCACCCGTCATTTCCGCAACCACGGCGTGGGCGCTCCGACGGCCGTACAGGCCGTGGATGAAGTGGGAAACCCCACCATCCTCGCCACCTTTACGGTAATCGCCGCCCTTCTCCCCATGGCCTTCGTGTCCGGCCTCATGGGACCGTACATGCGGCCCATTCCCGTCGGGGCCTCAGCCGCCATGCTGTTTTCCCTCCTCGTGGCGTTTATTGTCAGTCCCTGGATGAGTCTGCTGGCCCTGAAAAAAATCGGGCCTCACGGTGGTCACGATAGAGGCCGGGGGATACATCGCATTTATGAAAAGATACTGGGACCGGTCCTTGACAAAGGTAATAAGCGGGCCCTTGTTTTCGCCGCGGTAGTGCTGCTCCTTACCCTTTCGGTGGCCCTTATCCCCCTGAAAAAAGTCACTGCCAAGATGCTTCCCTTCGATAACAAAAGCGAACTGCAAGTGATCATCGATATGCCCGAGGGGAGAAGCCTCGAAGAAACAGCGGCTCTTACCCGGGAACTAACCGAATATATCACGACGGCGCCGGAGGTAACAGACTACGAGGCCTACATCGGCGCCGCCGCCCCTTACAATTTTAATGGCCTCGTTCGACATTACTATTTGCGTAGCAGTCCCAACATGGCTGATATTCAAGTTAATTTCGTCTCCAGAGACAAGCGTAAGTCCCAGAGCCATGACCTTGCCAAACGACTACGCCCGGAAATGAAAAGAATCTCCGATCGTTACGGCGCCCGGATCAAATTAGCCGAAATCCCGCCGGGACCGCCGGTCCTGAGTACCCTCGTCGCGGAAATTTACGGTCCCGAACCGGAACGGCAGCGTGAAATTGCCCGACAAGTACTGGATATATTTGAAAAAACTGACGGCGTTGTAGATGCGGACTGGCTTGTGGAAGACAATCAGCGTAAGGTTGTCTTTGAAATCGACCGGGAAAAGGCGGCTCTGAGCGGCGTGAGCCCTGCCGACATTGCCCGGGGCATGAACATCGCCGTGAGCGGCGTTGGGGCTGGTCTCGTACACCTTGATCGGGAACGGGAACCCGTGTCCCTTTTTATGCAGATGCCTGTCACTGACCGGTCCTATCCGGAAACATTAAAATCCCTTACCGTTCCTTCATCCAGCGGGAGAGCGGTGCCCGTCTCGGAATTAGTAAAGACGCGAGACGGCTTTGAAGAGAAAACCATCCACCATAAAAATTTGCAAAGGGTAACTTATGTTACGGGGGATGTGGCCGGGACGGAAGAGAGCCCGATTTATGCCATCCTGAAGATGAAGGAGGCGGTTGCCAAATTGAAGCTCCCCGAAGGATATGAATTGAAACAGTATTCCACCGTCCAACCGGGGCAGGAAGACCGGTACGCCATGAAGTGGGACGGCGAGTGGCATATCACCTACGAGGTGTTCCGCGACCTGGGGATCGCCTTCGCCGCCGTCCTGGTGATCATCTATATTCTGGTCGTGGCCTGGTTTCGAAACTTTATCACCCCCCTCGTCATTATGGCTCCCATACCCCTCACTCTTGTGGGTATCCTGCCCGCGCATTGGCTGTTCGGGGCCTTCTTCACGGCCACCTCCATGATCGGTTTCATCGCCCTGGCGGGCATCGTCGTTCGCAATTCCATTCTTCTCGTCGATTTCATCCAAATGGAATGGCGGGAAAAGGGCGATCTGAGAGAGGCCATCATATCCGCCGGGGCCGTCCGTTTCCGGCCCATCGTCCTGACGGCGGCGGCTGTCGTTGTGGGTTCTTTTGTCATGCTCTTTGATCCTATTTTCCAGGGATTGGCGATCGCCATGATGTTCGGCGCCGTTGCCGCCACCGGCCTCACCCTCATCGCCGTTCCCCTTCTGTACTATGACGTCTTCAGAAACCGGCCATATCCGGGCACGACCAGCTCCGGTCTTGAATGAGCCGTAATATGCGATCACATGAATTCTTGGGACGGCCCCGTTATTTCCCGGGCTCACAGTGGGTAAGCGTTAAGCTCCGTTTCCAGACAATCTTAATCTCCAAAATATTTCTTGACACCGCCGGGAAAATAACTATATTGCCAACTAAGAATATATGCGGGCATCTGCCGGATAGAAGCCGGGGGGATACTTTTTAAAGAAGAATATTGCCCCTTTACGGAGATAAAAAGGAATGGATATTTTAACATATATCATTAAGCTGCTTCAGGGCGGCGCGGGCAACCTGGCTGCCTATCTGGCGGCCCATGTGTTGCTGTGTCTGGTGCCGGCATTTTTCATCGCCGGGGCCATGACGGCCCTGATCCCAAAAGAGATCATTACCAGATTTCTGGGGCGCAATACGCCAAAAACCATGTCTTACCCGGCGGCAGCCCTTGCGGGATCGGTGCTGGCCGTCTGTTCCTGTACCATCGTGCCCCTCTTTGCCGGTATCTACAAAAAAGGGGCCGGCATCGGGCCGGCCATTACCTTTCTGTTCTTTGCCCCGGCGGCAAACATCCTGGCCCTGGTCTATACGGGGCACATTCTCGGCGCCGATCTGGCCCTGGCCCGTCTGGTCCTGTCCCTGGCCTTCGGCATCGGCATCGGCATGATCATGGCCCTTATCTTTCATAAGGACGATGCCGCCCATGATGAGGAAACGGACCTGCTCTTCCTGGACCAGGGGAAGCTGCGGAGGGGGGTGCTGATATTTCTGTTCGTTCTGGTGGCCCTGCTTCTATCGGGGACCCTTAAACTGGATGTTCTGACCGTCGCCTATGGGCAGATTACCATTCCCATCAGGGGAGTGGATGCCTTCCAGGCATGGCTCTATCAATTGATTCCCTTCGACGCCGCAAAAGGTGAAGAAGGCGTCACCACCCAAGGGGCGATCCTGATCGGTCTGCTGATCCTAATCGGCTTCACGGCCTGGAAGGGGCTGAGCGATGTCCTCGAAGGGTTCAACGCCTGGACATGGCCGGCTCTGACCCTGATCGTCCTGACGCTCCTGACGGCGGCCGTCGGGATGGTCCCCCATGCCGGGGGATTGACGCTCCTGTTTACGGGCAAGTTTTTCGGTGTAACCTTGAATCTGGCTGTTCTGTCATATTTAGGACGCCGATTCTTGCGTGACAACGAGATTAACGAGTGGTTGTGGGAATCCTGGCGGTTCGTTCAACAGATCTTTCCCCTCCTCGTCGTCGGCGTCTTTGCCGTGGGCATTCTTCGTCAGCTCATTCAGCCGGAATGGATCCGGTTTCTGGCGGGCGCAAATACGGTTGCCGGTAACCTGGCCGGCGTAGTTTTCGGTGTGTTCATGTATTTCCCGACCCTTGTCGAGGTGCCCATTGCCAATATGTTCCTGGATTTAGGAATGCATCGGGGACCGCTGCTGGCCTATCTCATGGCTGATCCCGAGCTGAGCCTCCAAAGCATCCTGATCACGGCGGCCATTATCGGCAGGCTGAAGACCTGGACCTACGTGGCCTGGGTGGCCCTTTTCAGCACGCTGGCCGGTTTGATATACGGCGCCTGGATTGACGGCGCGAGCCTCTGGCGGATCGGCTTTTATCTCTCGGGATTCCTTGGCATCCTTGCCGCCATTCTTTATTTCGTAAACCGATGGAACGAGAGAACCATATTGACAGGGACAGTTGCCAAATAGTGGCGCAGCCGGTGTTTCATCTTATTTTGGGAAAAAGTGCCGGCTCTGCGGATCTGGATTTTTGAGGATCATTCATGACGGAAGAAAATATTACCCAACTCAGGATCAATAATAACCTGATCGGGATTGTCGGCCTTCAGGAGATTATGAAAGTCATGGCGAGGGATTTTTCGGAGTGCTCGGGTGAAGTAATTCGGAAGGAAATCCTGCTGCGGGCGGCAAAACGGAATTACATCCCCCGCCGCGCTGAAGATGCCTATGGTATTGCCTTGGTCCGGGAGTTCAGGAGATTCCTCGGTCAGGAGGTGGAAGAGGCGCCGCCGGACCGCTTGCAGATTATTGTCCTGGGACCGGGATGCGCCCGTTGTTTCCAGTTGGAACAGGATGTCCGGGAAGCCCTAACGGAAATGCAGCTTCCCGGGGAATTGATCCATGTGGATAATCTCCGAGAGATCACCCGTTACGGAGTCATGGGAACGCCGGCCCTCATCATCAACGGCAAGATCGTCTCCGTGGGAACGATGCCGCCGCGGCAGCAGATCAAAGAATGGCTGTGGGAGGCGGAAAACTGCATGGCGGATAAATAGATGAGAATGACGGCTTCCGGGTGAAGCCCGGAATGACAGAAAATGTGTATTTTTAGATATTTTACGAAGCCATCAATGATACGAGGAGGAAATATATATGGATATTAAAGTTTTAGGACCCGGTTGCGCAAGGTGCACGGCAGTTGAGAAACTGGTCAAACAAGCTTTGGAGGAGCTGAAGCTCGATGCAACCCTGGAAAAGGTTACGGATATTAAAAAATTCGCCACTTATGGAGTCTTTATGACCCCGGCCTTGATTATCGATGATCAGGTCAAATGTTCCGGTAAGATTCCGACCAAAAACGAAGTAATTTCGTGGCTGAAAAAATAGCATGATGATACCTGATTAATTAAAAAGGAGTATTTCTTGCAATGAGGAAGTATTTGGAAAAGGTACAGGATTTTCGCTTTTTACCGGTTTTTGTCATCGTCAGCATGGCCGTGGGCATCGCCCTCGGCAAATGGTACGGAATATCTAATTTTGCCCTGACGCCCCCCATCGACGCCATCAAAGCCATCTTTTCAGGGACCTATCAGTTCACCCTGGCCAACAGCCTTGCTCTCGGTGTGGTGATCGGTCTGTTCCTGATGATCTATCCCGCCATGACAAACGTGAAGATCGAGGATTTGGGCAAGGCGGCGACCTCGCCGAAACAGCTCATCATTGTCCTGGCCTTCAACTATCTTGTCGCCCCTTTCTTCATGCTCCTCTTGGCGAAGATATTTTTGTCCGCCTACCCCGACCTGTACGTCGGCCTCGTCCTTTACGGCCTGGCGCCGTGTATCGCCATGGTCATCGTCTTCACCTTTCTTGCTCTGGGCAACAATGCCCTCGCGATTGTGCTGGTAGCCATTAACTCCATCTGCCAGATGCTCCTGATTCCGGTGTATGCGAAACTGCTTCTGGGTGACGTTTCTTTCGACGTCCTCGTCGTTGGGGAGAGCGTCCTTCTCTACCTTGGCATCCCGCTGGTGGCCGGGTTTCTCACCCGACGGATCGCCGTGGGTAAGATGGGCGAAGAAGGCTTCAAGCATTTTAAGACCTATCTGGATTCTCTGTCCATCATCGGTCTGCTGTTCACCCTTATCGTCATGTTCGCCCTCAAGGGAGACCTGATCCTGGAAAACCCCCTGTTGATCGTCCACATGGCCGTTCCCATGACGCTCTTTTTCTGGGTCATATTTGCCGTGGTTTATCTGGTGAGCTGGAAACTGGGCCTGAATTATAAGGATTCCGTCGCCGTCGCCTTCAATTCCACGGGGCGTGATTTCGAGATCGCCATTGCCATCGCCATTACCGCCTTTAATCCCGCGGTGGCCCTGGCAACGGTAATAGGACCTCTGATCGAGGTGCCTGTCATGCTGGTCCTCGTCTGGGCGGCCCGCCGCTCCAAAGCCCGGCTGTTTGGTGAGGTCAAGGAAGAATCCCCGGCGAAGGTCAAGCGCGTTCAGATAGCTCCTGCGACAGCAGCGGTGCGAAAAAAAGGACGGAGAAAATAGCGCCCCATATTAACCCATCCCTACCCCCTCCCTCCCCTTGAAGGGGCGGGGGAAAAGGCAGCAGATGTTCAGAAAAACGTTGTTCCCCCTCGACTTTTCCCGTCACGCGGAAAGGATTGTCCATCGCCTCCCCGATCTGAAGCGGATGGGTCTGGAGACGGCGGTATTGCTCCACGTGATCAATCCCATCAAGGCCGTTCGCTGGGTGGATGGGGATGAACAATTGCTGGATAAATTGAAGGCCGAGGCTGAAACAAGACTGCGGGACATTGCGGAGCGTCTATCCACCCAGCACGGAATCGCTATCAAATACAGAGTGGAGATCGGCGTTACGGACCAGGAGATTATCAAAGCCGCCACAGAACAGGCCGTTTCCCTAATTGTCATGGGAGCGCACGGGCGCAGCTACATCCGGGGAGCACTTATGGGAAGTGTCACCCAAAGAGTCCTACGGCAGACAAAGACGCCTTTGCTGATTGCCCGCTTTCACGATCCCGAAGACAGGGTGGAAGAAAATCCCCACTTCTTTGCCCGGGACGTCTGCGCCAAGATCCTCTATCCCACTGATTTTTCCGAAAACGCCCTCCAGTCCTTGCGGTTTTTAAAGACCCACTGGCAGGAGGGTGAAAGGGAAGTTATTCTGTTACATGTCCAGGACACTAGAAGGTTGTTCCCTTATCTGAAGGATAAAATGGCGGAATTCGACCGCATTGACGGGGAAAGACTGGCGGAATTGAAAAGGCAACTGCTATTTGTCGGATATTCCGTCCGCACGCAACTTAAAACAGGCATTCCTTTCGTAGAAATCAATAAAACTGCCGAAGCGGAGAATGTCACTCTCATCGTCCTTGCCTCCCACGGAAAAAGCAATATCAGCGAAGCGCTCTTGGGGAGCGTTACGGAAGCCGTCGCCCAGCATCATGTCCGGCCGGTGTTGATCGTTCCCCGCGATTAGGAGAAGTTTTAAAACTCCTTGACAGTCACGAATCGGCCCTGTATATCCCTATAAGTGAATATACGGGCTTTATCCATGAAAAAAACACAGATGCTGATTATGGCCTGTTGCGGGGCCGCCAATGTCGGGCAGTTGTCCAATCAACTTGTCGTGGAACTTGTGAAGGAAGGCTATGGAAACGCCTTTTGTCTGGCAGGCATCGGCGCCCACCGCCGTGGTTTTGTCAAAGCGGCGACGGAAAACGAGACGCTTTTGATTGACGGATGCGCCATCGGCTGCGGTAAATTGATGTTCGAACAGGCCGAAGTGCCCCTAAAAAAGTATCTTGTCCTGACGGATCTGGGGATCGAAAAATCCGTAGGCGCGGAGATTCGTCCGGAAGAGCTGGAGAAGGCCGGAAAGGCCGTCCGGGATCTCTGCGATTCGCCGCTGCCGTTGCTCCCACCTTTCAAGACCACATCAAGCTGTTGCGGTTAATCAGACAGGCGTTGGGAATAAAAAAGCCCCGACGGCAATCTCCGCCAGCCGGCGGACTTTGTCTCCGACCCTTTTCCTATATTACTTTACAGCAATGTTAAAAAATGATAGAGAGCTTTGCAAAGAATTGGGGAGAGTCAGATCACGGGCAACGCCCGGCAATGATTAAGGAGTTAGTGAATATAATGAAAAGAAAGTCAACGCTCTTGCTATGGACCGTTTTGATTTTTATCGCTTTAGCCACCGGCGCGTCCGGCGAACCGGCAAAGACCGTTCCCGTAAAGGGAATGGTGACCATGGTGGATCTGGGGGCGACCCGGTGCATCCCCTGCAAGATGATGGCGCCGATTCTTCAAAAATTGGAAAAACATTACGCCGGCAAAGCGGCCATCGTCTTTCTCGACGTCTGGGTAGATCCCAACCCGGCCCGCCGTTTCGGTATCCGGGCCATTCCCACCCAGGTTTTCTTCAACAAAAAAGGAGAGGAAGTCTATCGCCATGAAGGTTTCATGAGCGAGGAGGCAATTGTGGCCGTCCTCCGGAAGCTCGGCGTAAACTGAGAAAGAAGCTCGGCATGGAAACCTTCTTTCTCACAGTGAATCAATGGCTGACGGGCTCGCCCCTCCTGGCCGCGGCGGGAAGTTTCCTCTGGGGGATGATCAGCGTCCTGTTCAGCCCCTGCCATCTGGCCTCCATTCCCCTCATGGTGGCGTATGTGGCCGGGCAGCGCGAGGTATTGGCGCCCCGCCAGGCGGGACTTTATGCCGTCCTGTTTACTACAGGCCTGTTTCTGTCCATTGCTGCGGTTGGATTTATCTGCGCCCTCCTGGGCCGTATGTTGGGGGACGTGGGTTCCTACTGGCAGATCCTGGTGGGACTGGTCCTTCTGTGGGTTGCCTTGGGGATGTTCGGCGTCCAGACCTGCTCCGTATCCGGAGGAGGCATCCTCCAGCGCCTCAACCTGAAGGGATATGGCGGGGCCTTTCTCCTCGGTCTGGCCTACGGGATTCTCTCCGGTTCCTGCACCTTCGGTTTCATCGCCCCGATCCTGGCCATCATCACCATCCAGCAGCAGGTCGCCATGGGTCTTGTCCTGATCATTCTCTTTGCCGTCGGCCACAGTCTTCCCATCCTGGTGGCGGGGACCTCCACGGCCCTGGTTGGGAGATTGATCGAAAACCAGGCGTGGCAGAGCACCGGTGAGTGGTTTCGGAAAGGAGCGGGGGGGATGATCATGCTTCTGGCCCTCTATTTTATCGGGAATCCCTTTTGGGGAAATTAGTCGTGGTATCTTCGCGGGAGGTAGAACTATGAGTCCCATGGTCATTATGGTCATCGGTCTCGGTATTCTCGCTGTGGCCTCGGGAATGCTGGGCCTGGGCGTTGCTTTTGCGGCTGTGCCTTTTCTGGCTTTTTTTCTTCCCGATCTCGTCCATCAGGTCCAGCCTCTGAGCCTGCTTCTGAACGGCATTACAGCCCTCTTTGCCGTCTTCGGCTTTGCTCAGAGCGGTTATGTGGACTGGCGGAAGGCCATTGTCCTGGCCGTTGTCACTACCCTGTCCGCCCCCTTCGGCGCCTGGCTGGTCCTATATACCCCCGTTATGATCGTCTGGATTACCTACCTGCTCTCGGTGATCTACCTCGCTTACCGGCTCTTCCGGCCCGTCCAGGCCAGACCGGGGGAAGAGAACTTCAAGCTGGCCTTGATCCTCGCCGTTCCCATCTCCATCTTGAGCGGCCTCCTGGGCGTCGGTCCGGGATTTCTTCTCATGCCGACCCTGATCCTGGTCGGGTTTGAGCCCAAAAAGGCGGCGGGAATCAACGCCTTTGCCGTCATGCCCCCTTCCTTTTCATCCCTGATCCCTCATATTTCCACGGCGCGCTTCGATCTCCAACTCACAGTCGCCCTCCTCCTTATCGGAGCGATCGGATCTTTTCTGGGGGCGAGACTGACCAGTCTCTATGTCCCGAGCGGCCGGATCAAGCAGTTCTTCGGCGTCCTCATCGTCGTCATGACGGCATACAAGATTTATACCCTCTTGGGTTAGATAAACAAATCACCATAAAACGGAGGAGGTTTTTATGAAGATCAAATCATTGGGTTTCATCGGCGGCGGGCGGATAACCGGCATCATTCTGGAAGGATTGAACCGCAAGGAAAAACAACCGGATCGTGTATTTGTCAGTGAAACAAACCCTGAAGTCGGCGCAAAATTAGCCGACCGTTACCCCGGCGTCAAAATGTCCACGGGAGATGTAAAAGGTTCCGCCTCGGCGGCGATGGTCTTTATCGCCCTCCATCCCCCGGCGGTTATGGCCGGCCTGGGCAGCATAAAAGAACATTTGAAAAAGGATTCCATCATCGTCTCCCTGGCTCCCAAACTGACCCTTGCCCAGCTTTCTGCCGGTTTAGGCGGCTTCCAGCGCATTATCCGAATGATCCCCAACGCCCCGTCGGTCGTCAACAAGGGTTACAACCCCGTGGCTTTTTCCCCGGCCTTCACTGGCGACGAGAAGAAAGAGATCAAAAAGTTCTTCGAGATTCTGGGCGACTGCCCGGAAGTTGACGAGGGCAAGCTGGAAGCCTACGCCATTCTCACAGCTATGGGACCTACTTATCTCTGGTTTCAGTTGGAGGAGATGAAATCTCTCGGCCAATCCTTCGACCTGTCCGCCAAAGAGGTTGAAAAGGCCCTGAGCAAGATGGTTAAGGGAACCGTTAGGACCCTCTTCGACTCCCAGCGGACCGCTGCGGAGGTCATGGACCTCGTACCCGTCAAACCTATCGGCGAGGATGAAGAAACA
>Ga0074199_1001004_pt1 | contig 30463 bp, 17 predicted proteins | sample EPASupsiteSAE347_FD_64528 | JGI IMG/M metagenome (GOLD analysis project Ga0074199, IMG submission 64528) | Bioremediated contaminated groundwater from EPA Superfund site, New Mexico - Sample SAE3-47 | ecosystem: Environmental > Aquatic > Deep subsurface > Groundwater > Contaminated ... | reverse complement strand
AAGTTCGCACTTATGAGTTATATCGTCTTACCCGAATGATCAACGCTCTATAACTCATGTGCTCACTTATAACAGACGTAAAAAATACGAAAATCTAACAGGTTATTATAAAGAATTTGTAGCGATATGCTGGCCGTTTCAGAAACGATAGGATACGCCGAGAAGCGCGAATTGAGTATTCATGCCGCTGTTGGGGTGAGCGATGCTGGCGTTAGAAACATGGCGAAAACGGTATTCCGCGGTCAAGGCTGTATTTTTGCTGATAAAAAAATGGCAGCCAAAGCCGGCGTATTCGTTAAAGTTAAACTCGGTACTCTGCCCTAAAATATGCTGGGTAAGGTAGATTATTCCTCCTCCGGCTTTAATATACGGCTGAAATTTCGACGTTTCCGGCAACAGTCCGAATTTAATGGCGATATTATTGCCGATCTCTATATTATTATTCGGGCGGCTGGCGTAATTCAAGAACGGCTCTTCCACAAATTGCAATAACCCCGGGGTATGAATATTAAGCTTATCTGCAAGCGGTTTGATATCGAAATCAAAATCGAAGAAAAGGGGGGCTAAATTGTAAATGCCTTGGCTCTGGCGCAGGTGATTGTAACCGAACCCGGTAAGATATTCAACGCCGGTAAAAGCAAAAGGCTTATCCTGTTCAGCCCGGCAAGCTCCGGGAACCAGGATAAATAATATAAAGACGATTATAAACGACAGGAGTCTCTTCATAGTTGGTATATGATTTTTTTATTATATCATTTAAATAAAAAAAGTTAAGTTTTTTGTTTTCAGGAAGTAACCGAAAGGAATCCGAGCAGTGATTTAATGATAGTTTCCGGATCAGGCGGGCATCCGGGGATATGCAGGGCTACAGGCACAATCGCGCTGGCCGGGCCGGAGGCATAATAAGAATCCTTGAATACGCCTCCGTCCAGAGCGCAATCGCCCAGGGTGATCACGAATTTCGGTTCAGGCATGGCATCGTAAACGCTTTTCAACGCTTTCGCCATATTCCGGGGCACAGGGCCGGTGACCAAAAGGCAATCCGCGTGCCTCGGAGAAGCGACGAAATTTATCCCAAAACGCTGTATATCATATACAGGATTGGAACAGGCGACGATCTCCGACACGCAGGCGCCGCAGGAACCGGTATCCACCTGCCTGATATGCAAAGACCGGCCGAATTTTTTAATGATCATTTCCTTAAGCTCGGCTCCGCAGGATCCAGATCCGCCGGGAAGAACTCCGGCTTTTATATCCCGGGCCGCGATGCCTTTTTTAAATCTCGCTTTTATTATGTTTATCATTTTAAAACCTTATTTAGCCAATACTTTCCAAGACCGGGCCGTGATCACAGATCGGCCCCAGAATAAGACAAATCAAAGCTTTTATTACAGACAGGAAAATCCGGGATAATATCTCCCAGCACCCCGAAAGCCAAACCCTGCCAGTTCTGAAATGAAGGATCGACTATTTTACAGCGCTCTATCCTGGCTTGCTCATCCAGGCAGACCCAATACAATACCGGGCCGCGCCAGGCCTCGGCATAACCCAGGCCAAACCCGGTTTTATGCTGGATATGGTCCTTGCGGATATTGCCGCGCGGGAGGTTATCCAGATATCCCTTGATCAGATCCGCTGATTCATTGAATTCAAAGATCCGTAACTTAAGCCGGGATAGGACATCCCCGCCGTATTCCCGGCTTACTTTCGCTTTTACTCCCGGATATACCCCGCAAAAATCTTTGCGCAGATCAAGGCTGATCCCGCAGGCCCTGGCCGCCAGACCGCTTATCCCCAGGTCAAAAGCGGTATTCTTCCGCAATACCCCTGTGCCGTCAACCCTATCCATAAAAGAAGCGCTCTCAAAAAGCATATCGTTCAAAAGCTTGAGATCCGCGGTGATCTTAGCCAGTTCGTTCCGCAAAAAGCCTGTTTTCTCCCCATCCAGGTTCTGCGATACCCCGGCGCAGGTATTTACCCCTTTCAGGAATCTGCTGGAGCTGAGTTTTCTGTTCAATTGCTGCAACGATTCCTTGATCATTGCCGCCAGGTTAGCCGGGGCGCCGAAACCCACATCAAGGGCAATGCCGCCGATATCGCTTACATGGTTGTACATCCTTTCCATTTCCAGGAATATGGCCCGGATATACAGGCCGCGGTCAGGAACAACCAAACCGGAGATCTTTTCTATCGCCCGGCAGAACGCCAGGCTATGGCCGAAGGCGCTGTCCCCGCTTACGCGTTCGGAGAGCTTTACCGCCTCCTCAACTGTCTTGCCCTCAAATATCTTTTCCACTCCCCGGTGAGTAAAACCCAGGCGTATCTCCAGGTTAATGATCGGCTCGCCGGCAACGCTGAACCGGAAATGCCCCGGCCCGATCACTCCGGCATGCACCGGCCCGACCGGGACTTCAAACAGGCCCTCGCCCTCGCCCCTGGTGAACAAATATTCCCCTTCGGTTTTAATACCCGGGTCCGGGGCTTTAAAGTCTTTGCGCAGCGGATAAAATCCCCTTGGCCAGGATTCTTCGTGCAAACGCAGGCTGCGCAGGTCCGGATTACCCGAAGGCTCAATGCCGAACATTTCTTTTATCTCGCGCTCAAAAAGGCTGGCGGAATAAATGGTCTTAGCCAGAGAATCAAACCGCGGATCAACCGGACCGATGTCCGCCGAAACTATCAGCCATTTTTTGAACTGATGCGTAGACATGAACACGCAATACAAGCCGAATCCCTGCCCTGTCCCGCGCTTATCCCGGGCAAAGAACATCGCCACCGGGGTATGGGCCTTCTTATTCACCAACTCACAGGCCTGACGGAAATTATCCGGGGCTGTCAGGATATATGTCTCATCAGGATACCGCTCTTCCACTTCCACGGACGGGATCGCCTTTAACTGCGCTATTATCTCTTTGTATTCCATATTATATGCCTTTAAGTATCTGTTGCGCGATCAACACTGCCGGCTTATATATCCAGGCCAGGCTTAATCCGGAAATCGAGATCACCGCCAACAATATCACGAAGGCGGCCTTTGCTCCAAGAGGCTCTTTTGTCCTGGGCATGCCTTTAGGGGCATGGCCGAAAAGCATCCGGTTGAAATGATAGATCATCGCGCTGAAGATCAACGCCAGAAAGAACAATAACAACCCGGTAACGATATACGCCCCTTTCAGGAAACCCGCTACGATCACCAGCAGTTCGCTGAAAAACAAGGCAAAGGGCGGAAAACCGGTCAAGGCAAAGGTGCCCAGCAGGAACATTATCCCGGTAAAAGGCATTGATCCCACTACCCCCCGGATCATCCGCATGTTGTGCTGCCCGTATTTCTTCACGATATTGCCCGCGCCGAAGAACATCAGGGATTTGGCTGCCGCGTGGTTGAATATATGCACCAGCACCCCCAGGCAGGCGATACCTCCGCCTATACCCAGGCCCAGGCAGATGATCCCGATATGTTCAATGCTAGAATACGCCAGGAGCCTTTTCAGGTCTTTTTGGATGATGATAAAACCCGCGGCGATAACCAGACAAACCAGGCCGAAAACAGTCAGCAAGTGCGAGAAATAACTGGTAGAGCCTAAACCCTGGTTGACGATCATCCCGAAACGAATGATCGCGTACACCGCTGTCTTCAATAAAACCCCGGATAAAAGCGCGCTGATCGGAGAGATCGCCTGGCTGTGCGCGTCCGGAAGCCAGGTGTGCATCGGCGCCAGGCCGGCCTTGGTCCCGTAACCGACCAGGATAAATATAAAAGCTATCTTTAAAATATTCTTGTCCAGTTTCTGGCTGTAAGCGATCATCTCCGTCCAGTTCAGGCTCTTCGGCCCTCCGGCCAAAGACAAAGCATAACTGAAAAGGATAGTCCCTAACAAGGCGAGGATGATCCCTACCGAACAGACAATTATGTATTTCCAGGCTGCCTCCAAAGATTCCTTGGTTTGGTAGAAACCCACCAGGAACGCCGATACCAGCGTGGTCATTTCAATGCATACCCAAAGCATACCCAGGTTGTTCACTGAAACAACCATGATCATGGAAAGCAGGAACAGATCGAAAAGCAGATAATAAAGCTGGGATTTTCTGAGCGAAAGGATCCCCTTATCGATATCCGCCTGTATATAACCTATGGAATAAAGGCTGGCTGAAAAGCCCACCATAGCGATCACCGCCAGGAAGAACGCGCTCAATCCGTCCAGGAAAAAGAAATTGAACGCCCCCAGGCCCTGGTGAAGAAAAACGGTTTTGAAGAATATCGCCGCGCTGGCAATAATAAGCAGCAGATAACCGCAGGCATGCGCCAGGCCCAGGAATTTGATCCGCCTGACACACAGGGAGATCAATCCCAAAATAACCGGGATAATGAATATAACCAGGAATCGCACTTTTTTATCCTTTTAACTGGTTGAGCTTTCCGGCGTCAATATGGGTAAAAAGCTTATTGATCCGGTGCACGAACACGTTCAGAATGATCACGCTGATCAAAACATCCATAAAAATAGCTATCTCCACGAAGAACGGCATCCCTCCGGCGATAGACGCGCCCAACAGGAATATCCCGTTCTCCATCACCAAAAGCCCGACGGTCTGCGACAGCGCTTTCATCCGGAAGATCATGATGAACATGCCCGCCAGCGTCACGGTGAAAGAGGCGGTCAAGGCGATCGCCATGAACGGCTCCTGCTGCGGCACGACCATGCGCGAGAATATCCAGGAACAATAAGTAAAGCCAAGGCCAATGATCAGGGAAAGCTGAACATTGACAAAAAGCCCGAGGTTCTCATTCACCTTGATCTTGCGCACTATCTTGGCCAGGATAGACGGGATCAAAACCACTTTCAGGACGAATAAAAGCAAAGCGACAATATACAATTCCGTATTACGCTGCTTTATCGCTTCGATCAGGGTATAAACAAAAAGCAGGAATGACTGCAGCCTGAAAGCGGAGACCAGGCTGGCGATCCTTTTAGCGGCCATCATAAGATAGGCCACGATAATAATAGCTAAAATTATTACTGTTTCCATGGTTATAACCCGATGAAATTGGCTACCGTTGCCACTATCCCCAGGATAATGGCGAATCCGAAGTAATCTACTACCCTGAATAACCGCATTTTAGCCACAGACACCTCTACTATCGCGACTATACCCGAAAAAATGATCAACTTAACCAGGAATAAAACCGCAGCTGACCCGATATGGGCAAACCCCGCGGAGATATCCACTGTGACCGGAAAGATCAAATAACTAAGCAGGCTGAACCAGAATAATTGCTTTATATAGGAAGACATTTCAATAAAAGCCAGAGATCTGCCGGAATACTCCAGGACCATGGCCTCATGGATCATGGTCAATTCCAGGTGCGTTTCCTGATTATCAACGGGCAAACGCGAGGTTTCGGCCAAAGTGATCATGAACAGGCAGAGCACCGCGCATATTGTCCCCAGATGCGGGTAACCGGTCACGCCGAGCAGTTCAGGGCTGGTGCTCGCGTTATTAAGCATCAGGCTGAAGACCGCGATACAGGCTGCCGGCTCGGCAATGCCGGAAATGAACATCTCCCGGGAAGAACCCATGCCTCCAAAAGCGCTACCCGCGTCCAATCCGGCCAGGCTCAGGAAAAACCTGCCCAAAGCCAGGATGAATATTATTGCCAGGATATCCCCGGCATAATAAGCCGGGCTGGCGCTGATAACCATCGGGACCAGAACCAGCGCGGCCGCCGAAGAAGCGAACAGGATAAACGGGGTTATCCGGAATATCCAGGAAGCTGTCCGGGAAACCACCTCGCCTTTAAAGAAAAGCTTCGCCAGGTTATAATACGGCTGCAACAGCGGCGAGCCTCTTCTCATCCTGAGGTTATTCTTGATCCTGGCGATCATCCCGCTGACCAAAGGCGCCAGCAGAACCGCTAAGACCAACTGTAAACAAATAAAAAATATTCTCATCGGCTAAAATTTCCTCATGAATATTATCAACAAAAATACCGCCAGCATAATGTACCCTATATACAAATGAATGCTGCCGGGCTGGATACGGCGCATGAAACCGGCTGTCTTCACTATCAGCCCTAAAAGCGGCTCATAAAGGTATCTCTTGAAAACCGGAATAGTATGGGTCTCGTAACTGAACGATTTTACATGATATGCCGATTCACGGATCTTCTGGGTCCGGCGATAAGGAAAGAGAAAAAAACTGAAGGCAACCTGGAAAGGCTTGGAAAAACCGGTAGCGCTGTATTCGTTGCGGCTGGTCATATTATAATAACCGCAATCCCAGGTCTTATATACCCTGGCCTTGCTCCTGCCGAAAATAAAATAGCTTACAGCTGCGCCTGAGCCAAAAAGCAGGAGCACCAAACCCAGCAAAGCCGGGGAAAGATAAACCCCTTTCATCGGCTGGGGGCTTAAAATGAAATTGTTTACGCTGAATGACATGTCCGAAATGTCTATAGAACAGACATGCCCCGCGATCTTAGCCAAGGGCTTAACTATGAATGCCGCGAATATGCCCAGAGACACGGTTAATACCGCCAATATCCCCATGCCCAGGCGCATGGATAAACAAACCTCCTTGGCCTCCTGCGCCTGCCTGCTCCTGGGCAGCGCCAAAAAGCTTATGCCGAAAGCTTTGACAAAACAAGCCGCGGCCAATCCGCCGGTAAAAGCCAATACAGCCGCGCCCAGGCCGAATAAAAGCTTAAGCATGCCTGAATCCGCCTTTATCGCGCCCATGAAAAAAGCCTGCAATGCCATCCATTCACTGACAAACCCATTCAGCGGCGGCAGCCCGGAAATGGCCATGGCCCCTAAAAGAAAAAATGCCGCTGTCCAAGGCATAACCTTGATCAAACCGCCCATCTTTTCCATATCCCGGGTCTTCACGGATTTATAAACGCTTCCCGCGCAAAGGAACAAAAGCCCTTTGAACACAGCGTGATTGATCAAATGGAACAATCCGGCGACAAGGCTGAACACCGCCAGATACGGCTGTTTCAAGGCCATAAAAAGCATGGCCAGCCCTATCCCCAGCAGGATTATACCCATGTTCTCTATGCTGGAATAAGCCAGTAATTTTTTGATATCCTGGACCATAAGCGCGTAGATCACGCCCACCAGGCATGAGACAGCCGCGAAAACCAGAATAATCCCTGCCCACCAGGCAGTATCAACGCCGATAATATATATGACAAAACGGATGATCCCGTAAACGGCGGTCTTGATCATTACCCCGGACATCAGGCTGGAGATATGGCTCGGCGCCTGCGGGTGGGCGTACGGCAGCCAGAGGTGCAAAGGCACGATCCCGGCCTTAGTCCCGAACCCGATAAGCAGGAATAAAAAGATCAGGTCCCGGATATTCCCTGGGATAGCCGGCGCGCTTGCCCGGATCGTTCCCATATCGAATGAGCCGCAGTATTTATATAGAAGCATGAACCCGGCGATGATAAAAGCCGTGCCGATATGGGTCATCACTATATAAATGGTCGAGGCCTTGATCGACTGTTCATGCTCGTATTCAAAAGCGACAAGGAAAAACGATATCAAGCTCATCAACTCCCAGGCCACCAAAAAAACCAGCAGATGCCCGGCAGTAACCACCCCGGACATGGAAACTATAAATAAAACGGTGAGTATATTAAGGTAACGCGCGCGCGGCCGGGAAAACTGGTTTTTCAGGTATCCGGCAGCATAGATCAAGGCAGGCAAAGACACTACCGCTATCACCGCCAGAAAAAAAAGGCTTAACGGATCAAATAAAAAATGGATATTATTGATAATTTTGTTCATCAGTCATGTTAGTTAACGCCAAAAGATAATAGAAAAAAAAGCGGTTTAAACACAAAACTTTTTGATTTACTGCGGTATTGGGAGGATTTTCCAAGCTTTACCTACTGAGGGAGCTCTTGCGACCAAGAACCTCTGCAGTTTCAGAAACGAAGCAGTGTTAATATAGCATAAAAAAGATAGCAGTCAAGTATTAATAAGGCCGACTATTGTAAACCATTTGTCTGCAACCACTTCCAATAACGGGTCATGATCAGGAGACCTGGTCGATGCTGGCCAGAAGATCTTTTATTCCCGGGTCAGTATCCAGGTTCCTATCTTCTTCGATCCTGAGGATATCCGCGATGCAAAGAAGAATATCCTCTTTCTGCCGGCTTATAATACCTTTTTGGCAGCAGGCAGCCGCGTAATCCCGGATGCGCTCCATATTCGGGATAAAACCGGAATTGACCATATTCTGGATCTGTATCCACTCCCCGTCCATATCCATATCGGTTAACCTGGGATTAACTCCCGCGGACAGGATAGATCCCGGCTGGCTGGTGATCGACAGGCTACGCAGATCAATACCACCCTTATCCCCGCCATCATTATCAGGCCCTGCTTCAGCCTGATCCGCATTTCCGGGAGTGATAGTCACCTTACACGCCCGGATATCCGGCAACTCCAGCAGTTCATATTTGAATTTTCTTTGCAGATTATTCACGCCTTTATTCCTGCCGCTCCACCCGGAATTCAGCAATAGCTGTTTTTCCATTCCAGTAAACTGCGCGTCTAAGGTATTATTATAAACCGTCAGCGCGTCCATCCAGCCTATATCATCGAGTTTAAGATAAAGATATATCGGCACAGACATGTCGGTTTTATTGCCGTGGACAAACGCGTTCTTCATTACTTCAAGTATAGACTTCTGGATATCCATGTCCGGGACCGGGGTGAATTCCCGGGCAAGCATTATGCAGATGAATTTGAGTTTATTCGCGAGTTTACTTCCTCTTTCTCCCAGGGTGAACGCCCCGTTGCTCAAATGCAGGGCGACCGCTTTATCGGATCTTACCGCGTCTACTATCGGGTCGATATATTCGTCCCCCCACAGGTCAACATCCACCACCTCGCGTCCGGGATCTTTATTCGCGATATATGCCCGCAAACCGCCATCCCATTCTTGCTTCTTTATATTATCCTCCCTTGAAACAACTCGATCGATCAGGCGGGTAACGGTTACCTTGGCGCCCCTTGTTCCCTCCAACGCCTCCCGTTCATAATCCCAGAGCCATTTTATCAGGTTTATTGCCTGGCCCGGGCCTCCCAACTCAGTTTCAGCCGCGATCCGCCGCTCTTCCGTTGTCAGCGCTTTTTCACTTGCCGTATCGTATATCTCGAAAGATTTAGCGCCCGCATTATCCCCTGTTTTTATCCGGATAAATATCGGCAGCCGGTAATCCAAACGGTTGCCGTGCAGGAAAGCGTTCTTAAACAACTCCAACAGCACTGTATCCGCGTCCCGGAAATACCTATCCTCTTTGGACAACTCTCCATAGATCGAAACCGCAAAAGCGCTGAAATTATCTCTTGCCTGCAGATATCCATCCCTTCCGGTTTTGGGCGGATCCACAAGCTCGATCTCGACTATATTCCCATCCTTTAAAGCAGTTATTGCTTTTCCCCAAGAACGGTTATCCCACAAATTAACCGGGATAATGCTTTGGGAAGAAAAGTTTCTTAGCAAGAATTCTTTCAACGAACCGCCATCCTTGCCCGCTCGATTACCTTTCTCATCATTATCCCCGGCAGCCTCATCCCCATACCCCGCTGTTCCCATCATTTTAAATATCTGTCCAAAATCAGATAGCTTATAAACGCCACCTTCGCGGGCAGCTATTGCTAAAACGCCGGAAAGCAGCTTAGCTATCCGGCTGGCTTTTTTAAGTATCAAAAATCTATCATTCTTTTTCGAAGTAATCCCGATAAAACCCTCTGGAATGACTAAAGAAGAATAATCTAAAGGTTCAGGAAAGTTCTCCGCGTAAAATATTCCCTCTTGTTTCAATAGCCCCGCGATGGTCTCTATTGTCTTCTGTATCCCGTCTTTCTTGACCGAATACCAGAAGCCGCCGATCTGGTCATAGATCAGGCCGTATTTCTTATCAATATCCAGCGCGTTAAGCTCAACGATGTATTGCCTGCGGATAAAAGGCTTATCCAGGTAATCGCAGACCGGATAGCCGTTATTATGCAGTTCGAAAACAGTCTCCCAGGGTATCCCGGATCGCGCCTGAGAGAGGCTCCTAATCCGGAACAGTTCTTGCGCCCCCAGCTCAGCCGATCTCATGGCTGATTTTTGGATATACTCATACAACATCCGGCGAATCTCCAGGGAAGAGGCCTTTAACAACAACCGCGGATCGATCGGGCTTAGGCTTACCGTATCGATGTTTATCGGTAGGGAATTTCCCCGGACAAGTACATAAATATCCGCGCACTCCTTTCCTGCGCCTGCCCCCAGGACAAGGACATCAACACCCTGAGGGTCTTGTCCGTTAAGCACGAAATACGCCTTAAACAAAGCTTTTGTTTCTTCGGGCAACCCGCGGGTATTCCCGCCAGTCAATCCCCCGGCTAACGCTGAAAATGTATCTTCCTGGCGCGTGTATACTAATATCTCCTTGCGCTCCACAGCCTGTTGTATATCATCCCAATAATCATTCAAGGAAAATTGCCGTCCGGCTGCCGGACGCGCTGTATGATTGCCGGGCAACAGAAACGATCCAATAGCTTCACGCTCAGCGTGTATCAACCTTGAAGCAGGCGCGTTGTCTATCACGGGGGCAAGCCCCTTCTTCATATTATTCCCATTGCCTCTGCCGGCGGATTCTGAGAAAGCCCTCCAGGGATTAAGCCGGAACATCCGGTATGGCTGATTAATATCCCTCTTTAACACATCCTCCGCCGCGCCGAAAGAATATTTGAACTTATACGTTGTCAATTCACCTTCGTCGGTCATGAATTGAAGGCTGCCGAATTTATCCGGATGGTCGAAAACGATATAGAATTCTGTCCTTACCGGAAAAGGCAGGTCTTGCAGCATACGGTACAATTCTTGAGCCACACTGGCATCAACCGGCTTTCCCGCTTCCAGTGAACTAAGAATCTTCCTTGCTTCAGGAAACTCTAAAGTTAAAAATGAATCCAGCCCCAAGAAATAACGATGGCACACCTGAAAATCATCTATAGTCATTCCGCTATAGTCAAATTTCAAACTCGGATTGTCTTTTAATGTCTTGTCAAAGAATCCCTTTAAATCCTCAAAAACAATCTGTTTAAAGTCCCGGTTTTCCATAGCCGGGCCTTGGAATTGCATTAAAGGGCTGTCCTTAGCAGCCACCATCGCCCTTGCCATATCAACAAACCATCTAAATCCCTCAGAATCAGGTCCTTTAAACACTTCTTTTACCTGGCGGATAACTATTTCCTGATCTTCAGACCCCGCTACAACCAGCGAGCCGTCTGTCTCGATTAACGCGTCGAAACCATTAGGGCTTAAATTCCTTTGTTGGCCAATGATTTCCTGTATATTGGCTATTATATAATCGGGGATACGCATTCGTTTAAATAACTGCGCCGCCCCGCCGATCAAAAGAAGCCGGTTAGACGCTGTATAAACAGGAAAAGCCATCAAAGTCTCTTTCCCGACCCTTTCAAGCACTTCATCCTGGATCCCCTGGATTTCTTTTAATACAGCCGCGGCCTTACTAACAGCTCTTTTATCGCCGTCATTTAACCGCTTCGAATAATCAGCGGATAAAATATAATTCTCAAGGTATCTGATCAAATCCTTGGCGTCAAAAACCCTGATCCTGGCGCCCTTAAACCGGTCTAACCCCCGGATTATCGGAATAAACCTGTTCTTGTAGCGGTTAATTATTTCCTCTCTCTTTCTTGCCAGTCCCCGTTTATCCTTCTGCGGATTGAGCGTATCTAACGCGTATGCCAGAACACCTGCATGGTACACATGAAAACTTATCCCCATTGACGACAGCGGGACATTGCGGCTTAATTCTTTTACTATTTCCTGAACATGGTCTTTGCGCAGATTTGTCCCATGGGTAAGAAAACTAATGTTAGAGAAATTCATTTTCTCCGCTAAACTGACTATATCGGCTATTGTAGCCCCGCAGACATCGTCATAATAATCCAGCGGATCAGAGTCATGGTACGGTATTAGCTGCGTCCGTTTATCGGCGACCCGTTGCATGACCTTTACCGCTACAGGGAACGGCATTTGCCGGCCGAGTTTACGCTTTTCCCAACCCCGCATCCCGCAAATCAGACACTGATTGCTGCATCCCTGGGTCAGGTTAAGCGCTATGGAACCTCGGCTTTCTTGCGCTTCAGGGCGAGACTTCAATCCTATTTCGGTAAAAGCCCGGATCTGATCATCGCTCATACCCGCAAAGACCTCACCGAACAATTCCAAATGGAGATCTTCAATATTACCGCTGACTCTCGGTATAAGAGTGATCTGTTTCTTAAACTGCTCAAAGTCGTCTTCCCAGCCGTAATGATCTCCCCGGACTTTCAGACGAATATTATCAAAGTATCTTTGCGACCGTAAACCATCTTCGTTCAAATAACCTTTATATGCCCCAAAAACAAAAACCCCGGCATCCACCAGTTGTTTATATATCTGCGATCTATCTTCTCTGGGCAGGCTATCCTGGAGCGTTTCAGCTATCCTGGAATTTAGCTCGGATCCTTTTAAAACCGGAGCCGTTGAATTACCGCCATCAGTGATCTCAAAGACAACGCCTTCTTTTTCCGAAACAGCCTTAAGACCCACATTTTTAAGCTTAACTTCGTCGCCTTGCGGCAATATGACATTGATCTCGCTTATAGAACGCGGTTCAATACGGCTGAAAGAAGTCTTGCCTTTTTGCACTGGATCAAAAACATCAGCCGATAACGTATTTATTCTCTCCCCTGTTCCTGAAACCGAACGATTAAGGATATCGGCAGCGGCAAAGCGATGATGCCCATCGATAATAAAGTTACGGACTTTACCATTTATATCCGCGTCTTTCCAAAGGACAATATTCTTTTTAGTGCCTTCACGTAATTCCATAATCCTGGCAGCCAGTTCTTTTAATACGATCCGGCTTTGTTTAGAAGGTACAACATTGGCAACAGGTATATCAACATTCTTTCCCCAATAAACAGAAATATCCGGATATAAATTTTCATACGTTTTTTTAATCCCGGCCACGCTGGGCTCATCCAGCTCAGCAGAGATATATTCTTTTAATTCAGCCTGGCTGAACGATATTATCTTACCTCCATCGGCTTGCGGCTGTTTACCATATTCCCTGGCGGGCCGGAAACCGTCCGCCTCCGCTATCTCAAGCAGCTTTGCCGGGTCCCGGGCCAGCCATCCGGCAATCCGGGTTTCCGGATATCCCTTCCCTGCCAGGAATTCCTTTGCCTGCCTGATTTCGTCATCGTAGGGGATCGTAATATCGGCTTCATCTCTCCCACCGTCGGCCTTGCCTAAAGAATAGTTTGCCGTTTTTAATCCGGTAAGCACAAGGGATTCAAGAGGTATCTCAAATATCGCGATACTCTTCCCGCCAGGGATATCCGCTATAAATTCTTTATATCCGGCCAAAAGGTTGCCTTTAAGTTTTTCATTAACTTTGAAAATAACCTGTTGATTGAGTTTATTCCAATCATCATTCCAGGTTAAATACGGCGACTTGTCATGGATATTGTTTAATATATACGCGAATTTATCTTTGGTTCTTGCGGCGAATTTACCGGCGCCGTTGTCTTCAACGGAGATCTCCAGGAATTTCTCGCTATTCGTTCCTGTACGTAAAGCTAAATAAACATTGATCTCATGTTTATACGCTGTTAAAGGCTTAGATAACGATTCGAGGGAAACAATCCTATCAAAAGCATTTTTGCAGAGTTCGTAAATAATAAAGTCCACTCCCTGTCCCGGCCGGACGATCTGACGGCTGATATCGATCGGCAGATAGTCGACAAAACCACCGAGGCGGGATTTAAATACCTCTTTCCTCTCTTTCGGCGAGCCGGACGGCATAATATAAGAAAAAACCTTTGCCTTACCACTAACCGCAGCCGGGTCTTTAGCGGCAATAAACCGTAAAAACGCTTCCTCCACAGCTTTTTGATAATTAAATCCTACAGCCGCAGGGCTATTCCGCGCATCCTTGTTTTCACCTGTCAGATCACCGCCGGCGGTTTGCAATAGTCCGAGATTGGCTTTTTCACTATTTTTTTCTATTTTCACGGCTTCTAAAGTTAAACCGCGCCTATCCGAAGTTATACCCGCATCAAACACTACGGTATTTTTCAATACAGACGGATCAAAATCCTCTTTATATAACACCGAATTCTGCGCCGGCTGCGCCAGGTTAATCCCCCCGCTGAAATATTGCCTTATTGTCTGGCCATAAGGAGTTTGATTATATCCCTGGAGGTTATATTCGCCTTTATGGAAAGATTCCTGATATTGCCGGAAATACGTATCTTTAGACCAGGGGATACTTGAAGTTAGGCCATTCAGTTCTTTTCGATCTATACCTACGCCTGTACCTATGTCATTCTTAAATTGCTTTTTGAACCATTGAGCCAGGATCAATGAATAATAAACCTGCCTTAAACCGGCGTATTTCTTGGCAGTATTTACGTCTTTATTTAGTTTTGGGATTATCAATTCCCTGATCAAGCCGGCGGAGTATTCGTTAAGTATTTTCAGGCGCTCATCCTGGAAAGAATAAGTAGCGGAGTTCTTTAAATAATCAGACTCCAGCATCACCTTGAGGCTGGCTTTATAAATATAGACACCGCGTTCCGATCCACCCAGCATGATCTCATTAGGGACTATCCACGGCCGGGTCAAAGTGGGAATATCGATCTTCTCAGAAGCGAACAGTTCATTCGCTTTTTGATAAAGCCTGGACCAATATTGCTTACCCTCTGCTGTATCGGGAGCGGTATAGCGGGCAGTGTCCTTTTTCAACTGCACATCCGCCTCAAGAAGGACCTTACCGATATCCGTCCTGGCCAGATCCGGATCAATAACATCATCCGGAGAATCCGGGCGAAGATTAACCCAGAAACTATCATTTGGCAGGGTTAAACCGAGCAAAAAATACCTGAACAGATCATGCGCAGATATATTGAGTTCATCTTCCTTGGCATTTTTTTTATCGCCTTTATCCAGCAATATCCGGAGATCATTTTGCCGAGGGTCGTAAAAAATGTAACGCAGGTGAACCGGGCGGAATTTCTCAGGCGAGGACAATCCTTGGACATATCCGGGTATGCCCAATTGCACCGCGACCTGGGCAAAACCGGCCTGTTCAAATATAAGGCAAAAAGTGATCAGAATGGCTGTTATCCGCTTCATAGTTAAAATAGTTTTTTAAAGTTATTATATATTAGATATAAAAAAATTTCCACCTCGCATAAAACATATTAAGAAACATGCCTTTCTTAATACTTTTATATTATATATAGAACCAACTTGTCTGTTACAGTATAATTAAAAATAACCTATAAACTATCGTATTTCAAGCTGTTTCATCCCCTGCCGGAAAGCGCTTTCTTAGAATAATTTTACCGCCTATTTCATTTAATCGCAACAGGTTAGAAGGCCCGGTCTTGAACTGGAGGATTAATTGTGGTATAACTATACCTATGGAAAACAACATCACCCCCATGCTCAGGCAGTACCAGGAAGTCAAAACCAACTATAAAGATTGCATACTCTTTTTCCGGCTCGGCGACTTCTATGAAATGTTCATGGAAGACGCGACCAAGGCCTGCGGGATACTGGATGTAGTGCTCACCTCCCGTGATGCCGGAAAATCCGGCAGGATACCCATGTGCGGCATACCTTTTCACGCCGCTGATACCTACGTGGCTAAACTTATTAAAGCCGGGCTGAAAGTAGCTATCTGCGAACAGGTTGAAGACCCGTCCTTAGCTAAAGGACTGGTCAAACGCGAGGTTATCCGGGTGATCACCACCGGGACATTTATAGACGAAACAAGTTTTGAATCCCGCAATATTATCTGCCTGGATTTCAAGGATAAAAAATTCGGATTAAGCTTCACCGACAATGCCAGCGGTTCCATACAGGCAGCCGAATATACCGATATAAACCAGCTGTTAGACGCCATAGCTAAAATAGACTGCTATGAATGCGTATTCAGCCAAAGTTCGGAAAAACAGGTCCGCGAAATATTCAAACACCCCGGCCTGCCGGCAAAAACCGCGGTGCTCAGCCCGATCGAAGACTGGTATTTCAACACTGACCTGGCAAAAAAAAGCCTGATTGAGCATTTTAAAACGCATAACCTGCGAGGATTCGGGCTCGAAGACCTGCCGTTAGCGATCAGCGCCAGCGGGGCTCTTCTTGAATACCTCAAACTGATGAACCGCCGCCCGCTGCAACATATTGACAGGATCTGCCTTTATACGGACAGCGACACGGTGTTCATTTCCCCTGCCGCCTGCTTCGGACTGGAGCTCGCCGGGCTCTTGAAGATCCTGGACCACACCCAGACTGCCCTGGGCAAACGCAGGTTAAAGAACTGGCTGTATCATCCGCTGAAAGATACCCCAAAAATACTGAAACGCCAGGACGCCGTCAGGATATTAAGAAACGAACCCAAGATACAGGAAGAACTCGGCAGGCTTCTGCAAAATATCCCGGATATCGAAAAAAGCATTTCCCGGATCAGCTGCGGTTGCGGCTCAAGCAAAGACCTGCTGGCATTGCGCAATACCCTGCTGCGCCAGCCGTATCTGGAAAAACTGATCGCGCCTTTAGCCAAGAATAATCCTTTATTCCATCTGGAGAATCTCCCGAACTTGCGCGAATTCCTGGCTAAAGCCATAAACCCGGACATACCCCTGGCCCATCCCGAGGGAAAGATCATTAATACGGGTTTCCATGCCGAACTGGACGCCTTGCGCGAGATACTGGAGAACGGCAAGGCCAAACTCAGGGAAATGCAGGCAAAAGAAATAAAACGCACCGGTATAAACTCGCTTAAAATAGGATTCAACCAGGTCTTCGGTTATTACATCGAGATCAGCAAGTCTAATCTCGATAAAACTCCCGCTGATTATATCCGCAGGCAGACGCTGGCCAATGCCGAAAGATTCATAACCGTGGAATTAAAGAGCTTCGAGGATAAAATACTCAATGCCGAAGATGAAATATTAAAGATCGAAAAAGAATTACTGGAGCATGTCTATAAAGCTATCCTGGATAATTCTTCCAGGTTGCACGCCTTCAGCTCCGACATCTCCTCTCTTGACGCTATTTATTCTTTGAGCGTTTTAAGCCAATCCAAAGGATACGTCGCGCCGCTGATAACCGATGACCGCCAGATATTGATCAAAGACGGCAGGCATCCGGTGGTGGAAAAAACCATAACCGATCCCTTTATCCCCAATGACTCGCAGCTTGACTCTTCGGAAAACCACCTGATAATCCTTACCGGCCCGAACATGGCCGGCAAATCCACGTATATACGCCAAACCGCCATTCTGGTGATCATGGCCCAAATGGGCAGTTTTATCCCGGCAGACTCCGCCAGCATAGGCATAGTGGATAAAATATTCACCCGCATCGGGGCGCATGATGAGATATCCCGGGGGCAGAGCACTTTCATGGTCGAAATGAGCGAGACCGCCGGCATACTGAACAACCTTTCAGAAAGAAGCCTGGTGATCCTGGATGAGATCGGCCGGGGCACCTCTACCTTCGACGGACTGAGCCTGGGATGGGCGATAGCCGAATATCTGGCCAAACAGAAAGTCCGGACGCTCTTTGCCACCCATTTTCATGAGCTCACCGCGCTGGCGGAAGAATTTCCCGGGGTAAAGAATTGCAATGTGGCGGTAAAAGAATGGAATGATGAAGTGATATTCCTTCATAAGATCCTGGCCGGCGGCACGGATGAAAGCTACGGCATATATGTGGCGAAGCTCGCCGGGATACCCAAAGAAGTAGTCCTGCGTTCGCAGCAGATCCTCACCCGCCTGGAGGTCCATGGCAACCTGCAGGAAAAGATCCGCAGCCGTATACCCGCGGAAGACCAATTATCGCTTTTTACCGAAGGGCAGAACGTTAAGCTGGAAGAGTTAAAGAAAGACATCGAAAGCCTTGATCTTAACACCATAACCCCTTTAAAAGCCCTGAATAAACTTCAGGAGCTGAAAGATAAGCTGAATAAAAATGAATAAAATACACATACTCCCCCCTGAAATAATCAGCAAGATCGCCGCCGGAGAGGTTATCGAAAGGCCGGCTTCGGTATTAAAGGAATTGCTGGAAAACTCCCTGGATGCGCATGCCGATAACATCGAAGTGGAGATCAAAGGCGCGGGAAAGGTCGCTATAAGCATAAAAGACAACGGTACCGGGATCGCCGAAGAAGACCTGGAACCTCTATGTTCCCGTCACGCCACCAGCAAGATCGCCAGTATCGACGATCTTTACAACATAAACTCCCTGGGCTTCCGCGGGGAAGCGCTTTACAGCATTGCCGCTGTGGCGGACGTAGTATTATCCAGCAAAACCAAAGATCAGGATAGCGGCTGGGAGATACATCTAAGAGGCGGGCAGAAGTTGAATAAAAAACCAGCTGCCATGTCCACAGGCACAAAAATACTGGTAAGCGAGCTTTTCTACAACACCCCGGCCCGGAAAAAGTTCCTTAAGTCCAACACCGCGGAGATGAACCAGATCCTTGATATATTCATCCCGTATACTCTTTTATATCCGGAAGCAAGCTTCACCCTGGCGCATAATGAAAAAACCCTGCTGGACCTGAAACCGGCGCAAAATCACATTCAACGGATAAGCAAGGCCTTGAACCTCGCGGCAGAACATATTATCGAAGATACGCGGGAATTCCCCCAGCGCAGCATGTCTATTCATCTGGCGTTAGGCGACATCAATATTCAGCGGGCCAGAAAAGACCTGCAGTTCATTTTTGTAAATAACCGGCCGGTGCAGAATCGCACGCTGAGCTTTCATCTGAACGAGATATACCGGATGCTTTTCCCCCCGGGGACATCGCCTTTTTTCTGTTTGTACCTGACCCTGCCGGCGGACCAGCTGGATGTTAATGTCCATCCGGCTAAGCGCGAGGTAAAGATAAAGGATGAATTAGAAGTAGTAGCGCTTCTGCGGCCGTTTTGCGAAAACTTATTGATGGCCAACAGTAAAGCCAAACAGGCCCAGGATAATATATTTCCGATCCCGGAAACCAGCGCTCCTGTTGAACGCCGGGATACCGCTGATCCGGCGCCAGGCGGGATCAAAGAACCAGCAGGACAAAAACAATACAGCCTTTCTCTGGAAGAAAACATCATGCTTTTTAAAACCGGGGATATATTCGGGCAGAAAAAAGAGAACTTAAAAGAAAAACTGAGATCCGGCAGGTACCTGGGTAACTTTCACAAAAAATACCTGCTTTTTGAATCCGGGGATTCGCTTTTAGTGGTTGATCAACACGCCGCCCAGGAAAGGCTCACCTTTGAAAGACTAAAAGCGCAGATAGAAAACGGGCAGGTCGAGGTTGAACAGTTGATCAATCCTGTCTTGATAAAACTTACCGCCGCTGAATTGTTACTTTGGGAAGAAAATAAACAGATTATGGAGAAGATCGGCTTTCAAACCAGCCTGTGGGATAAAGAAACCCTGGCTATACATTCCCACCCCCGGCTGATCAACAATACCGAGATCTCTGTACGCAACCTTATAAATGGCGAGAGCATCCCTAAATTAAATCCTGAAACCCTTGCCCGCAGGGCCTGCCGGTCGTCGGTTATGGCCGGCTTCTCGATGAACCCGGAGCAGGCGGAGTATCAACGCAGCCAACTGCTCGCCTGCCAGGATCCTTTCACTTGCCCGCATGGAAGGCCTACGGTAATTGAAATACCGGAAAACTCCCTAAGCAAACAATTTTTAAGGTAAAAAGGGGACGTTTCTATTTTTAGTTACGCCGAGAAATGCAGCGAAAAATAGAAACGTCCCCTTTTTCTATTTGGGTTTGATGTCTTTGGCCAGAATGATCGCTTCGGCGATATCGCGCATAGATTTGCGGGAATCCATTGATTGCTTCTGGATCAAGCGGTATGCCTCCTGCGGAGGGATATTCGCTTCCAGAGCCAGGATATCCTTGGCCCGCTCAACCAGCTTACGGGTCGCCAGAGCCTCTTCCGCGCTGCGCGCCCGGACAGCCAATTCTGCGTTCTCGATCGCCAGGGCCGCCTGATTGGCCATGGCGCTGAGTATCCCCAGTTCAGTCTTGCTGAATTCGTGTCTCTTGGGCGTATAGCAATTCAGCACGCCGATAACCCGGTTCCTCACGGTCAGCGGGACGCAGGCCAGGGAAAAAAGGCCCTCTTTTTTAGCGATATTGCTGTTTAAATACCTGGGGTCTTTTTTCAAATCAACCACGCAGATCGGCTTGTTCTCTAAAGCGACCCTGCCGGCTATCCCCTCCCCCAGTTTGATATTCGGCTTTTTATTATAAGCCTCGGATATGGACTGGGTCGCTTTTACTGTCAACTCTTTCCTGGACTCGTCAAAAAGCATAAGCGAAGATATCTTGGAATTCATCACCTCGGCGGTGACATTAACGATCAGGCGCAAAAGCTCATCCAGGTAAGCGCCGCGGGCAATAAGATTGGCGACCTGGGAAAGCCCTTCAATCTGTTTCAAATACGGCTGATAGTTATCTTCTTTCTTAGCTACCGTCTTTTTCATTTTAAAGTATGGGCAGATATTTATCTACTTCATATTTGGTAACCTGCATCTTATATTCATCCCACTCAAGCTTCTTGTTGCGGATGAAATAAGCGAACACCTTCTCGCCCAGGCAGTCCCTTATTAATTTGCTGTTCTCGGTGATCTTGATCGCCTCAAGCAGGTCTTCCGGCAAAGACTTGATCCCCGCCTTTGCCCTGGACTCCTCGCTCATGTCGTATATATTATCGTTAGCCGGTTCAGCTAACTTATATTTATTCTCAATGCCGTCCAGCCCGGCGGCGAGCATTACCGAAAACGCCAGGTACGGATTGCATGCCGGGTCAGGCGAACGGTACTCGATACGGGTCGCTTTTTCTTTTCCGGGTTTGTACATCGGGACCCGGATAAGCGCGGAACGGTTCATCTGCGCCCAGCAAATATAAACCGGCGCCTCATACCCCGGGACCAGCCTTTTATAGGAATTGACCCACTGGCTGGTTATCGAGGTGATCTCCTGCGCGTGCTTCAAAAGCCCGGCGGTATAGGATTTGCCGACCTCGGAAAGATGATACTTGCCGTCTTTGTCGAAGAAAGCGTTCTTCGATCCCTTGAACAAAGACTGGTGCACATGCATGCCGGAGCCGTTTATCCCGAATATAGGCTTAGGCATGAACGTGGCGTAAACCCCGTGTTTGCGCGCCGTCTCCTTGACGATCAACCGGTAAGTCATGACATTATCGGCCATAGTCAAGGCATCGCCGTAACGCAGGTCTATTTCATGCTGGCTGGCGGCAACTTCATGATGGCTGTACTCGACTTTAATGCCTAATGCCTGCATGCTCAATATGGTGTCCCTTCTTAGATCCTGGGCCACATCCAGGGGGACCAGGTCAAAATAACCGCCTTGATCCAGAGGCTGGGCTTCTTTGGAATTCGCGAAATAAAAATATTCCAGTTCAGGGCCGACATTATACGTGTAGCCCATATCCTTTGCCCGGGCGACCATCTTCTTCAGGACGAACCTGGGATCGCCGGCAAAAGGCTTGCCGCTGGGCTCGTAGACATCGCAGAACATCCGGGCCACCGCATGATCTCCGTCCGGCAGGATCGCGAATGTATCCGTATCCGGTTTGGCGATCATATCCGATTCCTCGATGCGGGCAAAGCCTTCGACCGAGGAACCGTCAAACCCCATGCCTTCTTCCAGGGCGCCGGGCAATTCATCAGGGGTAATAGCGAACCCTTTCAAAAAACCCAGGACATCGGTGAAACATAACCGGATGAATTTTATCTTACGTTCCTTAACTATCTTCAGGATCTCCTGATTGGTCATCTTAGCCACTGCAACCTCCTTGATTAGAGAATCAACACCGGCGCACATTCTGTGCTACAGAGCACACACCGACTTATTCCAATAAAGTCGGGTGCCGATTAGCGCTGGGTGTTAGTTATGTTCACAACACCGGCGCACATTATCCGCCACGGGGCGGACACCGGCGTATATTCCAATTACGCCGGGTATAAGCCACAAGGCGGACACAGGCTGATCCCTATAAAGCCGAGAGCCGATTGCGCCGGGTGTCAACTATCATCGCAACACCGCCCTCTCCATTGAGTTCGGGTGTAAATTATCTTCTAATATCAGCCATGCACGCGGCCATCCGGCTGAAGGCCTCTTTAAGATTATCAAAGCTTGAGGCATATGAGATCCGGACAAAATCCTTGAACTGCCCGCCAAAAGCTGTTCCGGGAACAACCGCGACTTTCTGCTCTTCCAGCAGTTTTTTCGCGAAATCCATGCAGTGCATGCCGGTCTTCTTTACCGAGGCAAAAGCGTAAAAAGCGCCCTGGGGCTTGGAACAAGTAAACCCTATGCGGTTAAGTTCGCTGAAAACGAATTCTCGTCTTCTCTTATATTCCCGCTTCATCTCTTCGACAGACCGCTTGCCCGTCTGCAACGCCTCGCATGCCGCCATCTGGCTGGTAATAGGCACGCACATTATCGTATACTGGTGGATCTTGGTCATCGCGTCGATCACCGCCTTGGGGCCGCAGGCATAACCCACGCGCCAGCCGGTCATGGCGAAACTCTTGGAGAACCCGTTAAAATACACGGTGTTCTCCTTTGCCCCGCTCAAAGACGGGAAAGAAACATGCTCGAAATCATAAGTAAGATCTCCGTAGATCTCATCGGATATGCACAAAATATCGTGTTTTAACAGGACCTTTTTTATCGCCTCAAGTTCCTTGCGGGTATAAGAAACCCCTGTGGGGTTAACAGGATAATTAAGGATTATGCCTTTAGTCCTCTTATCTATACACCGGGAAATATTCTCCGGCGTCAGTTTGAAACCGTCTTTAGAGGTATCGATATACACCGGTATGCCGCCAGCGAGTTCAGTGACCGGGCCGTAGGAAACATATCCCGGCTGAGGGACGAGTATCTTATCCCCGGGGTTGACTATCGTGCGCAAGACCAGGTCGATACCTTCGCTTACGCCCACGGTAACCAGGATCTCGTCGTCCGGCGAATATTCCAGGCCGTATTTATTCTTCAGGTACCGGCTGATCGACAACCGTAGTTTATACAGCCCTTTATTAGAGGTATAAGAGGTAAAACCTTCCTCCAGGGAAGTTATCCCCGCTTCGCGGATCTGCCAGGGGGTAACGAAATCCGGCTCGCCTACGCCCAGGGATATAACATCCTTCATACCCAGGACCAGGTCAAAAAACACCCGGATGCCTGACGGCTGCATCTGCTCGACTTTTGTTGCTACAATATTTTTATTCATTCGATCGCCTGAACTTTAATAAGAAATAGCTATCCTTTTATCATCTTCTTTTTGTTTTAAAACCACTCCGTCTTCCTTGTATTTCTTCAGCAGGAAATGGGTAACCACGCCTCTGACATTCTCCATCGGAGAAAGTTTCTCGGAAATGAACCTGGAAACGGTATGTATATCCTTGCCTCTTACGATCAGCAAAAGATCATATGTCCCGGAAAGCAGGTAACAGCTGGAAACCTCCGGGAACTGGTATATCCTCTCGGCGATCTTATCGAATCCCACGTCCTTCTGGGGAATAAGGTTTACTTCTATCAATGCCCGGACTTCATTGTCGGAATCGCGGACCAATTCCCGGTTGATGACAGCTTTGTACTTCAGGATCACCCCGTCCTTCTCATATTTCGACACCGCCTTTTTGACCTCAGCGGGTTTTTTCTTCAGCATCTTGGCGATCTCTTCGCTGGTAGTCCGGCAATCTTTTTCCAATATCTCCAATATCTCGTCCATTATATCCTCCTCACATAGAGATGGGACACCGGCACATATTCTGTGCTACGAAGCACACACCGACTTATTCCAATAAAGTCGGGTACAAATTACGCCGGGTGTCAACCATCATCGCAACACCGGCGCATATTCTCCGCCACAAGGCGGATACCGGCGATTACCAATAACGCCGGGTGCCAATTGCGCCGGGTGACACTTATATTCTGCAAACAGCGGGTTTTTGCCTTTTATGTTCGGAATACTTAATAAGTTTTTTGACCCTGTTGACTTTCCCACTGGCAATAACTTGTTTTTTCCCTTTTTCCAGGCACAGCAGGATATTATCGAGTTCAGGATAAGTAATTCCCAGGTCCGCTTCATCGGTCTGGCCAACCCAGAGCCCGGCAGTAGGCGGCTTGGCAATGATCACCCCGGGCATATCAAGTTCCCGAGCCAGGGCCCTGACCTGGGATTTAACCAGGCCGCCGATAGGCAAAATATCACTGGCCCCGTCGCCATGTTTGGTAAAATAACCGGTCATTAACTCGGATTTATTGCTCGTTCCGCAGACCAGATAATTCAATTTCCGGGCAAAATAATAAAGGACTATCATCCTCAGCCTGGGCCGGAGATTAGCCCGGGTCATCCGGTCCGCAACAGGCAAGGCTTTTAAAAGGGCGTCATATATCCCGGAAAGATCGATGACCTTAGTCTTTATGCCGAACTTACGGCTGACCAGCCTGGCGTGTTTCAAGTCGTTCTTATGGCTATGGCAGGGTAAGATCAAGCCTAATACCCTGTTCTTTCCCAGGGCTTTACTTGCCAGGACAGCGGCCACGCAGGAATCCAGCCCTCCGCTTAAGCCTAAAACCAGACCCTTGGCTTTAGCTATGGTCACCTGTTTCCGGACCCATTTTATTATATTGATCTTCATTGAATTTAAAAGTTCCAGGGGAGCATATCTTATGAAAAGATTATATAATACGGAATAAGCAGGGTCAAGGATATATTGGCTGGGATAAACTTTTATTGCAACCCTTCTCTAACGGCTTGAGCCACATTAACAAGATGATCCCCGATCTTTTCAAGGTTATTCACAGTATCCAGAAATATAACTCCGGAAGGGACATTGCAAACCCGGTTTTCAAGGCGTTTCACATGATTATTCTTCAATTTATCCCTTAATGTATTTATCCTCGACTCCTGATCGATCACTTTTTTAGCCTCATCAACGTTATTCAAAGACAAAGAGGTTATAGCGCTATCGATCATTTTATTAAGATCATCGAACATCGACTTTAACTCATCTGTCGCCTCTTTAGAAAGCGAAATATTGCCGTCGATCCTTTGCTCGGCTAAAGCCCTTAGATTCTCGGCATGATCCCCTATTCTCTCCACATCGTTGATCGCGTGGATAAGCGGCGGGATCTTCTGAGATTCCAGCTGGCTTAATTCCTGCTGCATTATCTCAACCAGATAATTAGTGATCGCGTCACGCAAGGAATCTACCGCTTCTTCGTTACGAGCGATCTTCGCCAGGCTCTTATTTTCATTATTCAATAAGCCGTTCATGGCGGTGTTAACCATCTTCTTGGTCAAATGCATAACCCGGACGATTTCTTTGATCGCGGCTTCAATAGCGATAGGAGGAGTATTCAGCAGGTGCCGTTCCAGGTATTTAGGGACGTAATCATCATCCTCTTCTTCTTTGCCTTTTACTATCTTAGTAAGAAAAGCCGCATAATATCTCACAAAAAATAAGAATATTACCGTGTTTATCACCTTGAACAGCGTGTTCGCGTTAGCTATCTGCCTGGGCAGCATACTGGATGTATGCATAGCCATGCTTTCAAATACCCCCAAGAACGGCAGGAATATTATCACGCCTATGATATTGAATAATATATGGCCGATCGCAACCCGCCTTGCGGAAATATTAGTATTCACTGAAGCGATCAACGCCGTAACGCAAGTCCCGATATCGCAGCCCAATACCAGTGGTATAGCCGCCCTTAGATCGATAAGATTCACCATTGCCAGACCGATCACCATACCGGTGGTAACCGAGCTGCTCTGTAAGATCGCGGTAACCCCAAAACCGGCCAATATCCCTAAAAATGGATTTTTGCTGAAACTAATGAATATATTCTTGAACCACGGATATTGCCCCAAAGGCTCGACTACACCGGTCAATATATTCAATCCCAGGAAAAGAATGCCAAAACCCAACAAAAACTCGCCGATATACTTATGCTTTTTCTTTGGACAAACCAATAAAATAAACATGCCCAGGCCGATAATAGGGAGAGCATATGCCGTAAGCCGGAAGGCGATCAATTGCCCGGTTATTGTCGTTCCGATATTGGCGCCGAATATGACCCCTAAAGCCTGGATCATGTTCATCAACCCGGCGTTAACAAACCCGACGACCATGACCGTAGTGGCGGAAGAAGACTGAATAACCGAAGTAATACTTGCCCCGACTAAAACACCTTTTAAAGGACTGCCGGTAAGACCATGCAGAATCTTGCGCATCCTGTCCCCGCAGGCTTTATGCAGCCCCTCGCTCATTTCGTTTATTCCGTATATAAATAAGCCGAGGCCGCCCACTACTCCAAAAATAAGCTCCTGAACCATGATTTACCGCTCCTGAAATAAATTAAACGCTCTAACTGTCTGTGCCCTTGCTTGATATTTCTGGATTATACCATTGAAACCCGGGCAAATCAACACTTTGCGGTTTTCAACAAAAATGGGGTCCTTTTTGCCAAAGCCTGAATGTATTTAAGCAATAAATAACCTTTCCCGTAATTAACCAGGATATCATTTATTATTTTGTCATAGCATAAACCGGCGGACTTAGCGTCTTCCGGGCTGATATAGTTCCGGCTGTATCTGGCTTCTTCAAATTTATCGGTCAAGCTGATAAAAGCCCTGTCTTTTACGGCGAATTTCCCTTCGGATAGCCTGGCAAAGATCAATGGGGCCTGGCCTGGGCGGTCCGGAAAGGAAAAGATGCCCATAACATCCTTTAAATTAGCGTAGACGGCAAAAATAAACTCCCTGGGGCTGGCCTTGAGTTCGCGGATCTTCCTCACCTTGTATTTGATCATCAGGTAGAACGTAAAAAACAATAAAAACATGGCCAGGGACAAATACCCCAGCATTACACAGAATGACCGCCAAAACCAGGCCCAGGTAAAAATTATCTCAATGCTTACAGGAAGCGATCTCACCCCGGCATATTCGGCATGGATCTCGGACTTGCCAAATCCCGAAGGGATGACCCTGGCTTTGTCTATTTTAATGATCCGCCTGCCGGTTATCACCCAGGACGCCTGTAAAGTTATATCCTTGAAAGAAGCGTCCGAATAATACCCCCGCGCTTTTAATTCCAGCCGGTCAAGCCGGGACAACCTGGCTTTCTGCGGGTTAACTATTATCGAAAGCAGATCCGGGCCGGTAACCGTGACTAAAACAGGCTCGCTTTCCACATCCTTCATTTTTACGGTAACACTGGTCTTTCCTGCGGACAATCCGGAAAGTTTCCCCTTGGCAACAACAGCGATCTTTTCATCCCGCGCTGCCCATTTCCCGCTTAAGGTAATATCTTTTTCCGTTCCGTCGCTGTATATACCGGCAGCCTTTAACTTGGCTTCCTTTCCGGATGATAATTTAAGCCCATCCGGGGATACCTTTATCCGGATCAATCTAACCGTTTTCTTAGCCGCCCCATCGCTGGCCCTGCCGGGTTCTTCCTTACCGGCCGGGCTGGCGGCGTCATCCTGTTCTGAAGTATCCTGCTCATCATCTTGATCTTTCTTTTTATCTTTGTCGCTGGCCGGAGGCGGCTTATCGGGTTTGAAATTATTCTTGGATTTCGGGGTTACCGCTTCCTTAACAACTATCTTCATCGGCAAGCTCTTGAGGCGGCCGTTAAAATCAGCGATTATCTCGGTGCTGCCCGGAGTCCGGGCGTAGAAAACGCCGTTGCCCAGCATATCCCCCACTTTTTTATCTGAAACCATCCAGCGCACCCTGGCGGTAATATCCTCGACCCGGTTATCATAATATGTCCCGAATACTTTCAAGAATACAGTTTGTTTCACCTCAAGTTTGACTAATTCCGGCAAAAGAAGCATATTCTTCAGGACATGCGGCGGGGAAAAACGCCTATTCCGGACCCGGGCCTCCTGGACCGCGCTTTTGGAATCCTCGTATTCGCAGAAAACATCCCAATCCCCGTCAGAAGGGAAAGAAACACCCCTCCCCGGGAAAGACGTGATATTATTGCCTTTGTGGATAAACCAACTGACTTTATCGCTGATGTCCTTTACTATATAGTCAGGCATAACCCACAAAGCCGTGAATTCAATAATGCGCCCCGTGGTTATATCCGGTTTATACGGCAGCACGGCTATGATCAATTTTTTTTCCTTCTGTTCATTCTGTTTATTGCTAAGGTAAGAGGCGTTGCTGAATATGCCGTTGTATCTGGCAAATGCCTGATACTCCCCGCCGGCCAAGGAGATGACCACGTTATTTTTAACGAATTTAAACGCCTTCGGCTGGCTGACCATTATCTTCGCCTGGGAAGTGACATCGGTTATTCCGGTTTCCGGGCTTCCCGCGAACACTTTGAATTCTATCAATTCCCCGGGGGCAGAACCGCAGGAGCGCGGATAAAGATAAACCTGCTCCTTCTGATCCGGGAAATAAATGAAAAAACTCTCCGGGGAAGAATAATGCCAGAAATCATTGCGGGCCGAATCAGGCAGGCCGTACTGTTTAAATGCCGCTGCCTTATCGATACCGGTGATCACCTTGCCGCTTGAAGTCTCGATCTCCCGGTATTCAGCCGCCTGGCAACAGACAAATGACAGCATGATCAATAATATCGCGGTTGATCCGATAAAAACGGTTTTATTCCTACTGATCTTATGTTTCACTTTTTTAACTCGTTTTTAAGTTTCTTGTAAACGTTATCCTCTATTTCCGCGGTGACTTTTATCTTGGTTTTCTGGCTTTCAACCCCTTTATGCCGGCAAAAGATCTCCGCCTCTCCCGGGGATAAAGCGGTAACCGCGCCTTTTTGGTCCACAGCCGCTATTAACGGGTCAAGACAAAACCATTCCAACTCAGCCCTTATATCCCTTATATACGCGCCGCCGTAAACCGCTACCGGCCTTAAATAAACCGATCCCCCCTGCGGGATTACAACGCTGCGGGGAAGCAGATCTATCTGGAATTCGGTTTTCTTTCCCGTCGCGTGGGAAGTCGATTTCGGCGGAATATTCCGGTTGTTCTCCAGTTCCCGGGAAAATTGCCTTACATTTTTCTCCAGGTCCTCATCCGTATCGCTTTTTACCATGCTCTCCATATCCTGAGCCATGCCGGCGGCCTTTTCCGGATCGACACTCTCCAGCTTTTCCAACTGATCTTTTAATTTATTGCCTTTTTCCGCGCTCTTGATCATTTTCTGAAGGCTTTTCATTTCCTGGAAATCGCCGGAGAATTTTTTCAGCCATTCCTTTTGCGCGTCAGACTTCCCTGACGCCTTGGCCTGCTCTTCTACCTCTGCATGCAGCGCCTCCATCCGGGCTATTGTCTGGGCTTTGAATAATTCCTCGGTCAAACCGCTGAGCGCCTTCTTATCATCTTCGTCCAAAGCCGATCCTTTTATGGAAGCAAGCATGCCCTCCTGGTGATCCCCGGCTGATTCCTCATCCCGGGATTCCTGCTGGCCGGGATTAAACCTTTGCGCCAATAAACCATTGAGATCCTCTATATCCGCAGCTAATCCGTTCTGCGCCTCTTCTGAAATAAGCCCCTTTTGGCCCGCAGCCTGAACAAGATCTTGAGCCGCAGCCGTGGAAGCGTCCAGTTCCTGCTCTGCCGGAGCTGACGCCATATCCTGCACTGAATTCATGATCTTTTCACCGCCATCAGGCAAATCGCTTTTTTCCAGCCCGGCTTTGATGCTGTCGATCTTTGACCTGACCTCGCTTTCCGATAAAGATCCATCCTGCTCTCCCCGGTCAGGCATATCCTTTTGAGACTTCATCATCCCGTTAAGCTGATCTATAGCCTTTTCAAGGCCATCCCGGGATTCCTCGGAAATTAAACCTTTCTTGCGGGCATCGGATGCCTGATCCTTGGCCTTAGCCGCTGAAGAATCCAGCTCTTTGCTGGTCTTGGCCGAAGCCATATCCCGCACTGACTTCATGACCTTCTCGCCGGAATCCGGGAGATCGCTGTTTTTCAGGCTGGTGTCGATCTCCTCTATTTTCGATCTTATATCTTCGCCGTTCTTAGACTCATCCTGTTTATCCGGCAACTCCGGGGTTTTCCCGGCTTTCAGCATCCCAAAAAGATCATTGATCTTATTTTTAACGCCATCCTTGACATTCTCCGGAAGACCGCCATTCTTGACCGCGTCATCAACCTGTTCTTGGGCTTGGGCCGCGGAAGAATCCAGCTCTTTGCTGGTTTTGGCCGATGCCATATCCTGCACCGGCTTCATGACCTTCTCTGCGGACTCAGCTCTCCCCTGTTTCAGATCTTCTTTAATGTCCTGGATCTTTGATCTGACCGCATCTTCC
>Ga0074199_1001003_pt1 | contig 30489 bp, 33 predicted proteins | sample EPASupsiteSAE347_FD_64528 | JGI IMG/M metagenome (GOLD analysis project Ga0074199, IMG submission 64528) | Bioremediated contaminated groundwater from EPA Superfund site, New Mexico - Sample SAE3-47 | ecosystem: Environmental > Aquatic > Deep subsurface > Groundwater > Contaminated ... | reverse complement strand
AACTAATGAAAATACCAATGCTTTATTACGACAATATTTCCCAAAAGGAACTGATTTCTCGAAAATCTCAAGAATAAGACTCAAAAAGGTACAGGATGAATTAAATGATCGGCCAAGAAAAACTCTTGGCTGGTCTACGCCTCATGAAAAATTCGCTGAATTGTTGCGTTAGCGACTTGAATCTACCGTCTTGGATTATTGGGGATTTAAGGGAGTTTTTTGATCAGGTAGAGGCTGATAGCGAGTGCGGCCAGATGATTTAAAGAAGCGGCCAGGAAAGGCGGTATAAAACCGGCTTTTCCCAGCGCTACCGAGAGCGCTCCGGCAACGTAATAAAGGAAGCCCATTATGATCGCTGTCCCTATCGCAGACAATCCGGTGGCGCGTTTTTTCATATGCAGGGAGAAAGGTATTGCCAGTAGGATGATCAGCACGCAGGCGAAGGGCTCCGTGAGGCGCTGGTAGAAATCGACCTGCAGGCTTCTGACAATACCGGTCGCGCCGCTGCGCGAGAGTTTCCAGATATAGTCGTCCAGTTGCTGCAAAGTCATCAGTTCCGGCTGCTGTCTCTGGTTGAGAAAATCGTCCGGTTTTTCCGGTATGGCCATAATTTCTTCTTCTTCGTAACCCGGTTCCTGTTTGATCTGCCCGTTCGGCCAGAAATCATAGGTGATCACCTGGTAGAATGTCCAGAATCCTTCGCGGTACACCCCTTTATTGGCGACTATCTTGCGGGTCACGTTCTGGCGTTCATCCTGTTCGAGGATATTGATCCCTTCCATAGTATTGCTCGCCGGATAGAAGCGGTTGATGAAGAAAAGGCGGTTCCTCATCCCGTAAATAGACAGGTTTGTTATTGCTTCTTTCTTGATCTTCGTGTTCTTGTCCGGGGAATTTTCTATGCGTTGTTTGCTTACCTGGTTCCTCGCCAGCCAGGCGGGGACAACCTCGGAATTGACGCGGAAGACCAGAAGGCTGATCAATATCCCGAATATCAGCACCGGACGCGTGATCTGGTAAATATCCAGCCCGGAAGCGCGCAGGGCGATCATCTCATTGTCGCGGGAGAACCTGCCGAAAGTGTAAATGGTCGCCAGTAGGCAGGCGAAGGCGGAGACGCGCGAGAAGATCAACGGCAGGTAAGAAAAATAATACTCGGCCAGGACCGCCAGCGGCACGTTGTTCTTCAGTATATCCTCGAGGTGGGAAAGCGCGTCCACTACCACATAAAGCAGCACGAAGGTGGATAAACAGAGCAGGAACACGCTGATCACGCTGGTGAGGATGTACTTGTCTATTATGCGCATACTTTTTTAAACAGCAGCAGTCCGGTTATCCCCATAATTATATTCGGCAGCCACATTACGAATGCCGGAGTGAGTACCCCCTGCAGGCTTAGCGCTTCCGCGCCGATGAACATCAGATAGTAAAGCCCGACTATCAGAAAAGCTATCCCGAAATTGATGGATTTTTCCCTGCGCCTGGTGATCACCGCGATTGAGGAGCCGAGCAGTATAAAGATCAGGCAGGAAAAGGCCAGGGATATCTTTTTGTGTATCTCCGTAATGATCGGCGCCGGATCGATCTTGTCTTTTTTCAGACGCAGGGCCTCCCGGGAAAGTTCCTGCAGCGTCATATCCTTGGGTTTTTTATTTATCTCCCCGGTTTCCTGCTGGGCGAGGTTCAGCGACATAAAATAAGTCTTGAAATTGAGTTTATAGAAATTAGCGGGGTTGTCCGGATCGGGCTCGTCGGCCGTGCCGTCCATAAGTTTCAGCTTTACGGTTTTCTTCTCCGGGATCAGGATGAATTCCCCTTTTTTCGCCACGATGGTGCGCGTCGGCCCTTCCTCCTGCGGTTCGTAGATGCGGATATTGGCCAGTTTATTCCCTTCGATATGGTAAATAAAGAGGACGTATTTTTCGAAAGCGTTGATGAAGACCCCGGGCTCAAGCGCCGCCGCCGGGTTTTTTACCCCGACTTCCATCAGGGTTTTCCTGGTGGCGTAATGCGCGTAGGGGATCACCCTGTCGTTGAAGATCACCAGTATCAGGCTAAGGGCCGTTCCTACCGTCAGCAGGGGGGAGAGCAGCCGCAGCATATTTATGCCGCAGGCTTTGACGGCGACTATTTCGTTGTCTCCGGAGAGCCTGCCTAAGGAAATAAGAGTGGCGGCCAGCGCCGCGATCGGCAGAGTGTAAGTGAGCAGGTAGGGGATCATCAGCAGGAACAGTTTCGCCACGCTGAAAATATCCACGCCCTTGTTTATTATCAGGTCGGTCACTTTCAGCAGGTTGCCCAGCAGCATAACGAAAGTCAGCACTCCCAGGGCCAGGAAGAACGGGGAGATGAATTCAGCGAGGAAATAGTCGCGCAATATTCTCATAGTCGTCAGTTGGCCAGCGCCAGCGCGGTTACCGCGGCGGCGCCCGCTTTTTTAAGGGCCCGGGCCGCTTCGGACAATGTCGCGCCGGTGGTGAGCACATCGTCCACAAGCAGGAGATGCTTGCCGGACAGGGGGCCGGGGTCCTTGACCAGGAAACACCCGCGTACATTGGAGAACCTGTCCTGTCCGTCGAACTCGGTTTGCGTGCGTGTTCTTTTATTCCTCACAAGGTTTCCCGTCATAATTTCCTTCCCTGAAGCCGCGGCGAGGCGCCCGCAGAGTATTTCCGACTGGTTGAATTCCCTTTCCCTCAGCCTGGCGGGGTGGAGGGGGACCGGGATTATTATCTCGGCGGCGGAGATCAGGAATCCGTATTCGTTATGAAAATCGGCGAGCAGCCTGCCGAGCGTGCGCCCCAGATAATCCCTGCCGCCGTATTTAAAAGCGTGTATAAGTTCTTTTACCCGGTCGTCATACCGGCAGGCGCCGTATGCGCGGTTGAAATAAAAATGTTCTCCGGAACAAGCGGCGCAGTATCCGGTCCCTGCGGCGGTGTGCCTGCCGCATCCCCTGCAGAAGGGAGGGGAATTCCTTTTGATGGCACTCCAGCATTCCGCGCAGACCGCGTTATCTATCGCGCTTCTGTTCTTGAGGCTCGCGCGGCACGACAGGCATACGGGAGGATATATAATGTCGCGTAATCCTGCGAATATGCCGCGTAACATAAAACATATAATAACAGTTGGTCTTTTGTTTGTCAAACTGCAAAGAACCCTTGAATAATTTATCCGGCATGTTAAAATATCCCTCGTTGGGATCCGTCCGCTCCAGAGGGGACGGACGCCCGTTGTTTGCGCGTAATGACGGTGTATTGGAACGCAGATTGTGAGTCCCGTGATCAGGCTGACCGCTAAGGAGAGCATATGAGAAAGATAGTACTTATAAGGCATGGCGAGAGCGTCTGGAACAAGGAAAACAGGTTTACCGGCTGGACAGACGTGGATCTTTCGGAAAAGGGAGCGGCGGAGGCTAAAAAAGCCGGGATGCTCCTGAAGAAAGAAGGTTATACTTTCGATACCGCGTTCACTTCCGTCCTGAAGAGGGCGATCAGGACGCTCTGGTCGGTGCTGGATGAGATGGATTCTATGTGGATACCGGTCCATAATTCCTGGCGTCTTAATGAGCGGCACTACGGCGCCCTGCAGGGATTGAATAAATCGGAAACGGCGGCAAAATACGGCGAGGAACAGGTGCTTATCTGGAGACGCAGTTACGATATCCGGCCTCCGGAGCTGGAGAAGAACGATCCCCGTTATTCCGGTGAAGACCCGCGTTACAAAGGGCTGCCCGGAAAGGATATTCCGACGAGCGAATGTTTGAAAGACACGGTGGCGCGTTTCCTTCCTTATTGGCACGAGACTATCGCTCCGGAGGTCAGGTCCGGAAAGAACGTGGTCATCGCGGCCCACGGTAACAGCTTGAGGGCGCTGGTGAAATACCTGGATAATGTGTCCGATAAGGATATCGTGGGTTTGAATATCCCCACGGCCATACCTCTGGTATATGAACTCGACGACGAGCTGCGCGCCGTCAGGCATTATTATCTCGGCGATCCGGAGGAAGTGGCCAAGGCCGTATCGTCGGTGGCCAACCAGGGCAAGGCCGCGGCCGGTAAATAACGCTAAAAGATCGGGTTTATCCCGTGCATCTTAAAGAATAAGTTTTACGGAGGTCAATATGGACAGCGGCGAAACATATCTTACACAGGCGGGCTATGATAAACTGGCGGAAGAGATCGAACGCCTGCGCACAGTGCGCAGGAGAGAGATCGCCAGGGAAATAGAAAAGGCCAGGGCTTACGGCGACATCAGCGAGAACGCCGAATATGACGCGGCCAAGGACGCGCAGGCGCATAACGAGCAGCGTATAGCGGAACTGGAGGCGAAACTAAGCAAATGCCGCATTTTAGACGATTCCCTGATGTCTAAAGACGAAGTCCTGATCGGCGCCACCGTCAAACTGCGCGATATGGATACCGGCGAGGAGTTCGAATATATGCTGGTCGCCGAAGTGGAGGCTGATTACGCGCAAAACAAGATCTCGGTTTCCTCGCCCGTAGGCAAGGCCCTGCTCGGGCATAAAGCCGCGGAGATCGTGGAAATAGTTATCCCGGCGGGAATGCTCAAATACCGGATTGAATCGATCTCCAGGTAAAAGGTTATGGTGGATTTCAAGGCTCAGCTTAACGAGGCGCAGTTATCCGCGGTGAGCTCACTGGAAGGGCCGCTGCTGGTCATCGCCGGCGCCGGTTCCGGGAAAACCAGGGTGATCGAGTACAGGGTATTGCGCCTGATCGAGAGCGGGGTCGATCCGGCCTCCATACTCTTACTTACTTTCACGCGCGAGGCGGCGCGCAGGATGCTCGAACGCGCGGCAAGCCATGACCGCAGGTGCAGCCGCGTGGAAGGCGGGACATTCCATTCTTTCGGCTACAGACTGCTGCGTAAATATTACCGGCTTGCGGAGCTGCCGGAAAGTTTCTCCGTAATGGACGAGGACGACGCCGGAGAGGCGATAAAACGCTGTATGGAATCATCCGGCCTGCCCGCCTCGGAAAAGAAATTCCCCAAGAAAGATACCATCCGTTCCATAATCAGTTCCTGCGTCAATAAATCCCTCGGCGTCGAAGAGGTGCTCTCCAGGGATTACCGGCATTTTCTTCCTTTTTCCGGGGAGATATCCTCCCTGCGTTCCAAGTATTGCGAATTCAAACGCAAGAACGGCTACGTGGATTATGACGATATCCTGATCTATATGAAATCGCTGCTGGAAAAAGAGGAGATCCGCGCTTCGTTCATTTCCGCCTACAAGTTCGTGATGGTGGATGAGTTCCAGGATACAAACAGGCTGCAGGGCGAGATCACCCGGCTGCTGGCGGCGCCGCACGGGAATGTAATGGTCGTCGGAGACGACGCCCAAAGCATTTACGGTTTCCGGGGCGCTTCCCACCGTAATATAATGAAATTCTCGGAAATTTACCGGGGATGCAAAATAGTAAAGTTGCAGGAGAATTACAGGAGTACCCAGCCTATCCTGGACCTGGCCAACAGCGTGCTGCGCAATATGGAGAGTAAATACGATAAAGCGCTGGTTTCCGCGCGGGCAGACGCGGGACAGAGGCCGGCGTTCATTCTCTTCAACGACGCCTATGATGAGGCCTGCTGGATCGCCTCCCGCCTGGAAGAGTCTCTCGCTTCCGGATGTGACCCGCGGGAACAGGCGGTGCTTTTCAGGTCCGCGTACGTCTCCATCCCTTTGCAGGCGGAATTAGGCAGGAGGAACATCCCTTTCCGGGTGTTCGGGGGAATGAAATTCTACGAAGCCGCTCACATAAAGGACGTCGTCTGCTATTTCCGGGTGGCGCATAATCCCCGCGATGAACTGGCCTGGAGAAGAGTGCTTAAGTTGATCGACGGCGTGGGGGAAAAGACGGCGGAACGGGTGATCGCGGAGATCCGGCTTTGCCGCGAGGCAAAACAGATTTATTCCGGAGCGCTGCGTTCGGGCAAGTTCAAAGGCGGGCTGAAACCGGCCCTTGAAAAACTTTCCTTTTTCCTGGAAAAGGCCGCGGGAGAACCGGACCTTGCGGCGAGGTTCGATATGATCCTGGATCATTACGGGCCGGCTTTCCGCGCCAGGTTCGACGACTGGCATTTGAGGAACGGGGATATGACGGCTTTAAGAGAGATCGTCGCGCACAGCGGTTCTGCGGATGAATTGCTGGCTTCCCTGGCGATCGACCCCCCGCAGCAGACGGAAGAGCGGGCGGCGATAGTCCTTTCGACTGTTCATTCGGCCAAGGGGCTGGAGTGGGAGAATGTTTATTTGATAGGTATGCAGGACGGCGTATTCCCGAGCGGGTTTTCTTTCGAGAAACCGGAAGAGATGCAGGAGGAGCAGCGGCTTTTTTATGTGGCGATAACCAGGGCGCGCGACAGTCTTATTTTGACGTTCCACAGGGAAAATGCCCGTAATCTTTTAACGCCGTTCAACCGCGTCTCCAGGTTTATCGAACTGCCGGGCGTCGCCGATTTTCTGGACAAAGAAGAAATTTACCCGTGGGACGCCGGAAAGCGTGCCGGACGCGGCGAATACGCCGGGAGCGGGCGCAGCGGGGACGGACTGGATGACAGGATGTTCGATTTCTTAGACGGCGAGATATGAAAGAACGGGTTGTGTACAGGGGCAGGGTGATCAACCTTAGCGTCAAGAACCTGCTTTTGCCGGACGGCAGCAGGCCGGACGTCGAGGTGGTCGGGCATCCCGGCGCGGTGCTGGTCGCGCCGTTCCTTCCGGACGGTTCTTTGATGATGGTCAGGCAATACCGGCCGGTGATCGGCAGATATATCTGCGAATTCCCCGCCGGGACCAGGCGCCGCGGCGAGCCTTACTTAAAGTGCGCGGCGCGGGAACTACGGGAAGAGACGGGGCTTTCTTCAGGCCGGTTCACCAGGCTGGGAGAAATATACCCGGTGCCCGGATATTCCACGGAAAAAATAGTGATTTACCGGGCCGACGGGGCTGTCCGCGGCCAATGCCGGCGCGAGCGTGATGAATTTATGGAGAACGTTCAGATGAAGAAGAAGGAAGCGGCGGATCTTTTCCGCGCGGGCGGGATAATCGACGCCAAGACTATCTGCGCGCTGGCGTTCCTGGGGATCGTATGATACCGAACGAAGATAAGAATGCCGGGCCGGAAGCGCCGTTGCTGGAAGATTTTGTCCGCGTCCTCAGGTCTTCTATGAATGTTTCTTCTCTGTATCCTTCCGACCATCCTTCATTCAAAAAATCCGCCGAAGAACTCAGGGTAAAGATAAACGAGGTCCTCTCCGCAGGTATATCCCTGACTATAGGCGTGATGCCGGACCGGCTGGTGATCTCCGGCAGGGAATTCACCGGAGCGCTTTCTTACGGAGAATTGGCCTCATCCCTGCATCAGCGTAAAATAAAGAGCGTATCTTTTCTGCCCGGGATCACCACGGAAGAACTTACGGTCTTCCTTTCCGTGATCACTTTTTCCGCCAGGGATATCGCCGGCCACGGGGGGATCAACTCCCTGTTGAACCGTTATTCTCTGCAGGGCATTGTAGTGGAAGATCTTGACTACCAGGAATTGCTGGAAGGCGGGACCGAAGAGATCACCCAGGTTTGGCATTTCCTGCTTGATGAAGCGATGGCCAAGAACGATAAGCAGGCCGTCCGGCATCTGGTAAAGCACCTGATCAGCGAATTCAAGGGCGTGGCCAGGCGGCTGGGAATGCAGCAGTTCCTCGACGATGAGGAGACGTCCAAGAGCGTCAACCGTTTCCTGGATTATCTCTCGCAGAACGATAAAGAAGGGTTCCGCGAGTGCGTGAACGGGCTCGCGGAGACGGCCCTTAACGCGCGCGCCGCCGGGTTGGATGCCGGGCAGGTCGCGAAACTGAAGAAGTTCTTCCGGAATTGCAACGATGAGGACTTTGCCGCCATACTTAGCGGCGAACTGATAAAAAAAGACGACTTCGATCTCTTGAGCCTGAATGTCTTCAGCCGTCTGGCCGAAGGGCGCAACCACGGGAATATCGCCGCTTTGACCCTGGATGCCCTGAGGAAAGAGCCGCTTTCTTCCAATCAGAAAGTCGCAAAGAGGATAGAAAAGTTGTTTTCCGGGGAAGCGGCCCCGGACATTCCCGGCACATACCGCACTTCCCTGATGCTTTTTCTTCAAAACGCCTCTTTCGGCAAGGAACAGCTGCTGGACAGGGAAGCCCTGGAGGGGAATTATTTTTATATGCTGCTGAATCTGCTGATGCAGGAGAGGGACGCGGAACGCGCCGTTAAAATAGGCCGACAATTGGAATCGGGATGGGGGAAGGTCGTCGCTTTAGGGGACACGGATTATTTGCACCGGCTTATCGAGGTCTCTGAATCCAGGAGGACCGGGCCTCAACCTCTGCCGGCGGAGGTCTTGGAACTTTTGGATAGGCTGGTGGTTTCTTTTGTCGAAGAGTTGGTCTGGTCGGGCGATTTCCACGATCCATCCCTTTTGGACAAAGTCAAGGTCAGCCGCAAAGGCGCCGACTTCTATCTGCAGAAGTTTTTCGAGGAGGGAGTGGTCAATCCCTGCGCGCTGGATCTTTTTATCCGGCTTTTCCCGGACAAACTCGACGATTTCTACGTTCATCTGCGCCTGAAGTCGGACGATATCGATTTTCTGGAACAATTGGTTTCCGCCTTGGGGGAAACCGGCCATCCTTTGGTCCAGGGTATACTGGAGACGGTTTACGAGTTTTCCAATCCGCTTATCCGGGTCCGCATCCTGAAAACCATGCGGCATAGTCCCGCGCCCGGGATTAATTTCCTTCTGAACGTGCTGAGAGATGAGAACGATGTTTCTCTTAAGAGAGAATCCCTGATGATAATTATGGAACACGGCATTGGCGAGGCGGAGGCCGCGCAGGTGCTTTTCGGGATACAGAGCCCGTGGGGAAAAAAGAATAAGCTTTTGATGGCCAATATTGCCGCGGCCCAGGAAGCGTCGTTCAAGGCGGCTATCCCGTTTTTAGAGTCGTTGAGTAAAAGGCCTTTCTTTTGGAACAGCGCTTTAAGACACAAAGCGAACGAAGCTCTACGTTATCTAAGATGATAGAAAAAATAGAAAAAACATTCCGGGAACTGGTGATCTCTTTGCAGAAGGCCAGGCTTTACGGCACCGGGCACGTTAAGTTCCGGGAATCCATACCGGTCGTCTATGAAAGCCTGCAGGACCTTTTTCTCCTCCGGGATGAGCTTGTCATCGGACTGGTGGGCAATGAACTGGCTTTCGAGAAAGAAATATTCTTTGATTTGAGCAAACTGCTTCAGCCGGTGATCGTCTATCTTACCTCCCGCGGCATAGAGCGCATATCTTTTTCCCGTAGTTTAAGCCTTGATGAACTTGAGCGTTTTGTGGTTTTCCTGGCCACTCCGCCGGACCAGGGAGAAGCGGAACCGCAGGTTTATCTCGAACAGAACGGTATCTACAATATATCCGTGGGTAAACTCGGGACGGGCAACCGGGAGAAGGAAGACAAGAACGCCGGAGAGTCCGCCCTGAAGATCTACGAGGATTCCCTTTCCCGGTTCTCGTCGGCGATCGACTCCCTGCTGGCGGGCGAGAAGACGGACGCCCTGAATATCAGGATGACCTTGAACAATATCACGGAGATGCTCACCGGGCGTTACCATGAGTTCCTGAAGCTGGCCACGGTGAAGAGGTATGACGCCGGCACTTTCGTGCACCTGATGAACGTGGCCATACTGGGGATGTATTTTTCCGCTAAACTCGGTTTCCCCAAGGATGACGTCAACGAGATAGGGATGGCCGGGCTTTTTCACGATATAGGCAAGCTTTATATCTCCCGCAAGATCATCACCAAACCGGGCAAGCTTACCGATGAGGAGTTCGACAGGATAAGAAGCCATTCTTCGCTGGGCGCCGAGATTCTTTTTAATTATTCCGCGTCCCTGGGCATACTGCCTTCCGTGGTCGCGTTCGAACATCATCTGAAGTACGACCTCAAGGGATATCCCAGGCTGACGATTCCGCGTTCGCCCCACACGGCTTCAAAGATAATATCGATCTGCGACGTTTACGACGCCCTTTCCCAGCGGAGGAGCTACAAAAATGATTATCCGCCCAACATCATCTACGATATAATGATAAAAGACCGCGGGACGTCTTTCGATCCGGAACTGCTGGATAGTTTCTTCAGGATAATGGGGGTTTGGCCGGTGGGCACCCTGCTGAAACTCAGCGACGGCAGGGTGGCGGCGGTGAAAGAGGAGAACCCCGACGATATCTTTCATCCGGTTGTGGAGGCGCAGGACGCGCAGGGCGCAAAAGAGACCCTGGACCTGCGCAAGACCGCAGGCAGCATAGATGTGGAGCGGGCGTTGAACCCGTTGACCGACGGTAAGGATTACCTGGGCCTTGTTTGAGCGGAGTCCCGTTAAGTTTTTCAACTTTTGAGGGGAGGGATAATGTCGAAGAATCTTTTGGCTGCCGGTTTATTGGTTTTGCCGGTTTTTTTCTCCGGCTGCGAGACCCTGGAAAAAGCCAGGTCCGCTGACGAGTGCGAAAGCCGCGTGTACGACCTGAACAGGAAAGTCCTTGAATTAAGCAGGCAGAAAGAGGAACTCGCCGCGCGTAACGCCGAACTTATGGAATCTTCGCGCGATAAAATAAGCGACCTGGAGAAGGCGAAGAACGACCTCGCGGATACCCTGAATAAAGAGCTCAGCGATTACAAAGCAAAACTTCAGATGACGGAACGCGGCCTGGTGATCACTTTTATGGCGGAGATCTTCTTTGATTCCGGCAAGGTCTGGATCAAAGAACGCGCGAAACCCATACTCCGTAAAGTGGCGCGGGTGTTGAACAACGACGTTCCGGAAGCGCTGGTGGCTATAGAAGGCCATACCGACAACCAGCCGATCAGGCATTCCGGATGGCGTTCCAACTGGGAGCTCTCCACCGGCAGGTCTCTTTCCGTGCTGCATTATTTTACCGAAGAGTGCGGCGTGTCTCCCCGGCGCTTGTCGGCCAACGGGTACGGAGAATACAGACCGGTGGCAGCCAACGATACTGCGGAGGGCAGGCGGCAGAACCGGCGCGTGGAGATAGTGATAATCCCGTCTAAAATAAAAAAAGTCGGTAAATGAAGTTTTTTTTACCGGTACAACTACCGGAAAAAGGAGCGGCAATGTGTATGGAATTTTCTCTCACGGATATGCGCAAAAGATTATTCGCTCTGCTGCAGGAAGAGGCGCTTAAGAAAGGGGATTTCGTCCTTTCCTCGGGAAAGAAAAGCAGCTATTACCTGGACGGAAGAGTGATCACTCTTACTCCCGAAGGGGCTTTCCTGACCGCCGGTATTTTCCTGGAAATGCTTAAGGATGCTCCGCCGGATGCGATCGGCGGGCCGACTCTCGGCGCCGATCCGATAGCAGGGGCGGTGGCTTGTCTAAGCCATCTGCGCGGTTCTCCGGTAAAGACGTTCATCGTGCGCAAGGCGTCCAAAGGCCACGGTATGCAGCGGCAGATAGAGGGTCCCCGGCTCGAGCGCGGAGCCACCGCGGTGCTTGTGGACGACGTGGCCACTACCGGAGGGGCTTTGATAGAAGCCAAGTCCGCCCTGGATAAAGAAGGGATAATCGTTTCCCGGGCTTTCGTGATCGTGGACAGGCAGGAAAGCGCGCAGACGAACCTCGCCGGGGCCGGCCTGAAACTGGAATCGATATTCAAAATATCCGAGTTCGGAGTGTGATCCTTCCGCGGTCCCCGGGTTAAAATCAACCGTAGAAAAGCAGAGCGTTGTGGAGCGGTATAAATGCGCGCTATTAAACCCGACATAGTGATAGCAGGAGCAGGCCCGGCGGGGATGATGGCCGCGATACGCGCCGGCCAACTGGGGCGGAGCGTGCTTCTGCTGGAACGTAATCCTTCCTGCGGCAGAAAACTTCTTTTAAGCGGCAAAGGCCGCTGTAATCTTGCCAACGCCTGCCCGCGCGAGGAATTCTTCTCTAAATTCTCCGGGCAGGGAGCGTTCTTGAGGGACGCGCTGGATAAATTCTATTATCCGGAACTGACCGCTTTTTTCGAGGAACGCGGACTGGAAATGAGCGTTGAGCGCCAGGGCAGGATCTTTCCCTCTTGCGGAGATTCGGCGGATGTCCTGCGTGTCCTGCTCTCTGAAATGGACAGCCTCGGGGTGAAAATAAATTATAATTGCCGCGTCCGCGGTATCGAGACCGGCGGCGGCAGTGTCCGCAGGGTAATACTCGAAGACTCCGGGAGTATCGCGGCAGAACGCGTAATACTGGCTTGCGGCGGAGTCTCTTACGCTTTTACCGGCTCGGTCGGGGACGGCCAGGAGATGGCGCGCGCGCTGGGCCATACAGTATCGCCTTTGTTGCCGGCATTGGCGCCTTTGCGCACCGTAAAAACTTATCCGGCGCTTAAAGGTTTGTTGCTTAAGAACGTAAGAGTATCCGTTTCTTTTGTCAACCGGGGTAAGAAAAGAAGGCTGGATTCTCCGGTGGGGGAAGTGGTTTTTCATTCCCGCGGCATAGGCGGCGCCCTGGTGCTTTCCTTAAGCGGCAGGGTTTCCCGGCTCCTGGCCGAAGGAGCGCGCGCGCGCCTGGAAATAGACCTGAAGCCGGGATTGGAACGCGGGGTCCTCGATTCCCGGCTGCTGCGCGAATTCAAGGCCGGTCCGCATTCTGGACTTGAAGATATTCTTTGCGCGCTTATGCCGGAACAATTGGCGGCGGTTTTTTGTTCTGTATGCGGACTGCCCGCCGGTAAAAAGGCGAACCAGATCACCGCCGCCGAGCGGGGCAGGATCCTCGATTGCCTGAAATGTTTCTTTTTCGATATCGAAGGGGTTTCAATGGATGAGGCGATGGTCACCTGCGGCGGAGTTTCCCTGAAACAAATAAACCCGCGCACTATGGAATCCCGGCTGGTCAAAGGGCTCTATTTTGCCGGCGAGATGATCGACCTGGACGCCGACACCGGAGGTTTCAATCTGCAGGCGGCTTTTTCCACCGGTTATCTTGCCGGAGAAAGCGCCGCGTCCCGGAAAACGGGGGAGACCGATGGGAAGTAAAGAAAAGATAAAATTATACCTGGCTTCCGCTTCCGTTGCGCGCAGGAAGATACTTTCCGGGCTGGGGCTTGTTTTCAAGACGCTGCCGGTGGATGTCCCGGAACACGGCGTCAACGGCCGCAGGGTGAAGTCTTTTCCGGCGTTGGTAAAACGTAACGCCCTGGCGAAAGCGCTGGCGGGGGCGGAAATGATCGCGGAAGGCGTGGTGATCGCCGCCGATACCGTTTCCGGACAGGGAGGGAAGATCTACGGCAAGCCGCGTGATCTCCGGGAAGCGGCGTCGATGCTGAAAAAGCTTTCCGGAGGCTCCCAGCGTGTTTATACAGGTATCGCCGTCGTGCGCAAGGACCGCCGCGGGAGATTACGCATAAAAACCGCTTGCGAAAGAACCACGGTGTATATGGATAAACTCGATAGTAAGGAGATCCGTTCTTATTTATCCTGCGGCGCGGCACTCGGCAAAGCCGGGAGTTTCGATATTCAGGGAAAAGGCGCGTTTTTTATCCGGGGTATAACCGGTTGTTTTTATAACGTGGTCGGTCTGCCGGTGCGCCTCCTGTACCGGATCCTGAAGGATTCGGGAGTCGGGCTGTTAGTCCTTATTACGCTGTTTTTCTCTGTGGCCGGGTGTTCCACGGAATATAATCCGGCCACCGGCAGGACGGAAGCGTATTACTACAGCACGGAGAGGGAAGTGAAGGCGGGGGAGGCCATATCCAGAGCAGTGGAGAAGGGATACCGTCTGGCGGATGATCCGCTGTTACAGGCGCGTGCGCGGCGCGTCGGCTCCCGCATAGCCGCGGTCTGCGGACGCAAAGAGATCAAATACACGTTCAAGGTGCTTGATGACGGGGAGATAAACGCGGTATCGCTTCCCGGAGGTTTTGTTTACGTCAATAAAGGCGTGCTCGAGAAAGCTTCCGCAGACGACGAAGTGGCCGGAGTGCTGGCGCATGAGGTGGGGCATATTGTGTGCCGGCACAGTATTAAAAAGATGCAGGGAATGACCGGTTATTCATTGTTACGCATACTGCTGGCCCAGGCACCGGACCCCGGCAAAGTGGGGACAGCGGCGGACGCCGCTTTCGTGGAATTGATGCTGGGATATTCACGCGAGGACGAACTGCAGGCAGATAAATTGGCCGCGCGTTATATGCAAGCCGCCGGGTATGAGCCTAAGGCGATGATCTGTTTTTTGGAGAAATTGTGGGATGACGAAAAACGCAGGCCGCCCCGGCGCCGCTCTTATTTCAAGACCCACCCTTATATCCCGGACAGGATCAGGGTGGTAAAACAGGAGTTGGGAGACAAAATGGGTTTTACCGATTATATCAACATAGAACAGCTTCCCGCGGACGCGGATTAGGATGCGTTTTGTTAAATTTTTATTCTCCTGCGCAGAAGACCGGGGGTTTTTAAGGCGGCTGTACCCTGGCCAATCGGAAGGCCGGGTATTCGCTTGTGCGAAGATAAATGCGCAGGATGAACGGGAAGGTATCGCTGCGCAAAGAGGGGAACTGCTTCGGAGGAATTCCGCTCAAGTAACAAAGAAACCCCGGGCGCCTGTCCTGATCAAGGTCGAAAGATTAGCCCGGGGAGCTTTATTGTTGACGGGAGTATTTGTTATAATGACCGCGATGAACGTTTACGCCCAGAATAATCCGTTCGGAGTCCTGGAATTCCTGCATTGGGACCATTCCTGGAATTCCAATAAATACCACACGCAGGAAGACCTGGATAAGGCGGCCGACGCGGTGCGGCGCTGCGGCGCCGGCATCGTGCGCGTGGATTTTCTCTGGCAGGATATAGAGCCCCGGCGGGGAGAACACGATTTTGCAAAATACGACAGGATCGTCGAGGCCTTGGCCTCCCGGGGAATAGAGATCCTCGGGATACTCGACTACAGCGCAGACTGGGCTTCAGCCTGCGGCAAGTGGAACTGTCCGCCGAAAGACTTCGATATCTTTGCGGCCTATGCCGCAGAAGTGGCCCGCCGCTACCGCGGCAAAGTTAAATACTGGGAGATCTGGAATGAACCGGATTCTGCGGTTTATTGGCAGCCGCAGGACCGCCTGAAAAGCTATTGCCGCCTGCTGGAAGTTTCTTATAAGGCAGTCAAGAAAGCCGATCCCGGCTGTCTGGTGCTCAACGGCGGACTGGCGAACGGGCTTTCCAGCGTGAACGTGCTTTATGAGAACGGGGCCGCGCCTTATTTCGATATCCTCAACGTGCATATCTTTGAATCCCCGTTGAGCGAAGGAGCGTTGAGCAGGATCAGGGCATTTCCCCGTTTAGTGCGCAAGAAAATGCTGCGTAACGGAGACGGCGACAAGAAGATCTGGATAACCGAGACCGGCTGTCCGGGAGCCGCCGGCCGGTCCGTAAAGGGCTGGTGGCTGGGAAAGAACCCCGGCGAGCAGGAACAGGCGGAGTGGGTTCTGGCGGTATATGCCGAATTGACTAAAGCCGAGGGCGTGGAAAAGATATTCTGGGCTTTCCTGCGCGATTGCAACCGGCATTGGAAGAACGGCACGGATTATCTGGGTTTGCTGCGCTGGGATTTCAGCGAAAAGCCGGCTTTCGGAGCCTATACGCGCGCCCGCAGGCAATGGGAAGAAGAAAAGAGGAGGTAATATTATGTTCGCCTTGGCAAATTTTATCGGCGCGTCCGCGCACGTCGTAGACATTATCCTGACGGTATATTACTGGCTGATACTCATCCGCGCAGTGATCAGCTGGGTCAATCCCGATCCTTTCAATCCGCTGGTGCAATTCCTCGTCAAGAGCACCGAGCCCGTGCTTGAGCCTATCCGCAGGATCTTACCCGCCGGCCTGCGGTTCGGCATAGACATCTCCCCTTTGATAGTCTTCCTGATGATCGTCTTCCTGAAGTCTTTCTTAGTGCGCACGCTGGTGGACTGGAGCCTGCGGCTGGGATAGAAAGCGGGTTCTGGGTTTTAGGTTATGGGTTCTGGGTGGGCAAAAGCAGACTACATAAAAAAATGGGACCGCATGAAAAACGGCGCGAAAGACGGGACCGGGTCCGCTTTACCATTAGTCTCGCAGCGGGTTACGCCGGACGTGTCCCCGGGATTGAAGAAGGACGAAGCAGGAAACACGAGGTACGAAGCATGAGATGTGGCTACTAAGAAAAAACTCGCTTTGTATATGTTCTACGGCCGGAATTAATCCCGTTAAGTTGAAGCACGAAGGATGGGTTTTAAATCTTACAATTAGTATCTTATGTGAACAATACATAATAGGGATGATTATTTCTATGAAAGGAATACGTTTTTGTGCGACAGGAGCATTCTTTGTTTATTGCGTTATCTCTTTTATCCGGCCTGCTTTTGCCGGGGAAGAGAATACGGATGTGATAGTGGTGCGTAAAAGCGCCGGGGGGATTTACAGCATCGGCAGCGAAGATATTTCTTATTTCGCTCCCGGGCAGTCCGCCCTGGGAGTGACCGGATTGTTGCCTCTGGAGAGCGATTTTAAGGGCGCCGGCGGTGACGGCCAGGCGGATTTTTCTTTGCGGGGGGGAGGTTTCGAATCCTTGGCGGTCACCGTGGACGGCCAAAGGATAAATGATCCGCAGACAGGACATTATACCTGTGATATTCCGCTTACCGCGGCCGACATCGAGCGCCTGGATTTGACGGGGCCTGCGGAGCAGACTGCAGGAGGCGCTGTCTCCGGCGGACTGGATTTCCGCCGCCGCCTGCCGCTGGAAAATGAGAACAGGGTCTCGGGTTCTTTCGGGAGCCACGCTTTGTCATCGGGAGCCTTCAGCTTCACGCGCGGCAACGGAGAATCCGGGGCGCGCGTCTCGGTACTGAAAAGGCGTTCTTCCGGATTCCGCGAAGATACCGCTTTCGAGAATAATATCGTGACTTTCTCCGGGCTTTTGCGCGGGGACAATACGGCCCTTAAAGCCGACTGGGGCTACCAGGATAAATATTTCGGCGCCTACGATTTCTATACCCCGGGAAAAGGCTATCTCTCCGACGAGCGCACGCGCACGCACCTGGCGGACGTTTCCTTTACGCTGGAGAAAGAGAATATGAGCGTTAAGCCGTCTTTTCTCTGGCGCAGGCATTACGATACATTTCAGCTTGACCGCACCCAGTTACGCAGTACATATCTTAACCATCATCGCACGGACATCCTGCGGCCGGGGATGGAATTCAGTCTGGCAGGGGCTAACGGCGGGAAATTCTCTTCCGGGGCGGAATACAATTCGGAACGGATAGTTTCGCAAAGCCTCGGTAATCACAACCGGGAAATACCGGCGTTCTGGATGACGCTCGACTCCGCGCCGCTGGGTGATTTCTCGGCATCAGCCAAGGCCAGAGTCGACTCTCCGGATAAGGGAGACGATATCCTTTCCACAGGTTTCAATCTCGCTTACGCCTTGTCCGGGATATATTCGCTTAAAGGCGCGGTTTCCGTTGACGGCAGACTGCCGAGTTTTACGGAATTGTATTATCTCGATCCCACTACCGCCGGCAGCGAGAATCTCAAGTCTCCGCGTTCAGTGACTTATGAAGCGGCCCTGGAGAGGTCGGTTACCGGGTTCAACTGGCAGGCGGGCGTCTTTTACCGCAGTGAGAAAGACACGATAGATTGGATAAAACGTAGTTCCGGCCAGTCCGTCTGGCAGGCGGAAAACCTTTCCCGCCTGGATACGTCCGGTCTGGAAGGCCGTTTTCGCGCCGCTCTCTCGGAGATCTGCGCTTTGTCCTGGGATTACGCTTACGCGGTGAGAATGAAACACGAACCCGGCATAATTTATAAATACGGGCCCGGCTATACCAGGCATCTTTCCAATGCGCTTCTCGATCTCGTTTTGCCTTCCGGCACGCAGACATTCGCGCTGAAATATACCAAGAAACCCGGAAGAGATCCCTGGATCACCGCGGATGTGATCCTGCGCCGCCGGCTCAATAAGCAGGCGACATTGTTTTGTTCTGTTTCCAATCTGTTCAACAGCGAATACCAGGATATAGAAGGAGTGCCGCGTCCGGGGCGCTGGATCGAGGCCGGCTGCGAGGTGATTTGGTAATTATGGAAAGAAGGTGCGCGATGAAGAAAACTGCGATCGACTGCGGAGCCTTGCTGGAAAAAGTAAGGAAGGAATCTCCCGTAGTTCATCATTTGACCAATTGGGTCACTATCTACGACTGCGCGCAGGTGGTGAAGACTTTCGGCGCTTCCCCGGTAATGGCCCATGCCGCGGAAGAGGCGGCCGATATGGCGGATATCGCTTCCGCTTTGGTGCTGAACATCGGCACGATCAGCGCGCAGATGCTGGAAGCGATGAAGATCGCCTGTTTTGCGGCCAATAAGAAAGGCATCCCGGTAATACTCGATTGTTGCGGGGCAGGAGCGACGGCGTTCAGGGACGCGAGTTGTTTTGAACTCTTGGATAAAGGCCGCGTGGATATCGTCAAAGGAAATGCCTCCGAGATCGCCAGGATGGCCGGCGAGGACGCGCGCACCAAGGGTGTCGATTCCCTGGACGACGGTAAAGACGCTGCGCGGACTGCGCAAAAACTGGCCTTGCGGCGTAATTGCGCGGTGGTGGTCACCGGTAAAGAAGATGTCGTCACCGACGGCCGCAGGGTGTTCATAATAAAAAACGGTAATGAAATGATGGTCAAGGTGGTCGGCACAGGCTGTATGGCGGCCTCGGTGATCGCTACGTTCGCGGCGGTGGAAAAAGACTACGCGCTTGCCGCGGCCTGCGGGCTGGTTTGTTTTGAGGTGGCGGCGGAACTGGCGGCAAAACAATCTAAAGGCCCGGGGAGTTTTAAAGAGGGGCTCTTTGACCGTCTTTATCTGCTGGAAAAGAATATTGTGCGTGATTTGCAGCAGGTTTATACGGTAGATACAGCGAGCGGAGGATAAAATGCGTGACCGCCTTTTTTCTGTGAATAAACGGTTGTCAGCGTTAATGATGTTCTTTATGGTTTCCTTTCCGTTGTATAGTTATGCCAATGCCGGCTTACCGATGATATTTATAACTTTTCCTTATATGCTTTTGGCGTTTATCCCGATATTCCTTATCGAGGGCGTTGTTTACGAAAAAAGGCTGAATATGAGTTACGGTAGTTCGTTCTCCGTCTCATTTCTGGCAAATCTTCTTTCCACCCTTATCGGTTTTCCTCTGGCCTGGCTGTTGTCGCTGGTAGTGGAAATATTGTTGGCGTTGTCGTTATCTCAGCAGGGGCCAACGGGAACGGTCTCGAAAATACTCTTAACTGTTTTAGGACCGGCCTGGCTCGCGCCGCCGATAGAAACAGCGGATCAGTGGTATGTTTCCATAGCTGCATTCTTTGGCCTGATCCCGGCCTACTTTATTTCGGTATGGATGGAGTTGTTCGTGGCACGCAGGTGTTTCGATGAAGTTGATATCAAAGAAGTCAAGAAGGCCGTAAGGGCGGCCAATCTCCTGACTTACGGGATCCTCGGCGCGGTTTGCCTGATCTTAGCGTTAGTGACTAAATTATTGTATAAATAAGCCGGTTAAAATTGTAGGCCTTATTAGAGGCAGTGGTGAGGAGGCGGAAATGAAGATTCTTGAATTGTTGAAGTCCAGAAAAAGCGTCCGGGCGTATCAGGATAAAACGGTATCTAAAGAAGATCTGGAACAATTGGTGGACGCGGCAAGGCTCGCGGCTACCGCCCGTAACGTCCAGCCCTGGGAATTTGTGGTGATCACCGAAGCAAAGACGCTTAAAGAACTGGCTGCTTTGGCGGAGAACGGCAGGTTTCTCTCGGAAGCGAAGGCCGGCATCGCGGTGTTCTGCGGCGACACCAAATATTATCTTGAGGACGGCTGCGCCGCCACGGAGAATATCCTTGTCGCCGCGGCTACGCTCGGCATCGGCTCCTGCTGGGTGGCGGGGGATAAAAAGCCTTACGTTACGGAGGTCGCCGGTTTGCTCGGTGTTCCCGCGCAATACAAATTAGTCAGCCTGGTCGCCCTGGGGTATGAGAAAGACGATAACCCGTCTGATCGCGCGCCTAAACGGCCGTTAAAAGAAGTCCTGCATTGGGAGAAGTTTTAATTAAAAACAGGTTCTGGGTTTTGGGTTCTCGGTTCTGGGAAAAGCAAGAAAAACGTGCCTTAAACTAATGGGCTCAAAACGATACCTGGTATCGCTTATCCTTAGTACCACAGAAGTTTACGTCATAAGTGTCCCTGAGAGGCAACATTACACGGCACTATTTTATACGGGTATTTGTGCGATAAGGCGGATGTTTCTAACTAACAGGAATTTTAAGCGTAAGATAGAAGGAAAGTCCCGCTAAGCGGTTTCCGCAGTGAAGCAGGGAATATTCAAGCGGCACGATAGGGATTAAAACTGGTGCGGAAGGAGGGAGTTGAACCCTCATACCTCGCGGCACAGGCTTCTGAGACCTGCGTGTCTGCCATTCCACCACTTCCGCATTACAAGGGAAATAGTATATTCCAGCCTTTCGGGTTTGTCAATAATCATTGTCCAAGTTTCCTTTTATTGTTATAATATTTTCCCTCGAAAAGAATGATCAACTTAGAGATCGCTTTTTATAATAACGGAGTTTGAGAATATGTTGTTTGAGTCTTTTAAAATTACCGGCCTGGCTATGACGCAGATTTTTCTGCTTGGCGGTATAGGTTATCTGCTGGTGCGTAAGAATGTGCTGGGTGATTCCTGCCTGGTGACTCTTAGCCGTTTGAGTATGGATGTGACTTTGCCGTTGATGATCTTTGTCCAGATCAGCAGGGAATTCAAGTTCAGCCTTTACCCGGACTGGTGGGTGTTCCCGTTGATGAGCCTGGCGGTAACGATAGCGGGCGCGCTGGCGGCGGTCTTATTCCTGCCGTTTGTCGGCAAGGACAGAAGGCACCGGCTGGAATTCGTCAGTCTGGCCGCCTTTCAGAATTCCGGTTATCTGCCTCTGGCGTTGATCGCGGCGATGATGCCGTTGGAACAGGCGCGTCCGTTATTCATTTATACATTCCTTTTTTTGATGGGATTCAATCTCTTGATCTGGTCTTTCGGGGTCTATATGCTCGCTCATTCCAAGGAGAGGAAGTTCGCCTTGGCGAGCCTGTTCAGCGCGCCGGTCATCGCCACCTTGTCCGGACTGCTTGTCGTGGCTTGCGGGATCAACCGATTTCTGCCGGATTTCCTTATGAACCCCCTGAAGATGACAGGGGATTGCACTCTGCCGCTGGCGTTGTTCGTGGTCGGAGGCGGCCTGGCGCGCATAAAACTGGGTAATTCCGAAGGCTCCGGGCAGGTAGCGCTGCTTTGTTTGTTAAAACTGCTCATTCTGCCGCTGGCTGGCCTGGCTTTGGTGGGATTTTTTAAGATCCCTTATTTGATGGGCCTGCTGCTGGTGATGCAGTTGGCGATGCCGCCGGCGACATCGCTTTCCGTGATCGTGATGACCGGCAACAGCCGGGACCTTTTGATCAGCCGCGGCATATTCTTCGGCCATCTGGCGAGCCTGTTGACTATACCGGTAATATTAAGTTTGTATTTCGCTTTCTACATGATAAAATGACTGAGAATATAACCAAAAATCATAAGGCTTACAGGGATTACGAAATACTCGAAAAACTGGAAGCCGGCATAGAATTGAAGGGCAGCGAGGTCAAGTCCCTGCGTATGGGCAAGATCAACCTCGACGACAGTTTCGCGCGCATAGACGGCGGGCAGATGATACTTTATAATATGCATATTAGCCCGTACGCCGAAGCCAGTTATCTGAACGTCGAGCCCGCCAGGCAGAGGCGCCTGCTGATACATAAGCGGGAACTGCTTGCCTGGGCCGACAAGACCAGCCGCCGCGGCCTGACGATCATTCCGACCAGGGCTTATTTTAACGCGCGCGGTTTCGCCAAACTGGAACTGGGGCTCTGCAAAGGCAAGAAGCTGCACGACCGCAGGGACGATATCAAGAAACGCGAGACGGACAGGGAATTGAAACGGGTCTTAAAGAGCCGGCGGCGCTAAGGCCGATAATATGTTATAATTTATAAAGGGGGTGAAAGGGTTCGACTTAAGGCAGTCGGGTAAGGATAGCATGCCGCGGAGGCAAGGTTGGCCGCGTAAAACAACCCTTGCAAAACACAAACGCTAGCAACAATAGGATCAGTGCGTTGAATCCCATCAATTCCATGGCACCAGTAATGATGCCCATGGGAGCGATGGTCCCAGTCGCGTTTAATTAATTAAACGCGCCTCTCTTTAGGCTCTGTCTGCGGCCTATCTGAGAGCCTTAGCAGGCTGGCCCGGTTTTGCGCTCCCGGGAATCGGGTGAGATGAGGGAGATACGGTTTTTCCGGTCGTGTTTATCCGGACGGGAAAGCTGAAGCGTAAAAGATAAACTAAGCATGTAGCGATTTTTACTGGATTACTTAAGGACGCCGGTTCAATTCCGGCCACCTCCACCATACGATGAGTTCATCACAGGATCCCTTTAAGCCTGCCGCTGGAAAAACAACCGCGCGCGGACGGACGCTTTTACTGGTCTGTCTTTTGCTGCCGGTCATCTTTTATTCCGGCTGCGCCGGAGTGCCCCGCAAAGAAAAAGCCGCGGTTTGCCGGATCTCCGGAGTGGATTACGTGCCGCTGGTTTCCGTGTGCGCTCCCGCCGGTGTCAGAACGGAGTACGACGCCTTTTCCGGTAAAACCCGCCTCTTCAAAAATAGACACGAAGTCGTGCTGCGCAGCGGGGACGATGTTATGCTTTTTGACGGCGAACTCCGGCATCTTCAACGCCCTTTGCAGGTTTACCGCGGTTCTCCGGTGATCGCTTCCTGCTGCGTTGACTCGCTGCTGGCTTCGTTCGGTTACGCGGGAACCGCCGTAACGCAAAAAACCCCGGTTTTTCACGGTATAAAGAAAGTGGTCATCGACGCCGGGCACGGCGGGTACGATCCCGGGGCAATGGGCAGGAACGGCCTGAAGGAAAAAACGGTCACCCTGGATATCTCCAAGCGGCTGGCGGTGATAATGCGCGGCGCCGGCGTCAAGGTGGTAATGACCCGTTCCATAGACGTTTTCGTGCCCCTGGAACAGCGCGTCAAGATCGCCAATGAATCCGGGGCCGATCTGTTCATCAGCGTGCATATCAATGCCAGCAGGCAGCGCAGCCTGAACGGTTTCGAAGTATATTATGTTTCGCCGCAGGTCAACGATTATAAGCGCGCCAAGGAAGCGGCCGGGGAGTATACACTGCGCCTGGATGACGGGCAGGCCGCGGATGTTCCTTACGAGGCGAAGCGGATCCTCTGGGATATGTTTTATTCTTACAGCCGCGCGGAATCCTCCGTTTTAGCCGGACATATCTGTAGCAAGATCGCCGGAGAAATGCAGATGAAAATACTCGGAGTCAAGAACGCCCGTTTTCACGTGCTGCGGGGCGCGAATATGCCGGCGGTATTGATCGAGGCGGGGTTCGTTTCCAATCCCTCGGAAGAGGCGCAATTGAGGAATTCCCGTTACCGCCAGAGGCTGGCGGAATGCATCGCGCGCGGGCTGGAGAGCTATACTGTTGAAACAATGGCCTGTTCGGAATGAAGGCCGGTCTCGAAAGGAAGACAACTTGAAAAAAGCCATAGGAGTTTTCGATTCCGGAGTGGGAGGGCTGACGGTGGTCAAGGAACTTTCGCGCCAGCTGCCCGCCGAGGACATAATATATTTCGGCGATATCGCGCGCGTGCCTTACGGCATAAAGTCGCAGGAGACGGTGATCAGGTTCTCGATAGAGAACACGCTTTTTCTGCTTAAACAGGACGTGAAGCTGATCTGTATCGCCTGTAATACGGTCTCCAGCCTCGCGCTGCCGGTGATCAGGCATCATTTCCGGGTTCCTATCGTGGGCGTGATCTCTCCCGGAGTCAGGGAGGCGGTCTACGCCACGCGCAACAAACGCATCGGGGTCATCGGCACGGCCGGCACCATAAAGAGCCGCGCTTACGAGAAAGAGATCAAACAATTGGATCCGGCGGTAAAAGTCACGGCGCTGGCCTGTCCGCTTTTCGTGCCTTTCGTGGAAGAGGGCTGGCTGGACGGCGAAGTAGTGGAGAAAGTCGTCCGGCATTATATGCAGCCTTTGAAAAAAGCCGGCGTGGATACCGTGGTTTTGGGATGCACGCATTATCCTCTTTTGAAACCGATGTTGAAAAAAGTGCTTGGCCCGGAAGTGACCTTGATAGATTCCGCCAAACAGGTGGCGATAGAAGTGAAAAAGATCCTGGCCGCGGAAAACCAGCTTAACGCCGGGGCTGAAAAAGGCAGGGCCAGGTTTTTCGTCAGCGACAATCCGCAGTGGTTCAGCAGCCTGGCTAAACGTTTCCTGGGTAAGCCGGTCCGGGACGTCAGTAAAGCGGTCACTTTTTAATCGAGAGAAGAAATCCTATGTATAAGATAAAAGTCGAAGGCCATTTCAGTTCAGCGCATAATCTGCGCGGATATAAAGGCAAGTGCGAGTCTCTGCACGGGCATAACTGGAAAGTGGAAGCGGCGGTCACTTCCGCGGAGTTGGACGGCTGCGGTATGGTTATGGATTTTAAGACCCTGAAACAGGAACTCGAGAAACAGCTTTCCGCGCTCGACCATAAATATCTGAATGAACTGCCTTATTTCAGCGAGGTCAATCCCACTTCGGAGAATATCGCCAGGTATCTTTATCTGGCTTTGAAGAAGCAGGTGCCGGGTTTGAGTTCGGTGCGTGTCTGGGAATCGGAGAATTCGTCGGCTACGTATTATGAGTAAGAAACGCGCGGTAATACTGCTTTCCGGCGGGATGGATTCGGCGGTCACGCTTTACCTTGCGCTCCAGCGTGGTTTCGAGTGCCTTTGTTTGAGTTTTGATTACGGCCAGCGTCATTCGCGTGAGACCGCTGCCGCAAGGAAGCTGGCCAGGGCCGCGGGATGCGCCTTGCGGACCGTCCGGCTGCGGCTTTCCGATAAAGGTTCCGCGCTTCTGCGCGGTAACGCTTCTTTGACGCGCGGCCTAAGGAAAAACGGCAGCGAGATCCCGGCGACCTATGTGCCGGCAAGGAACATCGTGTTTCTAAGCTGCGCTCTTTCGATCGCGGAAGCGGAAGGAGCGGGCGATATTTTTATCGGCGCGCACGACCAGGATTACAGCGGGTACCCGGATTGCCGCCCGGAATTCTTCGCGGCTTTCCAGGCGGCGGCGGACCTGGGGACCAAGGCCGGGTGCGAAGGCAGGCCGGTGCGGTTCAACGCGCCTCTTTTGGGGATGAGCAAGAAAGATATAGTTTTGCTCGGCGTCGGGCTCGGCGTCCCGTTCAATCTCACTTGGTCGTGTTACCGGGGAGACAAAAAGCCCTGCGGTAAATGCGAGAGCTGCCTTTACCGCGCGAAAGGTTTCGCGGAAGCGGGAATCGCGGACGGGGCATTGGTATAAAAACTGGTTCTGGGTACTGGGTTCTAGGTTCTGGGAAGAACAAAAAGCCGGTATTGAGTTCTTGGTAAATTTAGTTAGCGAATATTTTAAATAGCTTCTCCCAGAACCCAACACCCAAAACCCAGCACCTTTGTTTTAACCTGCGGAGGATCAAATGGGCGGAAAAATCGCGGAAGTCTTCGACAGCGTGCAGGGCGAGGGTATTTATCTCGGCGAACGGCAGTTATTCGTGCGTTTCTACGGTTGTAACCTGCATTGCAAATACTGCGATACCCGGATGGATTCTTTTCTTGAATACGAACCGGAAGAGTTGTTCCTGGAATTGCAGCTTTATCCGAAAGGTTACCATTCCGTATCTTTTACCGGAGGGGAACCGTTGATGCAGTATGATTTCCTGAAGTCGGTAATGAAACTTAATCATATGGCCGGCGTGGTCAACTACCTGGAAACCAACGGCACGCTGCCGGACGCTTTCGGGGAAGTGAGCGATTTTGTGGATATCGTTTCTATGGATATAAAACTGCCCAGTTCCACCGGACAGCAGGAGTTCTGGAAGGAGCATAAGCGTTTTCTCTCCTTAGCCGACAAAAAAGACGTTTTTCTGAAGGCGGTGATCTGCGAGAACACGCTGGAAACCGATATGGTAAAGGCGATAGATCTGTTGAAGAGCGCGAACCGTTCGCACACGCTGGTATTGCAGCCAGACAGCAGCGTCGCGGCCGGCAGGCTGGACGAAAAAATGGAGAAATTCAAGGCAATCTGCACCGCCAGCGGGATTATTTCCTGCGTCATACCGCAGGTGCATAAGAACGCGGGGATAAAATAATGAAGAAGGACGGTTTGGGGAGTTACGAGGGCCTGCAGGAGAATGTCCGGCGGTTAAAGACCCCGGAAATAGAAGTCTGGGAGAACAAGTATCCGGAAAAGGTCTATACCGTGCAGTTGGATATCCCGGAATTCACCTGTATCTGTCCGAAAACGGGGCTGCCGGATTTCGCGGTGATCCGCATAGAATATTCGCCGAAGAAATTCTGCGTGGAATTGAAGTCGTTCAAGATGTACACGATCTTCTACCGTAATATCGGCATATTCCATGAACATTTGATAAACCGGATATTGGACGATTTTACCGCGGCCTGCAAGCCGCGCTGGGCCAGGATCTCCGCGCAGTTCAATCCGCGCGGCGGGATTACCACCAGCGTTACTGCCGAATACGGGCGGAAAGGCGCGTGATCCTGCCGATGAGGAAGATTACGGCGAAAAAGATCGGCGATACGGTGGCGGAATTGTGCGGCCGCGCCAATATTTTATTGAGGCCGGACGTGCTCGCCGTTCTGCGCTCGGCGCGCAAAAAAGAAAAAAACAGGCTGGCCGCCTCGGCGCTGGAGGCGATACTGCAGAACGCGCGCGTTGCCGCTGAAGAAGGAATGCCGATCTGCCAGGACACCGGGCTGCCTTATGTCTTTCTGGAGATAGGGCAGGGCGTTTGCATAACCGGTGGAGGACTCTCCGCGGCCGTCAACGACGGTGTCAAGCGCGGCTACGGCGCCGCCTGCTGCAGGGAATCCGTGGTGTTGCATCCGCTCTCGCGCGGCAGGAGCGCTTATACGCCGGCGGTGATACATACGGAAATAGTGCCTTCGGATAAGATCCGCGTTACCGTATTCCCGAAAGGTTTCGGTTCGGAAAACAAGACAAAACTGAAGATGTTCAGGCCCACCGAGGATATTAGCGCGGTGGCCGGCTTTATCGTCTCCTGCGTGGCTGAAGCGGGAGCGGACGCCTGCCCTCCGTATATGATCGGCTGCGGTATCGGCGGAGGCGCAGACCAGGCCTGTTTATTGGCGAAGAAAGCGTTATTGCGGGATGTGCGTAAGCGCAGTCCGGATCCGGTATTGCGAAAACTTGAGGATCGGGTATTGCGGGAAGTGAATCGTCTCGGCATCGGCCCGATGGGGCTGGGCGGAAAATGCACTGCCTTGGCGGTGAACATAGAATCTTCTCCCACGCATATCGCCGGCCTGCCGGTGGCGGTGAACATCAGCTGCCACGCCTTGAGAAGCGCTGCGGCGGTGATTTAGAGGCGCGCGATAAAAGAATGAAAACACTGCACACACCTCTATCAAAAGATAAACTCGCCGGACTTAAGGCGGGCGAACAGGTGTTACTTTGCGGGACGGTTTATACGGCGCGCGACCAGGCGCATAAACTTATTTCAGAGGCTCTGCGTAAAGGCAAAAAGCCGCCGTTTGAACTCGCTTCCGGAATTATCTATTACTGCGGCCCGGCGCGCGCTCCCAAGGGCAGGGCGATCGGCTCCTGCGGCCCGACCACCAGCAGCAGGATGGACGCCTTTACGCCGCTTTTGCTTAAAGCCGGGGTTATCGCGATGATCGGCAAGGGCGGCCGTTCGCAGGAAGTGGCGCGGGCGGTCAAAAATTCCGGGGCGGTATATTTTATCACTTATGCCGGCTGCGGCGCGCTGCTGGCAAAGTCGGTCCGTAAAGCGGCGTTGGCGGCTTACCCGCAATTGGGTCCGGAAGCGGTTTACCGCCTGGAAGTGCAGGATTTTCCTTTGATCGTCGGCATAGATGCCTCCGGCGGCAAGATCAGAGGATTGTGAAAATAGAAAGCGCAGCAGTAGGAAAGGACAGTTTTCTTATATGGCGACAAGAATAGACGGCAGGACAGCGGAAGCGCTGCGCAATGTCACGGTTACCAGGAATTGCAATAAGTACGCCGAGGGATCGTGTTTGATAGAATTGGGGAATACCAGGGTCATCTGCACCGCTTCCATCGAGGAGACAGTGCCGATCTTTCTTAAAGGCACGGGCAAAGGGTGGATCACCGCCGAATACGGTATGCTGCCGCGTTCCTGCGGCAAGCGTATTCCGCGCAACAAGGATTCCGGCAGGACGCACGAGATACAACGTCTGATCGGCCGTTCGTTGCGTTCGGTGGCGGATATGTCTATGTTCGGAGAGCGCACCATCTGGCTGGACTGCGACGTCCTGCAGGGCGACGGCGGGACCAGGACCGCTTCCATTACCGGGAGTTTTATCGCCCTGGCAGACGCTATGAATACTTTGAAGAAGAAAGGCATAATTTCTTCCATTCCGCTCAATGATTTTCTGGCGGCCACCAGCGTCGGCATTGTCGGCGGCGAACTGCTGCTGGACCTTTGTTACGAGGAGGATTCGCGCGCGGAAGTGGATATGAACATCGTGATGACCGGCAAGGGAAGTTTCATCGAAATACAAGGCACGGCGGAACAGAAGCCCTTCTCGAAAGAAACTATGGATAAGATGCTTGCCCTGGCGGGTAAAGGTATCGGCGAACTGGTCGGTATGCAGCGCGGCATCCTGAAAGATATATTGTGAAACGGGTCGAGTTGCTGGTGGCGACGAAAAACGCCAAAAAACTCTCCGAGATCAGGGAATTGCTGCGCGGCCTGCCGGTGAAGCTGACTTCGCTGGCGGATTATCCGCGGGCTCCCCGTATAATCGAGAACGGCGCTACTTTCGCCGAGAACGCGAAAAAGAAGGCGTTGAAGATAGCGGCTTTCAGCGGAAAACTGACCGTAGGCGAGGATTCCGGGTTGTGCGTGGACGCCCTTGACGGCGCGCCGGGAGTGCGTTCGGCGCGTTTCTCGGGAAGCGGAAAAGACGACGAGGCCAACAACCGCAAGCTTTTGCGGCTGCTTAAAGACGTGAAACCTTCCGGCCGCGGGGCCGGTTACGTCTGTGCGGTGGCGATCGCGAATAAGGACGGGCTGCTGGCGGTGGTGGAAGGGACTTGCCGCGGTAAAATAGCCTTACAGCCCGCCGGGAACAGCGGATTCGGTTATGACCCTCTTTTTCTCATTCCGCGTTACGCGAAGACATTCGCCGAACTGGGAGAGAAGATCAAGCATACGATGAGCCACCGTTACCGCGCCCTGAAAAAAGCCGCGCCGGTGCTGAAAAGGTATATTGAAAGAAGGCGAGCTTAAGACGGGTTCTGGGTGCTGGGTTTTGGGTTCTGGGAAAAGCAGGAAAGTCCATAGACCATCCGCCATTAAAGCGTTGGCGAGACTGAAAAGAGTCCGCCATTGGAGCGTTGGCGGGCTGGTTAACAAAATCTAACGGGGCGTGGCTCAGCTTGGCTAGAGCGTCTGCTTTGGGAGCAGGGTGAGCTTTTTTATATCAGATTATATATAAATAGGTTGTGTGATTTGCTGCAGTAATGGTTGCAGTAAGAACAGCCTCCCTTTTCCTTTTTATATATCTAGTTTTAATATCATCTTTTCTTTATGCTCCTGCAGCAAGTGGGAGTAAATCATCGTAGTTTTAATCTCCGAGTGGCCGAGTAACTCGGAAACGGTAGGGAGATCAGAGCCGGCCATAATTAGGTGGCTGGCGAAGGTATGCCGCAGGGTGTGAAATCCTACGTTTAAAAGCTTCGCCCGATCCACAACAATCCGCTTAAACAATCTCTTCCAATTGGTAACATCAAAACACTTCCCGGTGGATCCTGGGGTCTTCTCTTTGATCAATACTTCTTTAAGGGCCGGGTGCAGCGGGATTACGCGAAACTTTAGCGATTTTGTCTGGAAATTCTCTTTGTTAACTACAAAAATTCTGTTCCGCTCAAAGTCTATATCTTGCCATGTTAAACTGAACAGTTCGGCCTGGCGCATTCCGGTGTATACGCCAGTCATAATAACCGGATATAAGGTAGTATGGCCGTCAGCGTATACTGTAGGGTCTTGCGAGGCCTCCAGGAGGCTGTGAATCTCCTCTTTAGACAGGAATCGCGGTGGATTCTTTTCCTGGGTAAATTTCTTAAATTCCTGTAGCGGATTATCAGCGATAAGGCCTCTTTTTTGTGCGTATCTAAGCCACTCCTTTAATCTCCGGATTATATGATTCAAGGTAGCGGTTGAGTTGCCTTTTAGCCGTTTTTTCCCCAGGTATGATTCAAAGAGGTGATCAT